>Ga0209308_10002227_pt1 | contig 17016 bp, 14 predicted proteins | sample COGITO_mtgs_1204_3_FD_184806 | JGI IMG/M metagenome (GOLD analysis project Ga0209308, IMG submission 184806) | Pelagic marine microbial communities from North Sea - COGITO_mtgs_120405 (SPAdes) (version 2) | ecosystem: Environmental > Aquatic > Marine > Epipelagic ...
GATGACGATGATGAGTGAACTTCGTTCAATATAAATGAACTTAAAGAATTAAATTGTTAGAGTACTATAAATGACAACTATAGAATTAACAAAATCTGGGATTGCTATGCAAAAGTTAAGGGGTGACCCTGAGAAATATCTAAATGAAAGGAGACGAGATGTATTGAGGTACGTTGAGAAGAGAGGTAGCTTCCCTATTGCTCAAAATTGGAGGAAGTATGGATTCACAGTTGCGGAGATCGTAGCAAGAATACGAAAGGGTGGGAATGAACCAAACTGGGAAAAACTTCCCATCGAGTTTCGAGTTGACGAAAATGGAATACCTTTACCAGACCAGTTCTGTGTTGAGACGCAGACGTCTTCGGGAGCAAGTGAAGATACACGAGTGACCATGAATATTGCCTCGAGTGGACGTGCTGTCGCAGATATGCTGAGACATAACGAACAGGTGGTCGAGGAGATGGAAGATTTCGTTCGAGACTTACCGCCAGAAGAGACTTTGATTTCGAATGATGCCGATAATTATCGCAAATTCCAAGGAGTCATGGAAGAAAACAGAGGTCGACAGGTGAACGTTGACCCAGGAGAAATATGGACGGTTGTAACGATCAATTCGTATCTTCACGAGAAGGACGATAGAGGGAGATTACGAGTGAAAACAGGCGATGCTAAAAATGACAAATTCGAAGAAAGTACTGTCAATATATACGTCGGAAAAATTGGTAAACCTTATGAAGGTGCTATAAATACAATCATCACTCGGTATTCTCGTTTCGATTGTAGAACAGACGTTCGTGAATGCTACAAGGATATGAAAAATCTACTTGAAAATATGCGTAAAGATGTCGACGGGAAAACGGGGAAAAAATTGACTGTCGTTTCGGCAGCTACCAAACTCAATTATTGCTTCGCCTTGTATTTTGTTGCTCACCACTTTAAAAAGATAGGGAAAACGAGGGCGCTTTGGAGAAGCTGTATCCCGAACAAATGGATATTCTCGAGGAAGAAAGACAAAGGTAAGATCCGTGATGCGGGTATTGCGGCGCGTAAGAATATTGCCATCGAGGCGTGGGCGAATATAAAACAAAAGTGGTTGAGTGATGGAAATAGGTTGGATATTGAGAACGTCTTTTTTCAACTTTATGAAGAGAGTGTTGGACGCGACGACTTTGGTCGAGTCTTCGTCAACCCAAAGGTAAACATCGAGAGTGATCAATGGGGACTTGGTAAGAATAACTTTATGTCTAAAGATGCGACGACAGGCGATTGGACGTTTCACTTGAATAAGTACAAGACGTACAAAAAATACAAGAGTGTTAAAATATTATGGCGAGGTGAAAAAGCGAAACTGATTGACGACTGGTTAAAGAAGTCAGGGAACGAAACGTTTCTCTTCGAAAAGAATAAAAACATACGCACGAGGAAACCAACTGCGTATGGTACCATGTCCGAACTTATCGGTAAGAAATTGAAACAAATAGGAGTTGTAAACAAAAAAGGGGTCAAAATATTAATTACTTGAGACACTCGTACGCCTCCACAAACTTTGATTGGGAATATTTTAGAGGAACGAACAAGTCTCGTGAAGACATTTCATATACGATGCAACACTCGCCGTCTATGAACGCAGAATACGTGCGTCCTCTGGTCGACATTACGGAATCAATCCGTGGTGAGGAGAGAGAGACCATCGAAGAGGAAGATATTCAGGACAGCAATTTCGTTATTCCAGAAGAGAGTATCCCAGACTATATCCCAGTGTCAACTCGAACACGTTCCAGGGTACGACAACGCGAGGATACCGAAAGTGAAGGTCAAAGAAGAAAACGATAAAGGACTTAAAGGAAAAATAATATAGGTAAGTATTAATACGATGAGCTATAGAGAAGGGATCATTTACAATTTATTTAGTCAAAACACAAACCGTTGTTATATTGGATGTACCACAAAAGATCTAAACCAACATTTTATTTCACGAAGATTGTCCTGGTATTTTTGAATTTTTTTTTCTCAGGCTAAAGTACCAGAAAAATATGGCTCCCAAGAAATCCAAAGTGAAGAAACCAAAAGTGAAGAGAAGCGTCACCCAGCCTGCGAAAAGCATAATCGAGCGAACCATTTGCTCGCACCCTATGTTGAAGCGTGTTCAGATGGAGGTGCGCGAGCTGAAAAAGAAATCGGCGAAAAAGTATAAAAAATATTTAGGTATCAAATAGTTTCAATGTATTTTCTACACGGTGCGTTCAAAGTATTTTTTTTGTGAGCGAGCCAGATATTTTTGGTTTGCCGTCCTTCTTCTTTTTTTCGTCGAACCAAATCAAATCTTTTCCCGAATAACTAACCTCACTTTTCAAGCGCGTACGACGGCACTCAAAAACAAGTATTCGTACCCAAACGCGACAAAAAGAAGTATCAACACTTTATCTCATTCATTAACTATCTTAATCGACGGAAGTCGCCTTCGGCAACATTCAGAAGTAAAGAAGAGAAAACAATTTTTTGAGGCGGCATTTTTTTCCAAAAGTCGTTGTCGTTTTTCCCAAGAAGTTGCGATAGTATCGGTATTTCGTCGCAAAGTGTGGCGGGATTTTGGTAGATTGGGGGAGTACGTGTAGTTTTGGGGAGAGAGAGGATTGCGGGTGTGGCAGTCGTTGTCGCGTGAGAAAGACCTTCCCGAACATCTTCCCGCCTTTATCTTCTGGGTCTTCAAGAATACGACTGGCAAATACAGCTCATATAGACTCGACAATACTTCCACAAAAATGTCCGCCTTCTTTCTCATTCTCCTTTTTAAAATTGAGCTTTTCATACTACCCACTTTTGCTGCGCTCAACAGCACCAGCTGGAACCTTAGAGACGTGCACATGAAACTTGAAAGGAATGCACGAAAAGTAGAAAAGGGCGCATATATTGAGGGACACAGTGGACAAATACCCGACCAAATAAGTCGACATCAGAAACTCGCCGTGGAACAAAAAGCGAAAACTGTGTGTGAAACTGGCTTCAATGCTGGACACTCGGCTGCTTCATGGTTGAAAAATTCAAATCCTGATGCAATATACTACGGTTTCGATGCTGGAAGGATATTTCATAGGTATCCTGAAGAAAATGCAAAACTACTAAATAAACTCATCGGTAAAGATGTGAGAGGAGAAAATCGGGTACACGTGACTTTTGGTGATTCAAAAAGGACATTGTCTGAATTTGTGAAGCTCAATAGGAATAATGTGTTATGTAATCTTGTGCACGTTGATGGAGGGCACTTTGGAGACGTTCCTAGGGCAGATTTATGGGGGATGTTCCAGCTTTCCGATCGAAATACGCTATTAATAATGGATGATCTTCACTGCACTGCAACCTGGTGTAAAAAACCCGTGCAGGAATGGAAAAAAGCAAAAAGTGAGGGTTGGGTAAAAGAGAGCGGATGTAGACGATATGCATTCAAACCAACACAAGAAAAGGGGCGATTTCCGCGCGGGTTTTGCTGGGGCAAGTATATTTATGACGGTCAATATGAAGAATATGAAAATGAGAATCCACTTCTATAAATTGTATATTTGTTTGATAAAGAAACATAAAAAACACTTTTTCATTTCCATCTCAAACTTGATTGCATACCTCGATCAATTCATCTGCTTGTGCCTTCCCAACCTTATAAAACTGCATATCTAAATATTGCCGGCACTCTATGGATTTCTGAGAAGTTGGATTCGAAAGCATGTATCCGGGATGGTTCCCTCTTTCTATGTTTAGTTTTTTTGCTTCAATTCTTTCAAGTTTCATTCTGTCGTACATCTTGCTAGCGCCTCTAAAAGAATATGGAAATGTTTTTTCCAATGCTTTGATGAATTCCTCAAGTTTATCTACACAACCAACAATATAATGCCGTTTCAAATTGGATATAGATAGCTTTACTTTATCTCCGCAGCTGAGTTTTGAACATGAACGCACCCAGATCGAGGGTTACGATAATTAAACATAAGAATCCTAATAATTATTGTTGTGTAAAAATTTAGACTGTCCTTATCTTTTTTATCCCTCACACAGATAGGAGTTCATTTTTTGCATCATACACGTCGGCAAAGGCAGAACAGTCCTCTATGTTGATACGGCACCATGGAATAATGCTTCCTAACAGCGGTGTACATTTCGTATCATTGATATACTGTTGCTCTCGATCGAGATACAAACTTTCCGTCGAAAAGGTTGCTTTTTTTAGCGCATTCGGTCTTTGGTTCCTAGGTTCGTGTAAAAAATGGGGCCGAGCATGCATCATCACAGGTTTCTTTTGCATCTCCATCAAATTGTCTACGAATATTCCGCATATCTCCTCGCTGCCGATTGATCTGTTCGTGCACGCGCCAGAAATTTTGAGCGTATCCAACGCCTCTTCTCTGGAATTCGCCGATAACAAAGACTCGACGCTGAAGAAAGGGACATTTCTACGCTTTGCAACGGTGATTAAATGCCAGAAATGGAAAAAATGTGCCAAGCACTCTTTGAGGCCTCTGATACCTGATGTGTTCAGAAAGGACTGAGTTTCGTCTCGGTGAATTGACCGTACAAAATCAGCGAGCTTTGACCTCGCATAGTTCCGGAGTGTTAAAAGTTCTTCACCCGCGGGAAGCGCAAGCAACTTTTCGGGTGCAGCTCGTGCTAACGATTCCCAAATCCCTATGTAGTGCATTCCTGACGGCTTTACAGGAAACGTGTGCTCGAGTTTTCTAAACACGACAAACATGGGATTGCCTCTTTTCTGAAGTAAATTTATCTGGAACCCAGTCGCATGAAGCGTTTTCGTAAACTTCCATTTTCCGAGTTTGCTTGCTTTCTGCAGGATTTCCTCCATATCGCTTTGAGCACAGGCGTTCCAGAAATCACTATATTTGAAACTTCGGAAACACTTTGAATATATAAGCTTTCGGTTCACGTCGTCCTGACAATCTCCATTCAGTAGCTCTGGAGGGCAATACCTTTTGAGACCATTTCTCGTAGTTTCGTTCAGAGCTTTTCTCATTGCTCCGGCAATTAAATCCGAGCTTTGTTCTACCCCAGAAAACATGATCAGAGGAAACCATGTCGAAGTGTTCGTCATCTTCGAACTGGTCTCCTGTACACTTACATCGGTGCTTGACTGAAGTGGTTGTCGAGAGTACATAATATCCTCAAAAGTCAGCATTTCGTCATTTGCAATCTTTTGCGGTGATGCAGTTTCGAGCTTTTCAGAGTATACATCAGCAAAGACCTCACAGTCCTTGATGTTAATGATGCACCACGAAATGACAAATCCCAAAAACGGCGCACACTTAGTTTGCTTCATGAATTGTTGCTCTCGATCGAGATACAAACTTTCCGTCGAAAAGGTTGCTTTTTTTAGCGCATTCGGTCTTTGGTTCCTAGGTTCGTGTAAAAAATGGGGCCGAGCATGCATCATCACAGGTTTCTTTTGCATCTCCATCAAATTGTCTACGAATATTCCGCATATCTCCTCGCTGCCGATTGATCTGTTCGTGCACGCGCCAGAAATTTTGAGCGTATCCAACGCCTCTTCTCTGGAATTCGCCGATAACAAAGACTCGACGCTGAAGAAAGGGACGTTTCTACGCTTTGCAACGGTGATTAAATGCCAGAAATGGAAAAAATGCCCTAAACACTCTTTGATACCCCTGACACCAAGGGTACCCCCGAAGAATCCCGGGAATTCCCCGCTCGACGAAGCTTGCATCACTTTATTGAGTATAGAAATCGCGTAATTTCGAAGTCTCAAAAGTTCTGCACCCGCAGGTTGAGAAAGTAATTTTTCAGGCGGCGAAAAGGCCAACGATTCCCATATCTCGTAGTACTCTTGCATTCCTACTGGAAACGTGTGCTCTGGCTTTCGAAATATAACAAATAGAGGGTATCCCATTTCGTTAAACTTTTTTACATGAAATCCTGTTGCGTGAAGATCTTTCTGCTCAAGATGAAAAAATTGTTATGTTAGTCTGTCTGTGATTTGAAAGAATTGGTATTAGTGAACGCACCGTGAATTTCCATCCCAGTTGGCTCGCTACCAGCAACACATCATCGAATTGTCTCTCCGTGCACACACCCCAGAAATCGCCAAAGTTTAGACTCGAGAAGCATGCGGAGTATGGGATGCCTCTATTTATTCTGTCCCGCTGACACCCAGGATTGAAGAATTCCGGAGGACAACCTCTTCGTAAGCTCGATTTGTCGGTAATGTTCAGAACTTTTCGCATCGCATCGGAGACTAAAGTCGAACTCTGCTCCGGGGCCGAGAGCATGATCAGAGGACGCCAAGAAGATAAAGAAGATCGCGAAGCTTCTGAGAGCATCTTTTCGCTAACCTGTTTGCGTCTCCGTTGTTGTCGTCGCACATTTTCCTGGCGACGCAACCTCGCCTTTTCACCGCCCCGTAAGAGGTTAAACGCGTCATCGTCGTCTCTCCCTTCTTCTGTAGCATTCATCGACGAGAGTAGAGCAGCGAGAAGGAGGAGAAGGAAGAGCCGCGGTGGTTGCCTGAGGTGCGTCTCATCGTACTTTTTATATATCATGTGGACGATGATCATCATGATGACGAGAGAAGTAGCGCGTTTTTTGAGTGTGCGCAAAAAGAGGTATTTCTTTTTTCTTTGAAAACAAACGAAAGGCATTACAAAGGGAACAACAGTTCGCAGGGTTTACAGTTAGGGTTTTGTTTCCCGTCCCCTTCTTCTTTTTCTTCTTCTTCTTCTTCTTTTTCTTCTTCTTCTTCTTCTACTTCTTCTTCTTCTTCGCCCGAGAGAGTCACTCTGAGCTCCCACATGTCGACGTGCAGTAGAAGTTAGAGAGCGAGAGAAGAGAACGACACTCGAAGAAAGAGAACAACTACGTAAATAAACTGTCTGTCTGGAAAGATAGACAAACAGAAAAAATTTGGGAAAGAAAACGCGAGCGCTTCTTTAAAATCCCGAACACATTGAAGTATTGCACTGTTGACGCGTTCAATGTAACATGGTTGACAAATACATGTTGCGGAAGCACTCCTTTTTGGGAAGAGATTATTTTCATGTCGGAGCGGGGTGTGCAATTTTACTCTTTCTGCTTCTGATTTCCATTGTGTCTCCGGAAGCTTATACATGGGATCTCCTCGAAGACCGCTTGAGCTGCGTCCACGGCTACGTTTCCACGACTGACGGAAAATGTGTATGCAATACCGATTGGAGTGGAGAACGGTGTGAGATTAATCCGGCACCGTCATGTGACAGATTGAAGTATGGTAGTTGCGGCGATGTACTCTTTCAAAATGCAATCAGAACTAGGCCTCACATAAAAGAGAAACAAGAGATCCCGACATGTAAATGCGTCGACGAGTGTTTACAACACGATTTAACCACATTTGGAGTAGACATTTACGAAGAGATATTACGGCAGAATGAGCGATTGAGTTTTGATATTACAGAATATCACGTGTGTAAAGAAAGAGATGGAACGTACAGAAATTCTTTTGTTCAGGAGCTCAATGTTACGAAGCGGCTTGAAAGGAGAATGCAGGGAGGAGCTTTAGCCGCACGAAGTTTGTCAGAAACTGCAGTTCATGGAGATGTGATAAAAGAAGAAGATAGAACTCGAGCATATAGAAATCGGATTTTGCGGAAGAACAACCGATGCTCGAAAAATTGTGAGAGGTTTGGGAAATGCGAGCTGTTTGAGTGTGCTTGTAGTTCGGGAAGATTTGGAATGGATTGCGAGTTTGATGAAGAGGAGTTAGAAAAAGCAAAGATCAAAAGTGAAAAAAGAAATATAAAAAACGAGCTTTCTGTCTCTGTAGCTGATTTGCCGGGAGGTATTAGACGTTTTTTTCGTGGCATTTCGGTCTACCATAAGCGACAAGATGGAAGGCAATTCGTCGGTGTCCACAATTTTTTAGAGTCACTACTTCAAAATGTTGACGTTATTGATCCGAATTCAGAATCTGAAAAAGCTCTTGTAGTAGTACCTTTTTTCCCCGTAGATATACTTTCGAACTTGGGAGGGGAATATGTGGAATTCAAAGTTTTGCTTCGGCGCGTGTTGAAATATGTGAGTACAAAATATATTTCTCAAGAGCGGACAATGATTTGGATCAATGCTTTTGATAGGTCTCTGTGCACGCCCGCTGATACTTTCCGGCAGGAGTTACCACCAGGAGCGATTGTTTTGTCACAGTCTGGGGTTTGGAGATTTAGTATAGACCAAGAACCTTGTTTCCTTGAAGACAGAGATATAGTTATTCCATCAGCGTTATCTTCGGAACGTGGATATTTCGGGATAAGTGATCCCACACATCAACGGTTCGAGAAAAGCACAAAGGACGGTTATCTTTTATTTTTTAAAGGGTCTCTGAGAAAGAGAGAAAAATTTTCTCCGCTCGGTAGGTGCATGGGCGACAAATTGTTTCTTAATATTACAGAATGTGCGTACTTGTATTCTCAAGGAGTTCGTGCATGGCTAGTGGACTATTACAAAGACGAAAAGCGATTTTTCTTGAATCAAAATGCAAGTATTGGTGAAACATATGAGGAGATCCGGTTGAAATCGAAGTTTTGTCTCGTTGCTGGTGGGGCTGGCTGGGATCAGCGCTTTATTGATAGCATCCATCACGGCTGTGTACCGCTACTGACTCAATTAAACTACTCTTATCCGTTTCATTTTATCTTTGATTATGATCAATTTTCAGTTTATATTCCCGCGGGATCTCAAAAACTTAAAGAGATTCCGGTAATTTTAGAGACCTTGGGCAACGGTAACTATTCAAAATTGCTAAGGAATTTACGCGTTGTGCACGAGGCGATTTCTTGGAGTGTTGATAGACACAAGTGGTTCGACAAATTCACCATACAAAATGGAGCGTTTTATCATACTTTATGGGCTCTTTCTCTTCGGACAAATAAAGCCCTGACGGATGTTGTCGCTCGGAAGTTATGCAAGTTATATTACAAAAATCCGTACCATGCGACAGCTTACGATATTCTCAGCCCAGTGGTCTGGACACAATTGAAGCAGAGATGTATCAATTTTGGTTGATTGGTTCTGGTGTTGGTTTTCCTTAGAAATGAATTATTCGGGCGATGTTTCATCCTTCGGATATTCGAAAAGAAAAACTATCACACTATCACACTGAAGTCATACAATCACACCACTATCAAACTATCGTACGAAAATCAATCGAACTTAGAAACTATGTTTGTTGATGAAGATCCTAACATGGGCTCGGACAACTTTCAGTCAACTTTAAGACAAAACATACTATATATACGTATTTAGGGTTTATAGGGGTTAAGGTATGGAGAGAGAGAGAAAGAAAGAGTGAGAGATTTGCGACTGACGCTCCGACGCGGCGCGAGATACCTTCTACACGCCCGTGACGTTCAACACCTCGTAAAAAAGTTACACAAAATCGATTCCTTCTCGGAAACGACCATCAACGAAGTATCGGCGAGATTGAATCGATACAGAAGCAAAACGCGCGCAAAACGAGCGAGAAAAAGCGAAAAGAGAAGATGGAAATTTTGAGGAGCAGCGCACAAAAAATCGAGTTGTGTCGGACAGATAAATATCAAAAGGAAATACATACATAGTTCACGCCTCAATTTTTTGGCGTCCTACTTCTACCTCTCTTTCGTTTTTAAAGAAGCAAAGGAGCCCAGCGAGTGTTATCAATGCGCCCATAAACATCACCACGTAAACGACAGAGTACGGGAGTGAAATTTCACGCCTTTTCGTTTCGGTCGTTTTTTCGCCGCCCGGCAAAAGCAGCCCTCGCGCAAACGTTCTATTAAATATGTCGTCATTAATCAACCTCCCTTGTTTCGACGGCGACAGGTAATCCAGAGCTGTTCCGACAGTTGCCCCACTGTACAAGTCTGAAACGGTTGCGCAATTTCTTATATTGTCACGACACCAGGATGTAACCTCACTAAGAACCGGTGCACACTTCGTTTTTTCGTAGTACTTTTCCTCTCGATCGCGCATTAGAGCAACCGACGAAAACGACGTTTCTTGAAATATTTTTGTAACATTCAAATGCATCATAGTGGGCACAGTTTGCAATTCTCTGAGATTATCTACAAATTTTTCACAAATATCAGCACTACCGATTGATGACGAAGTGCATGCGCCAGAAGCCTTCAGTACTATCAAAGCCTCATCTCTAGAGTTGGCGAGCAACAAAGATTCAACAGAAAACACCGGGACATTTAAACTCTTTGCTACGGTTATGAGATGCCAGAAATGAAAGAAATGACCCAAGCACTCTTGTACCCCTCTAATACCTGTTGTACCGGAAAAGATACGGTGATCTGCATGTTTAAGTATGCTATTGAACACATTTCTTGCATGATTTCGAAGTCTAAGAAGGTCTGCACCCGCGGGAAGCATTCGTAAATTTTCAGGTGTAGTAGACAGCAAGGAACGCCAGAAAGCAAAATAGTGCTTATCCTTTCTTGATATGGGAAACGTATGTTCTGGTTTACGAAACACGACAAACGAAGGATATCTCTTTTTATGCAAAGTCTCCAAATGCCATCCGTTGAATGACAGTACTTTCGTAAATTTCCACCTGCGTAGTTTTCCCGCTTCGTGGAACACGTTTTCAAAATCAGAGGAAGAGCACGTGCTCCAATACTCCGTCTTTTCGTGATATAGACCCAGCGATGGGATACATTTAGCATACAAAACCGCTCGTTGTTTACTCGTTTGACACCCTGGCACTAAAAGTTCCCTGCTTGACTCTCGGCAGCCTTTTACTATAGCCCCTAAATACGTCTCGTTGACCGCTTTTCGAATTGCGTCAGACACTAACGTTGAACTTTGTTCCGGGCCAGAGAGCATAATCAGAGGACGCCACTTCCCTCCGTGAAAAGAGTGAGTCTCGTTTGCCAAAGCGTTAGAAGATATCGGTGTCAACAACGTCATCATCGCCACGACAACAGTGACGAGCGGTACCACACCTGCCGGCGCTCGTACTCTATCCCGAGTACGCTTTACGGTCGTCCGTAAAATATCTTCGCGATCGGAGAGCGCTCTATGCACTCCAATCATCGTCGTCGTCGTCGTCGTACCAAAATCATTCGAAGTAGAAACACGTGCACATCTATACGCGCGGGTGAAATAAAGATGGGAGGAGAGCCAGACTGAGACACAATTGAAGACCCGTTTAAATAGGAGGACGTGGTCGTCGTACATTCCGTGGTGGTGATAATAATAATAATAATAATATACTTCTCGTGGGTAATACTCGTAATTACACTTTTATTTATTTTATGCGGATTTTTTCCCCAATAAAAATAATATTTGGAAAAGGGAGAAGCACCCAAGGGATATCGTAAACGCGATATAGGTTGAGGTCTATTATAGATCGCGAGCCAGACTTCTCACATACGCGTAAAACGGTGTGAACTTGGTGGTGGTAGGTCTCAAATAGGCTTAGTTTGCCGTAGTATTCGTGATATAACAATAATAACAGTCGATGACTCGTACCGTAACGAATTTTTTTTTCTTCGTACCGTCGTGTATGGACGTCTCAAACTTGATTGCACGCCTCGATCAATTCATCTGCTTGTGCCTTCCCAACCTTATAAAGCTGCACATCTAAATCTTGCCGGCGCTCTATAAATTTTTGAGACGTTGGATTCGGAAGCACGTATCCGGGATGGTTCCCTCTTTCTATGTTTAGTTTTTTTGCTTCAATTCTTTCGAGTTTAATTCTGTTATACGTCTCGCTCGCGCCTCTAAAAAAATCTGGAAACTTTTTTTCCAACGCTTTGATAAATTCCTCAAGTTTATCTGCATAACCAACAACATAATACCGTTTCAAATTAGCTATAGATAGCTTCACTTTATCTCCGCGGCTGAGTTTTGAACAAGAACTCACCGGCGACCAACGCCATTCCCCACTATATTTATATCTAAAAGTTCGTGCATGTCTCCTACGTTTTTGCCTCGCCTGATTCTCTTCGACATCTAGTTCCCTACCGCAAAAGTATTCCGTTTGTTCATTCCTTGGACTATCAATGCATTGCTCGACATTTGCTGACTCTATGCAATCGTTTATTCCTCTACTACCTAAAGCTTTCGTCAAATGCGTTCGATTGTGATAGTAATAGTGAGACACGGCTTGTTGTACCGGGTCTCTAAGAACGTTAATGTAAGCTAACTCTTTCGCAAATACAATCTCCGGAAAGTTTGCGTGATTCACAATCATCGTCCGCTTAATTCCACCATTTGTCCACGACGCGTCTTCGCTCGTTTCCGAATCGTATAAGGCCCTCAAAATGACCTTCCTTGTTTGTGCGTGGTTATGATGGAACCACCACTGGCCATTTTTTAAGTCGAACTGGTTCCTACGTTTCAATCGTTTGATCAGTTCCGTCATAAACGTCGAGCCTGCTTTTGGAATTCGATTATACACAATCACGCTTGGATGCAACGCTTCGCAGTTTTCTGAAGGCGTACCCCCCGCGGTGATGATATCATCACCCAAAGTCGCCGACGCCCCCCGGGGCACGAATGTTGAGGTCAAAACGTGAAGAACGATGACGACGAGAGTGACCGCGTTCGAAGACGCGACGCACACGAAAATGCGGCGGCAACCAGTACCGTCATCTTTTCGTCGTCGTTCCCGTCGTCGTCGCGTGCTTTCACGCATCGTACTTTTCACGCATATTGCTTTCTTTGGATGACAAAGACCACCTTTATATCGACGCGAAAGAATTTGTCTGTTGTCTTAATTGGAGGACAAGAAATATCAAAAGGTTAGTCCCTTGCTGGGAGGAATGTTCATTAACAAAGCAAACTTTTATGCTAACGCACTGAGAGGAGTTTTCACGCAGAATTACTAACGCGATTATTCGAAGAACGAAGCCTCCACACGTCCGTCAAACGAACTTAAGGTAACGAATTTTATGCGAGTCTACAATGATGTCGACTTGGATCGATGCTCTGGAAAAACGAACTTCCAAAACACAAAAGAAACGCGCGTGTTTTTGAACGCTTTCGAAAGACAAAACAACGAATTGCGCACCTTGCAAGCGCCAGAAAATAGTTTCGAACACGATTATTACTTTCTGTCCAGTGAACTTAGACAACACCAACTTGCGGAAACAAACGAACGTACCCTTGTTATGAGGTCAAGCTTCGCTAACTGTCGACGAAAAAGGTTCCACAAAAATTAATTTTAATATATTCGCCAGAAGACTGCTTCGGGAAAAGACGAAGATTTCTTATAATATATAAAACCCTAACTATAATAGAGAGTAGGAACTCAAAAAAATCTGGTGAATTTTTCGAGATGAAAATCAATTGAATTTTGCGAGTTGAAAATCACTCATAGAATGGCACGGCAATCCGCTCACGACCTTCCTGACGACCCCGAAGGTTCGCCCAATTTCTTTTTTGTACCTGCATAACATATAATGTGAAACAACCTTCAGGGTGTTCAGTGGTAGCACGAAGATACGCACTATCAAACCAAAAGACGACTGAAGACAATACTTTGAACGCACTGCAGTGTATTACGTTGAAACTATTTGATACCTAAATATTTTTTATACGAACGTAAGCAAATGGGAAATATGGGATGCTAGACGGGACTGGACCTTTACGAACTATCACGTTTGGTTTGGTGATACTGAAGCAAATCTCACAAAATACGCGACGCACGGTTTCAACCCGACTACAGTTTGGAATAATGCGACGCCCAATAGTCAGACAAGAACACTGAGCCCGGTTAAAGAAACGAAGTACATGGCATTTTCATTTGACGACATTTCAACTAACCCAAACACAGGTCAAGGCACGGCTGGACCTGGGGTTGCTGAAATCAAAATATGGGGCTACCCTTCGAGCACAATAAGTTAGTTATTGATATGTGCTTTTAAATAGAAAATATGAAAGAACGGGTTCTGGACGGAGATATACCATAAAACTAAAAAATACACGAAATAAAATAAAATAAAATAAAATAAGCTAAATGGTGTCTGATCACACGATTCAAGTAACTTTCGCAAAAAGTAAGTCATATAAACTCCGCATAACACTCGTATCTATCGCGCGAATGTTTGAAACTAGTCTAAATTTTCTTGCCAAAGCATCACCCACTCCGCGCGCGTTTATGTATTTTTTTTTAGTTTTTCTTCACCCGTTTCTTCGTGTTGCACATATGTAAGTGAAATAATGGTGCGTTTAGGACCTGAACCGTAGTGATAATGAATACTTGGAAACGACAGCCAACTTCCTGGACTGTTCAATTTCTCCACATGATACGTATCCGTAGGTAAGATCACGTTTTTCTTTCTCCCAAAAATCCTGTACTCAATTAATTTTTCACACTCCACAATATATACTAACGTAGTACCCGTTCTACCTACTGAAACATTATATAGAATGTCGGGGTGAACCGCACTTTCACCTTTAAAAGTAGCTATCCAAGGAGTTGCGTTACTTGATTTTGTTTCTCGTTCAGGAAAATCAAGAACTTTTGCGTTTTGCGGTATGACTCGAGCTTTGCGAAGTGTTGAGATGATGTCCTCTGCGAGACTTATATTTTCCAAGAAAGTTATCACAGAACCACCAAGCTCAACGAAAGTTGTCTCGTAAAATAATTTTCTTTCATCGCATCGACTGTTTGCCCAATATGAAGTTCCTAATGCAGCATTGAGTCCCGGCATTGAACCAGGTTTCTGATCATTCTTAAGTATTGGAGTTGCTTTTACAGATATCAACTGTAGTAAAACCCCCACAAAATGGTAAACATTTCTCATGGGGCTGGCTGGAAGCATATTCAGCACTCTCTTCATTCTAAAAAATTCTAGACCCCAGTCATCGGAAATGAAGTTCATCCCACTCACAGAGCCATTAGTAAAAAACGCGAGTGATTTTTGTCCCGTTTCTCCCGCAATATGAAGTTATGAGCTCAAGAGTTTTGAAGATCAGAAGCACAACAAGAGAAACAAGAAGTGTAGAAAAAATCCTCTCTTCTTTCAAGACTTTTTTACTTTTTTCCTTTCTAGGCCCTTGCTCGAGGTCGAAACAAAATGAAAAACAAAAAACTAAAAATGAAATGCTTATTAAAAATTACAACACTATAAATAAGCGACATAAAAGGAGCGCAATCTCTCCTGCTAAGTTTTTAAAAAGAAAAGAGCGAATGGTGTTCGGCTTCGGCGGTAACAACGGCGACCACCACCACCGCTCGTCGTACGGAGCGACTCCTTCTACCCTCGAAGGAGATCAACAACAGCGGTTGATCGGTAAAGAAGAAGAGGACGGCGATCTCAAGTTGTCCGTGGTGAAGAGGACGCGTGCGTTTTTCTCGGGAAGAAAAAGTAATCATATTCTGGGCGCGATAGGTACCGGTTTGGCCGTCGTCGGGTGCGCTTCCGCGTATTATTCTTCTTTTTCGCCTTCTTCCTCGCCGTTTTCGTTGTCGTCGTTGCGTTCTTCTTCTTCTTCTTCTTCTTCTTCTGCTTCGTCTCTTTTGCAGAAAGGGGGGATGTTGGGATCGTCGTCCTTCCTGGAACAAGCGATGGACGTTAAACTGGGTGTCGGCTATAATCACGATATCGAAGTCTTCAACGGTGGGAGGTTGCCACCTGATGAAGCGATTGATGCGAAACCGAACTTGGTATACATCAAGGTTCCTAAAACCGGGTCGACGACCATGGCAAACATCGTCAGACGCTCGTCGGTACGTCACGGCATTAAAAATGTCGCAGACAGCGACATAAACACTTGGATAAATGAAGAGCCCGGGGCGTGGTGGAGCCACTCGGAATATTCCGAGATAAAGTCAAAAATCGACGCGTTACAACACCCGTATTTTTCGTTTTCGCTGCTGAGAGATCCCGTGACGAGGGCCATTTCTCATTTTCAGTTCTTCGTCATGTTCTGCAAGTGTAAATGCGACAATGGTTGGGAAGGTTGTCCCGCCGAGAATGACTTTCCCACTACGAGGGACGGGATTGAAGATTTGCTCATGCGATATCTGCAAAGAGGTACTACAAATTTCAGAAATAGTTATCAACTGCTGTATACTACGACAACTGGTGCCGAGGACGTTAGCTTTGAAACTGCGGTAAATAACGACATGATCGATCTTCGATTCGTAGGAGTCTTGGAAAGATTTACGGAATCACTTGTGGTCTTAAAAGAAATGTTGGGTTTATCGTTAGCGGATGTTTTGTACATTCCAGCTAAATCAGCCGAATACGATTGGGGAGATGCCGCAGAGATCTCGGATGGAACCTTAGCCAAGGTCAAAGCTTTGTTTAACGGCGCCGAAGATTACAAGTACATCGACGCCGCGAGCAAAAAACTGGACATGCTCAAAGCTGATATTCCCGACTACGAAAATAAACTGAACGAGCTTGAACAACACCTATCGCAGGCTTTTGATGCATGCTCTGCACATAATATTTACACAGACGAGCAGCAGTCATGTTTAGACATGTACACGGCAGAAACACTTGCGTCGAACGGTGGATTTATGATGGATTTGGACGGAGTTGAGAAATATGCGCCTCTGAGCGAGGAAAGCAGACGTAAAATCTTCCCTGCGGGAGCCTTCAGCAAAAGCACAGGTTCGTTCGAATTGGACTAACACGGAGCTCTCTCTGTTGTTCACGTTCTTCAGTCTATATTTAAAATGACACGAGAGCGCTGAATTTATTCCCCATCTTTAAACCACACACATTTAATATTATGAGTCGTTACAATTAAAAATACATCAAAAAATAGATAGAAATTCTGTCTTTGTATCCCCTGGAGCTCCTCCCAGGCCCAGTCACAACTGCTGTCGGTCGTTCTTTTCCATTTTTTTCATTCTATGCATACCTCGCTCCCGCGAGAGTCTTCTTGCTCCCGTTGGAGAAAAGTCGCGATTGGGCCTAAAAACCGTCATTTTGACAGAAGAGGAAGAGGAAAATTCGTTATGCACCACCACCCTGCAAGCACAGGCACGTTTTTCATACTTTCTTGCTTGGTGGCGACAGACCT
>Ga0209308_10002229_pt1 | contig 17012 bp, 13 predicted proteins | sample COGITO_mtgs_1204_3_FD_184806 | JGI IMG/M metagenome (GOLD analysis project Ga0209308, IMG submission 184806) | Pelagic marine microbial communities from North Sea - COGITO_mtgs_120405 (SPAdes) (version 2) | ecosystem: Environmental > Aquatic > Marine > Epipelagic ...
GCTCATTGTATTATATATTATATATTATATATTATATATATTATATAATTTTAAAAAGATTATATTTATTTCATTTATATTTATTTCATTTATATATTATTTCATTAATATTTATTTCATTTATATATTATTTCATTTATATTTCGAAACTGCCTTTTTCTTTATTATCCTGAAGGAAAGAAATCTTTAATTTATATTTATTTAAAAACTTACCGATCCCACCTAACCCACCAAATCCGTCTTTATATATTTCATAAGCTTCCTGCGGGTTAGTAGCATCGCTCCAATATTTGATATTAGAGGTCATTCCACTAAATCCTCCCTTGGGTGTAATAAAAATATCGGAATTTTTATTTACTTTGGCAACACCGGGTAAAACACAGGTGCGTACTAATTTGCCGTCAAGATAAACATCAAGGGTCCGTCCATATAAGCTAACAATTAAATTGACCCATTTTTGAATAGGAAAATTTGAAATAGTGCAATTATGTATAACATGGTTATCACTTGCTTGGGACGATTCATCAGAAGTAGAATAGCAGGTGACTGAAATGGTGATGTCATTTTTCATAGCACCCAAAACAATTGAAGGGCCAGGATTATTATCGGCGTCATTTCTTGCTAAAAGAGTCTTGGATTCGCCATAACGGTAATTCCAATCATTTAAATAAAACCAAGTAGAATAAGTATAATTGCTTGAATTATTATTAGCAGGAATGTTTGAAGCAACAATTCTTTGCTGGTCCTGCGCGTTTGAGCTTTTAGATAATTGTTTTGAATTACCTGAATACCATTGTAAAAGTAAATAAACAACAAATAGTATAACTAAACTAATTAATATTAAGTTGAATAAACTCATAGTTCTATTATTATATACTATACAGATAGAAATTATAGTATAAAAATTAAAATATATAAAAATATTAAAATATATAAAAATATTAAAATATATTAAAAATTAAAATATATTAAAATTAAAAAATATTAAAATTAAAAAATATTAAAATTAAAATAAAGGAGTTTCTTTATTTTTTAAATAATTATACACCGTTTTAATGGTGCGGTTGGGTAAGGTATGGTCATAATAAACTACATTACAAATACCACCTTCAATCCCTTTTTTCTCTCCTACCGTAATTGTTTCGTAGGTCATATACGGCGCAACATTTTTTTTAGAAGCAACTAATATACCATTTAAAAATACATCCATGGTTCCTCCGTCGTAATTAATTACGACATTATTCCATTTTTGGAAATTGATAGAGGTGGTTTCATAAATTTCTATTATGTTCGGGTCAGCATCCGCGTCAGTATTAGCATTCGGTCCGGCCTCTGTATCTGCCGCCACAGCCATATTAATATTATTAGTAGCACTATCGCGTCCAACTAAAGTGTTGATTAAAAGACTGTTTTTTTTGCTATTAAACTGTATAGCGGGTTTTTTCCCATAATTTAGAATATTTGTGTATTTGGTGTATGCTGCACGGGTATTTATTGGTTGTGGGTTAAGGGTAAACCAGGCGGAGATAGAATAATTGTAATTAAATTTAGTGTTTTTATTTTTTTTAATGTTATCTAAATGGATATTTTCAAAATCGCCTAAAGTATGTTCTTTATTTAAATAAAGTGGCTCTTTTAATAATACTGTTCCTTGGTTTGTTGTCGTGTAATAATAATGAATGAATTGAGGGATTAAAAACCAAAAGGATACTAATATAATTTCTATGAATAATAGCGTCCATATAGGTTTGGATGTAATATTAAATTGGTACTGCATGTATTCTACAAAACTAATTAAGAGACAAGGCAAAAATAATATAAAATTTTTAATTAAATTTAAAAAATTAATTGCTGTTCCTGCATTCCGTGATCCAATATTCATGCCATTTAATAATTTTGAAAAGAGTTTATTCGTAAGCAGATAAAGGATACTTACAATACCAACAATTAAAAGAATATGTATTGAATACTTAAAAAGTAAAAAGAAGAAGGAAGTATTACGAAACAGCCAAAATACAAGCATTGTGATTATGGCAAATGCAATAAGAACAAAAATGGTTGATAGGACCCGTTTAATAAAATCCTTTTCGGTTGGATTGGGTAAACCTAAATTAAGTAAACCTGAATTTTCTATAAAATTGTATTTCACAAAAAAGAATAGAATAACGTATATGAATCCAGTAATTAAAACCGCAAATTGGGTGTACACGGGGTATTTTGTTGAAATATTAAAAGGATTGTATTTATAAACAATTAATAAAAATACGACAAATTCAATGGATTCTAAAATACCAAAATATTTTGGATAACTATAAATTGTTTTTTCTAATTGATCAAAGAAATTCGTTTTTTTTTCCATTTGTTATTTTGTTATTATTTATTGTTATTATTAATATATAATAATATTAATAATATTAATAAGAATAATCCAATAAACTTATATATAATTATATATAATTATAAGTTTTCAAATGCGGTTTTTTTACCGTGGCAATCGCGGCATAAAGCAACTAAATTATCTACATGATTTGAGCCACCTTGTTCTAACCGAAGTTTATGATCAACTTCAAACCAAGCCGGTAATTGTTTTTTACATGACCCGCAATTCCATCCTTGCGCAGCAGCGACAAATTTCTTTTTAGTTTCGCTTACACAGCGTTTGGTTGCTTTTTGTGTATTGCCACCATTATTACCGCCGTTATTACCGGAATTTAAAAGACGTTTTTGTTGCGGAGTAAGATTCTGGTATTGCGGTTGCTTTTGCTGGTATTGCTGTTGCTTTTGCTGGTGCGGTTGCGGTTGCTGGTGCTGCGGTTGCTGGTTCGCTGGTAAATTCGTCTTAGTATCATTAAATAAAGATAGATTTGTCATATTTGTCATATCTATAATAGGCATTAATAAATCAGTTGCATCTTTATCAATTGGCATATATTTTACCATTTCATTTGCGTGTTTAAATAAATTTTTACTATCGGCGGGATTTTTTTTAATAAATAAATAAGCGGAGAGACCGATAAAAGCGATTCCCGCCATTTGGTAATATTTTTTCCAAGTTTTCATTAACTGGACATATTTGCCATCATGATATACATTTGTAACAAAAAAAGCGGTTAATCCAAAAATTAATAATCCGAATTTCATTTTCTAATACTACTTATATTATCTATATAATAATTTATATAATAATTTATATACTATTTTATAATATAAATACAATCGTTATAATAATATTAATATAATATTACATATTTGAAAATGCGGGTTATTATAGAAGATAATTATGATTTTATTTGTTATTGGGTGGCTACTTATATAAAATTACAAATAAATAATCACAATATGAACCATAATCACGATATGAACCATAACCACGATATGAAAAAAAAAGAGTTTGTTCTTGGATTACCTACAGGTTCAACTCCGATGAATGTATATAAGTATTTAATACAATTTTACAAAAATAAAGAATTAAGTTTTAAAAATGTAGTAACGTTTAATATGGATGAGTATGTCGGGTTAGCATCGGATGATACAAATAGTTATAGTTATTTCATGTATAGTAATTTTTTCAATCATATAGATATACCTCTAAATAATATTCATCTATTAAATGGGCTTGCGGAAGATTTACAACAAGAATGCAAGAGGTATGAAGAAACGATAGAAAAATATGGAGGGATTGATCTTTTCTTATGTGGTATAGGTTCGGATGGACATATTGCCTTTAATGAGCCTGGTTCATCGCTTAAATCAAAAACAAGAATTAAAACACTATCATTAGAAACGATACAAGACAATGCGAGATTTTTTCCTAATATTGGAAGTGTGCCCAAACAAGCATTAACAATTGGTATACAAACGGTTTTTGCTGCCGAACAAGTGATTATTATGTCTTCGGGAGTTAAAAAAGCAATAGCAACCAAAGAATGCCTTGAAGGACCGATTTCATCGCAATATACTTGTTCTTATTTTCAGACCCATCCACATACAATAATGGTATGCGACGAAGAAGCAATTAGAGAGATTAAATATAAAAATTATTTATATCATAAATTTGTAAAAAACAATACCGATATAATAGGCAATCCTGTGATAGATTATATTAATAAGCATATATCTCCTGAGGACAAAGTATTGATTACCAGTCCACACCCCGACGATGATGTGATTGGGATGGGCGGAACGATGGATTTATTACCGAATAAACAAAATGTTAGTATTTGTTATATGACCAATGGAATCGGTGGATTAAAAAACGAAGATGAATGTCATATGGAATTAAATGGAATCAAGATAACTGAAAAGGGTGTGAATGTGAATGAGCTAAGAATAAAAGAAGCGATTTCATCGGTTAAAGTATTGGGGTATGAGCAGGAACAAGTTATAAATGCTAAATTACCTTTTTATTTTACAAATGAAAGGGAAATTTCAAAAGAGGATATGAATGAGATGAGCGCTATTATAGATAAAGTTAATCCTCAGCATATATTTATATGTGTTGATCCCGACCCTAAAAAAACACATATTAAATGTGCCGAAATATTACAAAAATGTAAGTATAATACATCATCTTTAAAAAAGATTTGGTTATATAAAAGTGCATGGGATAATTGGGATAAAGAAGAAGAAGAAAAAAAAGAACATAATCAAGCATCATCAAAATTAATATCAAACCAAATACCGAAACTGAATTTCAATAATAAACTATTAGCAATCGATATGCATATTAGTCAAATGAATCCTATGGTTGTATATTCGGAAAAAATCAATAGTTTTAAAGATATTGTCTGTATCCAAAATAAATCAGAAAAATTTATTGGTCATTTTGAAGAAAGATTTAAAATAATAACATCGGTGGATGAATTTAGTTCATTGTCTTTCTAATGTCAATTATTTTACAGAGGATAGTTACAGATAAAAAGAAACCATTCTTTTTTTTGTAGTTTTTTTTCCTTTTTTGTTCCTACGTTTAAGAATTGATTTGTGTTTAATAGAAGAGGAGGCTTTGCGTTTGGTAGAAGAGGAAGATGTACGTTTGGTATGCTTGGATGTTTTACGCTTAGATGTTTTACGCTTAGATGTTTTACGCTTAGATGTTTTACGCTTAGAACCACCCTTCGTTACAAGTTCAGCATATCGTTTTTCTAACTCGGCTTGTGAAATATCTTTAGTGCCACTAAGTTTTTTTAATCTTGCTTGTATATCACCATCTTCTTCAGCATCTTTTATTCTTTTTTCTAATTTTTCAGCTGCCTTAACTTTTGCTTCTTTTATAAGTTCTTCTACCTCACTCTGATCTTGTGTACCCTTTATTTCTTTTTTGGCCATTTGGTCAATTAAAATTTTTCTCATTTTATTTTGTGTTTTTTCAGGCGATGTTCCAAAATCTTTTTTTAATATATTTAATCGGGTGACCGCTTGTTTTTGAGATTTAGTTAACCCCGATGAAATAATATTACCATCGTCCATTTTCGGGTGGATTAAATGTAAACGTCTACTTATAATTTGTGCGGGAGTTAAATCTTTAAAATCACTTACTTTTTGATAAGGATAAACGGCATTGTCGCCTGTTATATAACTGGCAAGCCCTGTTGTACGAGGCTTATATATTGTATTTTCATAATCTTCTAATGACATTTTCTCTTTTTCTAAAAGTTCAAAATCATCTGGTCCAGAATTACTCATTTATATATTATATATATATATATATATTTATTTTTTATTTTTTATTTTTTTAAAAATATTATAAAAATAAAAAATAAATATTAAAATTATTATTAGCATATTAGCATTATTAGCATTATTAGCATTATTAGCATTATTAGCATTATTAGCATTATTGGCATTATTGGCATTATTAGCATTATTAGCATTTCCAACGCGCACCACAAGGAATGCATGTCACAAACGTAGTCATCGGTTCATCAGCAGAACGCGTTTGAAGTTGATAATAGCTACATTCTTTTGATTTACATTTTCGGCAAGTAAAATTATCAGTGGATGCTTCTAATTTTGGATCGTAACGTGTTTCATCACGTACTTTTTTATCATCAATTAGTTTTTTCCATTTAACTGGCGACATTTCTTGATGTGTCATAAATGCAAATTCATGTGCTTTAATTGTTTTATTTAAAATAGATTTTTTAATATCGACTTCTTTTTTTAAATTAAATAAAATGGTTCTTAAACAGTCAATGTATAATTGGGTAAAATACATGTTATCCCATTTTTTAATAATATTTTTATCACCGGCTGCTTTAATACAATAATTGTAAATTCCTTTTTCTAAATTTTTTGCAATTATTTCTTCATCGTTTAATTCGGTTTTTAATTTATTAACAATATTTGTTCTAAATGTAGTAGGGTTTTCTATAATACGCATTATTATTATTATTATTATTATTATTCTTAATTTAAGGAACTAACTTAATATATCATATAGGTAATATATTTATATATATTTCAATTTATTAATTATTAATTATTTGCCTTTTTGCGGTAAAAAAAACAATAAGAATAAGAAGATATTACATTATTTTCAGGAATCTCTCGTACATTTGTATCATTAAATTCATACCATTTCTCATTCGCATTTTTAATGTATGCAGTATAATGCCCCCCTAAAACCCCTCCAATATGATTACATACGCCATATAATTCGTATACATATGAATTAGAATTATATCCTTTTACATATTTGGAAAAATCCGCATTTGTTAATGGTGCATCTACGTAAATTTGATTTTTAATTCTATAATTCGTCCATCGTTTTAAATCAATAATCATTATATTGGGTAAACTCCAAAACAAAAATCTTCTATTTACATCCTGATATTCTTTTGTTTTTTCATTCTTCCAGGCTTCGTCACCCGTAAGCAATTCTTTAGAACAATACAAGTCAAAACAATCATAAATAGTTGGGGTTGGATTATCTGACGGAATTGGTAAATTTAAAACAGAAAATGGTTCGGGCGTTAAACTTAGTACATCGCCAGTAGTATTATCTGATAATTCTGAAACGTGTATACCGTAAAATAATTCTAATAATTCCGAATATTCTTTATTATACATTTGTTTCATCATTCCATAACAAATTTTTGCAAGTTCATCGGTAGAATTTTGTGAGTTGCCTGATATTTGTATATCGACCTTTCTTGCAATAGATGTATGAAAACAGTCAATAATAAATAACAAAAATTCCGGTAAATCATTTTGGGCAGAACCGATGAAAATATCTCGGTCTTTAATAGCGGCAATTTTTCTTACCGATTTAATAAATCCATAGGGAGCAACAATACAATTCGTATTCCATAATAATTCTCTTAATTTATCCCATTCTAAGGTAATAACCGAATCGCTAATTTCATTCAATAACTTTTTATATTGCCCGCCTTCTAATATATTATTTAATTCATACGTATGTGAGATTATTTGCATACACGAATTTATATAACAACTATTACCAAGATTGGCTAATCCTGATAATCCTTTATTTTTATATTTGTCAAACTTATTCATATTATAATTAATAATTAATAATTAGTATGTGTTAGGTTATTTAATAATAAATTAATAAATTAATAAATAATACTATTTATACTATAATCATTTTTTAAGTTTAAATCATTATAATATGAATAATAAATTCAATTTAGTTTATGTAATTCCTGAGTTGATTTCATATGAAGAAATCTTAATAAACAATATTATCACAAATCCATTTTTGAATTTTATTATAAGTTGGTAAAAATAATGTATTGATTCCTTGTATATACGTTTCACAATGTTCAGGTGTTTTTTCTACTAATATCAGAGAATGGTATAAAATAGAAAGTTCATGACTGGAATAGAGAGAACGGATTCCTACAAAAATATCATCAATGTGACTTGGTTTTTCTTTATCTATACTGCTTGGGTTATTATATATTCCGTGTCTTTTATTAATTTCGTGTTCTTCGTTATCAGTAACAAGCAAAGGTTTTTCAAGTAAAATGGAATAGAGTTGTAATGTATGCAGTAATGCTGGTTGTTCTGTATTCGAATACGTTTGTATTAACCTATCAATTCCGCGCTTACTCATTTGAATCAATAAATCGTATAAATCACAATAATCATCGTCTTCCTTTTTTAGGTAATCATAAAAACGATTAAACCGAATAATCGCATTAAATAAGAAAAATAAATCTTCTTTCATGTCTTGATTATAGGAACGCAATAAACCCTGAAACCAGCCAGGTTGTTGTATTGACAGTAAATTATTAGAAATAGTCAATTTACTCCCTTTTGGGCAAACAGATAAAAGGGCAAGTTGTGTTATTGCTTGCAAAGGTTCTAAAATAATATCAAAACGTTCTTTCTTTTTATCTCTCTTAATAAAATGATAAAGATTTAAATATTTATCCATTAATTAAAAACTCATAATTACCTTTATGTGTTTTCATAAGCAGTATATTAATCAATTACTTTTTATTTTCGTATATTGGTTTTGATGTGATGATAAAAATATGTTTTGGTAACTATAAACAAAGTAACTATAAACAAAGTAACTATAAACAAAGTAACTATAAACAAAGTAACTATAAACAAGGTAACTATAAATAAATTGAATTAAATAATCCAGATTTTAATATATCTCCAGCAAAGATTTGAGGAAATGGAGGAACCGCAACATGAGACCAATGCACCGATTTACATTGCTTTAATATACCAATTAATCTACCTGAAATTAAGCCATTATTTATAATTCCTTTAGTCATATCAATATCTTTTACAATTGTTGGATTTGAATATACTTTACAAATATCGGCTGCTCCATTAAATAAATCCAACTTTGTTGGAAAATACTCGGGATTACGAAAGGTTTGATATAATTCAATTCCTGGTCCATTTTTTTTGTCAGGATCCGGTATTTTAATACGCGAGAATCCAAAATCAATTAAAACTACGCGAATACCTAAATTATCAATTTTATATACTGTTGTACCGGAAAATGTAGTAACTTTATATTCGATGATTTTTCGTGGAATCTTGGTAATCATTATATTTTGTCCAATTAAATCGCCATGAACAAATGATAATTTGCTATTTGCCAAATGTAATGCATATGTTATTTGGAATAATATAGTTAATCTTGTTCGCATATCTATTGCATTTTTTTTAATAAAATTACTATAACTCTCTCCATTTAAACTTTCCATTACTATATAATAATTATTTTCACAATGATAAAATTCTTCTATTCTAACAAAATGCTCGCTATTTAAGGTAGATAACGCATGCATGATTAACCCTTCTAAAATAATATCGTTTTTACATCCCTTGCCTGTTACACAATTATTTAAATCTTCTTCGGGTGACAATCCTTCTAACAATTGCGGCTTTAATCCATGAGATTTCTTTACAAGCATACCATTACTTAATTGAAAGATTGCGCCATATCCTCCCTTTGCAATCTCTTTGCCCATACTTTTAATCATATTACTGCATTGGGTTTTGTCTTTTATAATTAAATTATATAATCCTCCAGTTGCAGGCACAAGCGCAGCAGGCGCAGCAGCAGGCGGAGCAGCAGCAGGCACAAGCGCAAGCGGAGCAGCAGCAGCAGGCACAAGCGCAAGCGGAGCAGCATCAGGCACAAGCGCAGGCGGAGCAGCAGCAGCAGGTTTAGGAAATACACAACGAAAATTATCGTTTCTTATCTTGCCTTGTTTACATTTATTTACACATTTTTTAGTTTTTGGATTATAATCCTTATTTTTGTTATTACACAACTCTTGATTTAATTTATTTTTTACAGCTACCTTATTTTTCTTGGTAATACAGCGAAAATTATCGTTTCGTTCTTTCCCAGGGTTACATTTTTTTACGCATTTTTTGGTTTTAGGATTATAATCTTTATTTTTTTTATTACATTCTATATTTTCCTTCTCATATGTATTATCATTTTTTTTGGCCGTATTTTTTTTGGTCGTATTTTTTTTGGTTTTGAGAGATTGCTCATCTACCTCAACCATTTTCATAGGTTCTATTTTTCCAATATACATGTCGTTGCATCCGGTAGGAATAATAAATTGTTGGTCGTTAGATACAGATAACCTAACACGTATTACCTCCTTATTTATTTTTGTATTTAAATATTTATTAATATAGGTAATTTTTAAATTACGGGGAAATAAAATTTCTTTTTCTCTTTTATATTCAGTTGTAAGTTTCATATCAACATAAGGAATACCAGCATCGGTGACAAATTCATAAATACAACAATTATTTATATGGCCCGAAAAACCATATGCAATAGCTAAACTTGTTGTGGTTGATAAAAAATTAGGAATAATATAGGTAGTGTTACCAGTATCTGATATTGGATACGTACCTTTCATCCCTCTCCAAAAAGAAGTTGGTTTTTCTATACGAGGTGCTGCTTCTAAAAAACACGTATCTAATTGTTTAATTTTCTCTTTAACATTTTGAATTGCCTCATTTATATCCTTAGGCATAATAAAATATTTTTTTTCGTCTTGGGCTGTTATAATCTTTACATTAAGCTTATACATATTACTTAAATATTCAGGAACGTAGCTATAATATCGTTTCCAATATGTTTTAAATAAAGTAGATTCAAAATAAATATCGCCATGTCGTAAATAATAATTTATAGGAGCATCCCACTGATATGAATAATCTCTTAAAGAACTATTAAAAACAATATCAAAATATAAATCTATTTTTTCCAAAGATTTGTTTTCTTGATTATTTAATCCAATTGTGGATAAATTTAAAAATTCTTTATTAATGCACTTAATCATTTGAATTTCTTGAACTGTTGGAATATTTAATTTGAATATTTTCTTTTTTTTATTCTTAAGTTTTTTAATTGACTCATTATCAATAAGAGCATTAATAAATTGATAATATAAGTAATAGCCTATTCTAAATAAAGGTTTTCCTTTTTGAGTTTCTTTATTCATTAATTGGTTATTCTTGATTACACATTCCAAAAATTCATTGTTCTCACGGATTGTTTCTAAATACTGACGTTTAAAACAAATGGGGTTTATTTTATTATTTAAATAAATTAAAATATTATTATCAGGGTCGTCTAATAAAAAATCATTAATATTAAATTCTTCTTGGGAAATAAAATCAAATACTCTTTGATCAGGTTTTTTTAAAAAAACGGTGTTCGCCATATATATTTTTTAAAACTATTTTACTATTATATATATTATATATATATATATTATTGTTATTGTTATTATTATTGTTGTTATTTGGATTATTTGTATTATTTTTTAAAGAAATTGTCAATACTTTTATTCCCCTTTTTTAAATTATCAGTTTTACGAATATAAGGATCAAATAATAATGCTTTTACTTCTTTATTTCGTAACGCATCCTCTTTTTTTTTATGTTGTTCGGGATCAGGATATTGGTTTGCCAGTGAAACCAATTCATTTCTCCAAGTTCTTAATGAACTGCCTTTCTTCTTTTGAAACCCCGATATTTGTTCCAATACCAAAGCAAATAATTGTTGCAAAGGTTTCATAATTTGATTTGTAATGTAAAATGAATAATTAATTTTTACGTTGTTTTCTTTAATGAATATAGGTGTTTCAATGCGTTCGCCCTGTAAAGCCTTTTTGTCAGGATTTTCAATATAAACAAACGCAACACGATCACCTACACTTGGTTTATTACCCGAATCCCGTTTTCCGATACGATCGGCTAATACTTTATGTGCAATTTGTTTAGGATTTTTATAGCCTGAACGTAAGGATTTGGTAATTACTAATTTATCCATAAGATATTTTTCATCCACCATATTTTGTAGGCTTTCTTTTAAAAACAAAATTGCCTTTTCAACGTCTTTTTCTTTCATAAGAATATCAATGATTCCGCCATAAATATCTTTTACAATTGGCGCATTATCGCGACGCTTTAAAACAATACCCATCGATTTGCGAACACAACTATGTGGGTCAGTTTCATATAACATCCCAACATACCTTTTTTTTGATAGTAAACAAAAGGGTAAGAAGGTTTTTTCATATTCCAATTTATGCGGGCCTTTTAAAAACTTAGTTGCGGTTTCTTCAATGCATTGTGCCAATTCTATAGTAATTTCCAATGCTTTTTGTCCAACAATAGGTGTTCCATTAAGTTCTTTTAGATTAAATTTAAAGAACACGGAATCAGTATCACCGTAAACATATTCGGCATTTGTTAATACTTTCCCATAATCGGTTGTGTCCATTATTTGGTTACTATAGGCTTCTTCAATCACGCGTTTAGCATAGATTAACATTTTCCGACCAATTGCAGTGGTTGAAGCAGCACAATCTTTTTCATAAAATGAACTTGTTTTTGCTCCAGTTTGTCCATACAATGAATTCGCAGTTACTTTAATACTTAATTGTCTTTTATCTAAAATATTTTTCATAAAATCGTCGTTTTGTAGCGGAATCAATTTTTTGGTGGCTTTACGTGCAGCTAATAATTCACTTAAAATGGAAGGCATAATTGCTTTATTATTGTCCGGGTATTGTGCATATCGGCAAATTTTATAGCCGACCTTTATTTTTTCCATTCCCGCTTTAGGATTGCCGTTTTTACGTTGCCATTTATAAGTATTATATTCAATATCTACATAGGTATACCCTTCCAAATTATCATATATATAATTCCCGTTTTCATCTTTTTCGCCTGTTTCGTGTATTAACATATCATTTAAATCATATTCTCTTGTCAATACTTTACTGTCGTGGGATATATTTTCACTAATCATAGAAGATGGATATAAAGAACCATAATCCAAACAAGCCACAGGGTCATTTAAATATAAATTACATTTGGGTTCTAATACGACCGCTCCTTCATACCCTTCATCGGCGTCACCTTTATCAAGAACAGGCATAAGAAACCCCTTTTCTCGGCATTTTTTTGCAATATAACTGGTGAGTTTAATACTTTGACCACGCATAACAAGAAAATCAAATGGAACACTACACAACGACGCCATTTCAATATAGCCAGTAATTACGTCAATTTTACGCATAAGATGATGAACCAGGTTACAATCCTGAATACAGTATTTTGCGATAATTGCACGTTCAGCCGGGCCTTCATTTGTCATTCTAAAAATATCTTGGGGCGTAACATCGTCTTTGGCTACTCCCCAACGCACTTTTTTATCCATATTCGGTTGTTCGTGCCCCTGTATAGTAAATGAACCGTTTTTATAATCTACATTTGATACTTTAAATTTTTGCCCATTTTTATAGGAATCAATTGAATGCGCTTCCTCTTCAAAATTAATAAAATTATCATTCTCTAATCCAGTTAAATTTTTACTGTATATTTTAGTTAAAACGTTATCGCCATCATTATCGCCATCATTATCACCACCATCACCGCCATCACTACTGCTATCACAAGTAAGATGTTCAATCCGTTTTACATAATCTCCTATGAAATATCCGGATACGTAATCTAATTTATACTGCGTTAATTGATAATCGCGTCTTAAATAATTATATAAATCAATTTGTAATCGGCCTGTCATTTTTACAAATTTAATATCGTGTTGACCACTTGCAATTACTAATGTATTTTCTTCTAATCCTTCTTTACCAGTTTTCCAATTTGTATTAAGACACACCTCGCGGTTATTTCTTGACAATTGTAAAAATGTTCGTTCACATTCTAATTCTTTTGCTCGAAGATACATAAATTGATAATCAAAACCAAAAATATTATATCCAATAATAATATCCGGATTTTCTTTTTGAATTAATTTACTCCAAGCAAGTAAAACATCCTTTTCGGTTTTATGGCAATCAATCTGAACATTATTAATTTTATCACATGATCCAAGAACATGGCAGTGATTTAAATAAGGTTTATTTTCACCATAATTCATAAAGGTGGATCCAATAAAGGTTACCATATCGCCCTTTAATTGAGGAAAAACCGAAGTGAGTGTTTTAGTTAATTCATTCATTTTAACATCCCTATCTGCTTCTTTATCCAATAATAAATCTATAATGGAACCGTTTTTCGTATAAGATTTTTTCTTTTTCCAAAAATTAAATTTCTTATAATTTACAGTGGATTCCTCGTCTATGCATTCATTCATATTATTTTCTTCTGTATCATTATTTAATCCATCATTATCATCATCCTCATTTTCGTCAATATTACTTATTCCTAATACATCCGCGTCATCTATATTCGTATTACTTTTATAAGTAGATGGACAAATTGAAATCCATTTTATAAATAATGCATCAATTGTATCTTGGTCTACAACGGTTTTTGGGTATACTAAATCAACTCCGTCCATTTTATTAAACCCAAAAGCACTTAAGATTATTTGTTTTAAAAACAAAGTATTATTCGTATTCGTATTAGTATTCGTATTCGTATTTGTATTTGTATTTGTATTATTCTCCCATAGTTCTAATATGTTCGTTGCAAGTTTTTTATAATTTTTAACTGGTAAGGGAAAATCACCATGACTACTACTGGCTTCAATATCAAAACTACATATTTTATATGGAACAATTGTTTCTTTTTTGGGTATTGAAATAATATCTTTATAATTAATCGTATACTCCTCATCACAAGAGGTTGTGTGATTTTGGTGTTTTAATGTTTTTAATCTTGGAAGTGAGATCCATCCTGATGGACTGATTTCTTTCATATGAAATAACCGCAGTAATGGAGGAATTTGCGCTTCATACAATATCGTTCCTGTTCCATTAAAATCATAACCTAAAGGATTTAATATTCTTATATATTCACTTGAATTGGTGGTGGTAGCCGAAGTTGATTTTGTCTTTAAATACCATAATCCTTTTGCTTTTTTCATAGCGCTTTCGTTTTTAAATTTAATTAACATAAATGTATGTAATTTATTGTTATCAAATCCATATAATTTTTTTCGTTTAATTAATTTACTTTCACTAATAGACCCTTCATAGTATTCGCCCATATCTTTTTTTAATTGTAAAATAAAATTAAATTTTTGTTCTTCTTTCCAATCATCACCGACTTTTATATAAAAGAATGGTGTAAATCCTTCTACATAAATAGCAGCAGTTTTTCCTTTTTCATTAATTCCAAACATTTGAACTAAAAATTCTTTTTCATTCTTATTATATTTTACATCTTTATTATCGGATTCATCTTTTTCTTCATGGTTTTTTTTACTTGTTGTGTTGTCATATGCACTAAAAGTTAATAATCGGTAGTTATCGCAATACATATTATTGAAAGTCTTATTATTGAAAGTCTTATTATTGCAAGTCTTATTGTTCTATTTATAGTTTACTATAGTTTAATTTATATATTTTAATTTATTAAATAATATTACTTTATTTTAATTCAATTTAATAAATTATTAATCTGTGTATTCATAACCCCCACCACTATTATATTCAATAATAACCTCATTGTCATCATTTTCATTATTTTCGCCATTGTCATTCTTTTCGCCATTGTTATCCTTTTCATCCTTTTCGCCATCCTTTTCGCCATCCTTTTCATCCTTTTCATCCTTTTCATCCTTTTCATCCTTTTCGTCCTTTTCATCCTTTTCATTGGTATCATTATTTTCATTACTGTCATTGGTATCATCATTTATACCGTTGTCATCCTTTTCGCCATTGTCATTATTTTCATTGGTATCATCATTTTCATTGGTATCATCATTTTCATTGGTATCATCATTTTCATTGGTATCATCATTTTCATTGGTATCATTATTATCGTCATTCTCATCATGATCTATATATCTTAAATAGTTTACTTTGGGTACAGTAAAAATATTTATAGAATATGTATATAAATAATGAATCATTAGAATAATTAAAAGAGAGATTATAATCCATTTTGTTAATTGGTAAATCATTTATTATAAAAATTATTATTATTTATATATTAACTACATAACTTTAATATAGTTAAAAACGCACGCATATTTTCTTCAATTCTTGTTTTTTCTAAATTAAAATTTTCATTTATAGATGACGATATATCATTAGCTGTAGGTGTATTTATATAAAAATAAAAATTATTTATTTCTTTATTATTTTCGTTTAAAATTTGTTCGGTAATTAAAAAAACATTTAAATTTGTTATTAATTGATATGTAGTAATAAGATTCATTTCTTCAATGTGGTTTGGTGGTATTTGATGTGTTATATTATCTTCATTTAAACTATTATTATCTATATTACTTTCATCAATAATAACATCCAAATTAAATATTTTTGAGTAAACACATTTTTTATCTAAAATATTTAATTCATATATTTTATTATTTTTTATTTCGTATAACCCATCTGAACACCATAATAAATGTTTCTTTTGGGTTGAAACTATATATTTTTCAATTAAAGAAACATCAATATTAGAAATACTGATTTCAGGAATATATATTTTCATTTAAATAAAATAAAATAGGATGTTTCTGCTTTAAATATTATTATAATTTTATTTTTAATATTTTTAATATTAATAATATTGTTAATATTGTTAATATTGTTAATATATATATTATAAACGATTTAAACTGATTGTTTAAAAATATCAATAATGACCTCAATTCTACTGATTGAACCGAATAATTCTATTAAACAAACAAAGGTAAAGGACGTCACACCTGAGAATTTATATAAAAAATGTGGATTTAAAACCCAAAATGAATTTAGTAAAAAACATACATGGACGAAAATAATTAATAATGAAAAAGTTATAATTCAGTTATGGGCTAAAGAAACTGGAAAAGCAAATAATGAAAATAAGTATGATTTTCCTCCACCGGTGGATACTAAATTATTTTTTGGAACGTGTGGATTAGTGCGTGTTGATGCAACTAATGATAATATAATTAATTTAGAAAAATCATTATGGTCGAAGGTATATGAAAAATTATTTGGTGGATTTCATGATTTGGGTAATGATGAGGATGATGAAATAAGTGAAGATGAATTATTAAATGTTGATAAAAG
>Ga0209308_10002232_pt1 | contig 16993 bp, 19 predicted proteins | sample COGITO_mtgs_1204_3_FD_184806 | JGI IMG/M metagenome (GOLD analysis project Ga0209308, IMG submission 184806) | Pelagic marine microbial communities from North Sea - COGITO_mtgs_120405 (SPAdes) (version 2) | ecosystem: Environmental > Aquatic > Marine > Epipelagic ...
TGGAGCGAGCGTCGCTTTTTGCGCTCGCGGTCAAGATGCGGTTGACGACCTCGCCTCACACAGCGACAACATCCGCGGCTATGTCGCGGACATGAGCGATGCCGACTCAACCAATCGGTTCTTACAACGGGCAACCGACGACATCGGTGATGCCGACATCCTGGTCAACAATGTCGGGGCCTCACCGTCGCGCAACTTCCTCTACATGGACGACGCTGACTGGGAACAACTGTTCCAACTCAACATGATGTCAGCGGTACGTTGCACGCGCCATGTACTCCCCCGCATGCGAGCCCAACAATGGGGTCGGGTCGTTATGATCTCGACCGTCGGGGCTCTCTACCCCAGCGCTGCTCTCATTGACTACGCAGCAACCAAGTCAGCGATGATCTCCACCGGCAAAGCGTTGGCGAGCAAATACGGCCGAGATGGCGTATTGGTCAACTCAATCCTGCCAGGACTCATTCACACCGCCATGTGGGATCGGGCCGCCGCGGAGCTCGCCGAATCTACCGGGAAATCACAACAAGAGATCATGGCCAATAACTCCAAGGGTGTACCGGTGGGCCGGTATGGCACCCCCGAAGAAGTCGCAAATGCAGTCGTGTTCCTGTGCACCGACGCTGCCGCCTATATCAACGGACAAGCCATCAGTGTTGATGGCGGATCGTCGGGTCACATCTAGAGCACTGGCCTCGAGAACTCCCGACGCAAGACGATCGGCATCGTGTTTTAGGGTTGCGGCCTGATCCCGCCACGCACGTTGACGAAGTTCAAAGAAAGTGCTGCGCCCCGCGACGACTAACTTCGGAGGTATGCGACCGAACCCCGTGAAAGACCGACTGGCTGCTGGTGAAACGCTCTATGGCACCATGATCTTCGAGTTCCTCAGCGCCGGATTACCCCAGATTCTGCAAGGCGCTGGCGCCGACTTCGTCTTCTACGACATGGAGCACAGCGGATTCTCATATAGCGAGATCAAACACCAGCTCGCACTGTGCCGAGGCCTCGACATCGTGCCGCTCGTGCGACCCCGTGCCACCACCCATGAGCACACCGCCCAATTGTTAGACCTTGGTGCCATGGGCATGTTGTTCCAGATGTGTGAGACGGCGGAACAGGCCGAGCAATTCGTTCGGCTCACCAAGTACCCACCAACCGGACAACGTGGGGCCATGTTCGGTGGCGCCCACGACGACTACAGCTCCTCGACCGTGCCCGAGATCATCGACGGCGCCCATGACCGCACCATGGTGTGTGTACTCATCGAGTCGGCTCAGGGAGTCGCCAATGCCGAAGAGATCATGTCGGTTCCCGGTGTCGACGTTGCCCATCTCGGCCATGGCGACCTGTCGCTTTCGCTCGGGGTGCCCGGCGATACCAACCACCCCACCATGCAAGCCGGCATTGACTCGATCCTTGCCGCATGCGAAACCCACGGAAAGACTGCGGCCTGCCTGGCAGGCGATGTCGCAACTGGCGTCGACTGGGTCCGTCGAGGATTCCGCATGGTCAGCTACAGCTACGACATCGGTCTGATGAAGTCCGCGCTGAGTTCAGGAATCCAAGCAATCACCGATGGAGCCGACCAATGACTGAACCACTGATGCTCGACCCAGCGACCATACAGACCTATCACGACCAGGGATGGGTCGTTATCCCCGATGCATTCTCCGCTGCAGAAGTCGCTGTGCTCGAAACTGCAGCACTTCATGTACTCGAACGACCCGGCCCTGAGGTCGGACGCGAAGCCGACGGTTCACCTCATGTCAACTGGGGAATGCACCTGTTCGACGAGCGGTTAGCGGCACTCGTCCATCACCCTGCACTCGTCTCGACAAGCCAGCAGCTGCTCGACGACGACTTCTATGTCCACCAATCGCGTATCAATATGAAGCAGACCAACGGCTCGATCGTCGCATGGCATCAAGACTTCGGCACCTATCACCGCGTCGACGGGGTGCCCGACCCCCGAGGCATCATGATCGCCGTCTTCCTCGACGACCTCACTCACGTGAATGCGCCTCTCCTGGCAGTGCCGGGCAGCCATCACGAAGGGCTGGTGTCAACAGCCGAGGTAGACCCCACATCTCCTGACTTCGAAGGAGTGTCGAAGTACCGCTACGACATCACACCGGACACGATGAAACGCCTGGTCGACACCTACGGCCTCAAGGCCATCACGGGCAATGCTGGTTCAATGCTGCTGATGGACATGACGGTCGTCCACGGCTCGTCGGTGAACATCAGCCCGCTGCGCCGACTCGTGCTGTACGTCAACGTGTGCGCTGTCGACAACCAGGGCACTTCCTTCACCCGGCCCGACTACTACGCGGCACGAGACTTCAGCGCGGTGCAGCCCGGCGCTGCCGACTGCCTGCTGCAATTCGCATGATTTCCTTTGCGCCACTCACGGCACCACTTGGCGCCTTCGTCCACGGCTTCGACCCATCGCAGGAACCTGACGAATCGCTGACACAAGCACTCGCAGCCGGTTTACTCGAACACGCCGTCCTGGTGTTTCGTGGCAATGAACTCACCCCAACACAGCTGGTGCAGCTTGGCCAGACATTCGGCAAACTCGAGATACTGCCGGAGCCCGACAAGCGCCATCCCGACCACCCAGAGATCTTCGACCTGACCAACGTGCGCCCCAACGGAACGTTGGTGGAGTTCGACGAACCACAGGCAGTCTTCCTTCGCGGTACCCAACGGTGGCATACCGACAGTTCGTTCCGTGCTGTACCGGCACTCTGCACGATGCTCTATGCCAAAGAGGTGCCGACCCGGGGCGGTCAGACCCAATTCGCCGACATGCGCAAGGCCCTGCGCCTGCTGCCGCCCGAGGACCGGGCCGAGATTGCCGAGTTGAGACTCGTGCACAGTTATGAGTTTTCGCGAGCGAACAACCCTGGCCGCATGGAGGCGATGAGCGACGACGAACGCGCGAAGTATCCACCGGTCGAGCACCCTTGGATCCGCACCAATCTCGACGACAGCCAGTCGTTGTACATGGGTGGCCATGCCTCGCACATAGTGGGGCGCGACACCGATGAGAGCCGCCATTGGTTCGCAGAGATCGAAGCCCAACTTTCGGTTCACGACCTCGTCTACGAACACCAGTGGCAGCCCCACGACCTCGTTGTCTGGGACAATCGCACCACGCTGCATCGGCTGCTTGGCTACGACATAGCGAACGAACGCCGGGTTATGCAGCGAATAACGGTGGCCGGCTCGGCAAGCGACTGGAACGGCGTCAACTCCTGAACCATTGAGATCGGCCGCTGAGCCGTGCGTGCGGCTTCTGTGCATGACAGGCTCTCGGCATGGCCAAGGTCGTATTCACCGTCAATCACCATTTCGCTGCGGATCCACAAGCAGTCTGGGATGAACTCGCGGACTGGGCTGGCCATGCCAACTGGATTCCAGCAACCCGAGTCGAGGTTGCGCCCGGCGATCCGCTCGCGGTAGGGGCCGAGTTCACGGCATGGACCGGCTACGGGCCACTCAAGCTCGAGGATCGCATGCGTGTCGCCGCCATCGACTGGCAGCCCGACCAGCAGCGAGGGACCTGTACGGTCGTCAAACTGGGACCTGTCTTGACCGGCACTGCTTCATTTACTGTCGACGGCACGGCAGGAGCGACCGATCTTGAGTGGATCGAGGACGTCACTGTTCCCCATGTGCCACAGTTCCTAGCGCCGGTCGTTGCCCGGATTGGAGCGGCTGGCTTCAAACTCGCCATGGTCAGCCTCGCCCGCCAGATGCGAAAGTCAGCCGCTGCCTAATCGCTGCGGTCGAAGCGTTATTGCTCGAGTGAAGAGATCAGATCGTGCACCGAGTGCTGGTCTTCGAGCGGGTGGCGCATCGGCATGGTGGTATTGATCTCGTAGTGTTTACGACGGCCAATCCGTTCACTCGTCAGATAACCAGCATCTTCGAGTTCGGTGAGGATCCGGTGCACGGCACCAACGGTGATACCCACGCTGTACGCAATGTCCTTCTGCCGCAGATCCGGGTTACGGCTCAACGCAATCATCACATGGGCGTGATTGGTAAGAAATGTCCACGACGGAATCGCCTGCTCCGGCATACTCATTGGCATCATTTCAGTATATGTATCAGATTGTTTGTCTTCGAACATCATGATCGGGCAGAAACCTTTCCCCAGAGTGCGGGCTATGCAGCGAGAGCCGCATCGGCCGGCTCAAGACGCTTCAGCGCCCGAACTACTCGCCTACGGACAGCCTCGGCAGACATACCGAGCTCGTTGGCGAGTTCAGCGAAGGTGGCTGGTTCGGCGCCATCAAATCCAAAACGTCGAGCAACGAGGTAACGATTTGTATCGTCGAGCGAGGCCATGAGTTCGTGGGCGACGGTTCGGTCGTTGTCCGCGAGTAGCTGGTCGAGCGGACCAGCATCTACCGAAGCAACTCGATCGCCCAAGCCAGGTCCTTCGCCCCCGACCTGCATGCCGAGCGATGCTATCGATGCCATGGCCATCGTGGCCCAAGCCGAGGTGTTAACGCCCTGACCTCGCCGTTCGCCTGATGTAACGCGGCGTAAAGCTCTTGCGCCCGCTGCGCTGGCATGCGGACAGAACCGGCAGTTTGTTCCAAACCCGTCTGGATTGCCTGGCGAATCCGCCACGAGGCGTAGGTAGAGAACCGGTAGCCCTGGCGCCAATCAAAACCCTCAACCGCCCGCTCAAGTCCGAGCATCGCATCCTGGATCATGTCCTCACGGTCCACATGATCTGGTGCCCGATGGGCACGGGCCATCTTCATGGCAAGCCGCAGGTTGGATTCGACCATGGTGCGTCGGGCAAGCCGCCCCTTCGCCACATGCCTAGCGTCGTCGGGAACCAGCTGGGCAGCTTCGATCTGTTGCGCCAGCGTGATCTCTTCGGTGGCGCTCAAAATCTGGGTGCCTACTGAATGCTTCGTACCCCATGAGCGCATCATAATACCTACTTTTCAATATAACAATTATGTTGTGGGTTTGAATATAAGCCCCATAGAGTCACCTATATGTTGTGGATATTATTCAGCGTGCATGGTGCGGGGATCGGCGCCGCGGTAGCAGCCGGCCAACGTTCGATGCACGCCGCTCTTCGCACGGCGGCCATTGCCCCCGCCGCAACCGGCGTTTGGGCCATCTGGAGTGTCTTCACTAACGCAGAGCCCCGCGTATACGAAATCACTTGGGTAGAGGCGCTCGATCTCGTGATCCGCTTTCGCACCGACTCGCTCGCGCTGCTGATGACCGCCATCGTCTCGGGTATTGGCGCACTGGTCTTTGTTTACGCAACTGGCTACTTCTCTCCTGGCGCCACGGGTGGCAGCAGGTTTGCGGCATCGCTGCTCGCCTTCTCGACCTCGATGCTTGGGCTTGTGCTTGCTGACTCGGTCTGGACGCTCTTCATCTTCTGGGAGTTGACCTCGGTCACCTCGTTCCTGCTTGTTGGTTTCAACAACACCAAGGTCGAGGTCCAGAACGCTGCCCGACGAGCGCTGATGATTACTGGCGGCGGCGGTCTGGCATTACTCGCAGGGCTACTACTGCTTGGCCGTAGCTCGGGCACCACAATCCTGACCGACCTACAGCCAGCAGAGGGGACTGCTGGCATCCTGGCAGCGCTTCTGATCCTGACTGCGGTTGCGACCAAGTCAGCCCAGGTTCCCTTCCACGTCTGGTTACCTGGCGCAATGGCAGCACCTACACCGGTGAGTGCCTATCTGCACTCGGCGACGATGGTAAAGGCGGGTGTCCTGCTGATGGCGGTCACGGGCAGCGCGTTCGCCGATGTCGACGCGTGGAAGATCGTGGGCCTTGCGCTCGGAATCAGCACCATGTTGTGGGGTGGTATCGGGGCACTTCGCCATGTCGACGCGAAGCTCATTCTTGCCTGGGGAACCGTGTCGCAACTGGGCCTGCTCGTGACCCTGCTAGCACTCGGCAGCGGCAAGGCGATCTTCGCTGCGATGTCCATGTTGGTCGCACACGCGCTCTTCAAGGCCACGCTGTTCCTCGTCGTCGGCGAAGTCGACATTCGCACCGGCGCTCGAGACATCAGGGAGCTGGGAAACCTCTACAAGACCATGCCGTTCGCCACTGGTGCCGCAGTGTTAGCAGGACTGTCAATGGCTGGTGCCCCACCCTTACTGGGATTCACTACCAAGGAGGCAGCCATCGAGGCGGCTCTTGGCATGGAAGGAATCGAGCAGGTTGTCTCCGTCGTCGCGGTAACCCTGGGCGCAGTAATCACTGTTGCCTATACCACGCGCTTTCTGTGGTGTGTCTTCGGTCCTGGACCCCACACCCTGGTAACTGAGCGCCGACTGGCGATGACCATCCCCGCTTCATTCCTAGCGCTGGCAGGCATTGCTGGTTTCATTGCGCTCGGCCCGGTCACCACGATCGTTCGCCGGGCAGCGACCGAACTCAACGAGAAGTCAAACGTCTACGAGCTCATTCGATGGCCGGGTATTACGACCGCGTTTCTGATTTCGATGGGTGTGCTCGTAGCGGGTGGGGCCATGGCAGTCCTGCTCATCACCAGGTCCCAATCAGCGCGAACGAATGCAACGGCGCCCAGCCCACTCGGAGCGAACAACGCTGACCAAGCGCTCGATGGCATCTTGGCGGTGTCGCGACGAGTCACCTCGTTTGTGCAGCATGGTTCGCTGCCTGTGTACGTCGCGGTCATGGCGCTCACTGCGTCGGTTGCCACCATTCCTTTCTTCACCGATCTGACCATCGATCACCTGACCTGGTGGGATCACCCCCTGCAGATGGTGTTTGCACTCGCTATCGCGGCAACCGCCTTGGTAGGAGCGTTTGTGAACTCACGGCTGGGCGCCGCACTCACCCTCGGCGCAGTCGGCATCGCAGTCTGTGGCATTTTCGTCTCGTACGGAGCACCCGACCTAGCCCTCACCCAGCTGCTCATTGAAACGATCGTCGTTGTTGGTTTTGTGACCGGGCTCGGCCACCTCAACCGAGAGTTCCCCAAAGTCGTGAACACCTGGCGTTCTGTCCGGTTGGTGGTCTCGGGCCTTGGCGGTTGTGCCGTGGTCGTCGCACTAATCAGCGCTACCGCATCACCATCCGGTACTGCTCCTCTTGAAGTTCTCGCAGGACAGGCCGTCGAGACCGGTGGCGGAAACAACGTCGTGAACGTCGTTCTGACCGACATGCGTGCGCTCGACACGCTTGGCGAAGTTGTCGTTCTGGCCGTCGTTGCGCTTGGAATTGCAGCGCTCGCAACACAACCGGAACAAGCTCCCGACGAAGAGGTCATGGCGTGATTGCAACCCGCTCCCCGATCGCTCGACTCGGTATTCGTGCTGCGAGCCCGCTCGCCATCATGACTGGCGTGTATCTCTTGTTCGCAGGCCACAACCAACCCGGCGGTGGTTTCTCGGCCGGTCTGGTGTTCGGCGCAGTGATTGCCTTGCGCACCGTCACCGGCCTCCAGACTCCACGCCACGCCAACACGCTGATCTCCATCGGCATCATCATCATTTGCACCACCGCAGCGGCACCGCTGTTGGTCGGTAACGAACTACTTGACCAACAAATCATCTCAACCGAACTGCCATTGCTGGGCAAGGTCAAAACTGGCTCGGCGTTGCCGTTTGATGTTGGTGTAACCGCCGTGGTCGTCGGGCTGATTATTGCCCTGCTCCACGGACTTGGCGCAGCCAACCTGGCCAAACCCGCCCAACCTGCCTCGCGCCACACGAGCAGCACCACCGACGCTGGAGCCGAGGTCTGACATGAGTATCGCTCTCCTTCTTGCCATTGGATGCCTGACCTCGGTGGGTATCTATCTCATCACCGCACGGTTACTCAGCCGTATCCTTCTCGGCTTCGCACTGCTCGGACACGCGGCGGTACTCGCCTTGCTCGGTGCTGGCGGCCCCGCTGGCAAGCCACCACTTGCCAACCTCACCACACCAGCTGAATCAGCAAACCCTGTGCCGCAGGCACTTGCCCTGACCGCAATCGTGATCGGTTTTGGCCTCACGTTGTTCCTGCTCGCCCTCGCCCGCCGTCAACAGATCTTCACCGGTGATGACCTGGTCGAAGATGACTTGGAAGACCAGCGAGTGGCAACCGACTCGGAGACCGCACCATGACTGTGCTCGTCACGACAACGATCATTGGGCCTCTCGTGGCTGCGGCACTCGCGCTCGCGCTCCGCAGCCGGCCGCAACTGCGCGACGTAGTCACGCTGCTTGGCCTTGCCGCATCCACGGCCAGCGCGTTCGGCATCCTCTATCGGGTCGCCAATTCTGGCTCCGTCGCGATTCGGGTTGGCGAATGGCCACGAGAGCTCGGCATCGTTCTGGTCGCAGATCTCTTCGCTGCGCTTGTTCTGCCGATCGCTCTATCAATCATTCTGGTGGTCGAGTTGTTCGCCATTGGTCAACGTCGCACTGCATGGGGCGCCAACCCTGAGCTCGCGGGGCCGCTGCTTTTGGTCCTGACCTCGGGTGTCTCTTTGGCCATCCTCACCGGCGACCTCTTTACCCTGTTCGTTGCATTCGAACTGATCCTGGTCTCGAGTTATGTGCTGCTGACTCATCAAGGCCGTCGTGGTCAAGTCCGCTCAGGCATGACCTATGTCGTTATGAACCTGTTCGCTTCGACGCTGTTCCTCTTTGGACTCGCACTCATCTACGGTGCCACCGGCACCGTCAATCTTGGACTGCTGGCAGAACGTATCCCGCAACTCTCCGACGGTGCTCGGTTGGGTATCGGTGCATGGTTCTTCGTCGTGTTCGGCACCAAAGCTGCCATGTTCCCGTTGTTCTCCTGGCTGCCTGACTCCTACCCAACAGCACCAACCACGATCACTGCCGTGTTCGCCGGGCTTCTCACCAAAATCGGCATCTATGCCCTGATCCGGTTCCACACGCTCACCGGCATGGATGAACTGGGTTCCATCATGCTGATCGTTGCGGGTGTGACCATGATCATCGGAGCCTTTGGCGCACTCGCCCAAACCGACGTGAAGCGCATCTTGTCGTTCCATGTGATTAGCCAGATCGGCTACATGCTCATGGGGCTCGGACTCTTCAGTGCTGCGGGAACTGCTGGAGCGATCCTGTTTCTCATCCACCACATGCCGGTCAAGACGGTGCTCTTCTTGGTCGGCGGTTTAATCGAGAACCATCAAGGAACAAGTCGGCTTGATCGATCGGGTGGACTCGCAACCAAGCGACCGATCATCGCGGTGTTGTTTGCCATTCCGGCCCTAAGCCTGGCTGGGCTGCCGCCATTCTCGGGCTTCGTTGCCAAGCTTGGTGTTATCTCCGCTGGCATCGAGGCAGACCAGTACGTCGTCGTGATCGTTGCTCTGGTGGCTGGGGCCCTCACCTTGTTGTCGATGACCAAGATCTGGATCGGCGTCTTCTGGGGTAAAACCACCGAAGCCTCAGCCATGCCCTCGGCACGCCCTACGTCAAAGGCCAACCGCAGTCTGATGACCGGCGCAACATGCATCGCTGTGGCTGGCACCCTCACCATTTCGGTTCTAGCTGGCGGGCTCTATGAGCTCTCCGAACGAGCCGCCAACGACCTTCGCGATCACACCTCCTACATCGCTCTCACCGAAGGGCCAGACCAATGATGCCCAGACCAATGAAACCAAACACGAGGACAAGGAGGCCGTTCGGTGTCCGCCGGCTTCTCACCGGCCGAGGAATCACGATGATTGCTGTGCTCACGGCCGCGTGGTGTGCGTTGTGGCAGGAGGTCTCGATCGCGAACCTTCTCGCTGGTGCTGGTCTCGCCGCGGTTGTACTCGCTACCGGTGTGGGAACACCAACGAGCGGCGCACTACGGGCCGTCCCACTGGCCAAGTTGTTGTGGGTCGTGTTTATCGACTTGGTGACTTCCACCATTGACGTCGCCAAGGAGATCCTGACTCCAACCGACTACACCCACGAAGCAATCATCGCCGTAGAAATCCCCGCCGAAGGGCGTCACCATTTTCTGCTCCTGATCATTGCGGTAACCCTCACACCGGGAACCGCTGTGGTCGATGCAGATCCTGATACCGGCACCCTCTACCTGCACCTGCTGCACGCTGAGCGCCGCAATGAGGTTGCCGAACATGTGCGCCAGTTGACTGACTTGGCGTGCCAAGCATTGCCCTTGTCGACGACAACCCCACGTTTGCAGACCACATCATGACTTCCGTTGCTATCGCTCTCTTCGTCGTTGCTGCACTGATCGCAACCGTTCGCCTTCTCATCGGCCCGGGCCTAGCCGAGCGAATCATTGCCCTCGATGTCACCCTGATCAGCTTTATGGGTGCCATCGCAGCTCACGCAGCCCAGACAAAGAGCACGACCTACCTCATCACACTTGTCGTCCTCGCAATTGTTGGCTTCACCGCAACGGTCTCAGCAGCGCGCTTCCTGCAGCATGGCCACACAACCTCTGGGCCGGCCCAGTCCGAAAGGCCATCCTCGTGAACTCGGTCATCAACACCGTCGCTGGGATCATCATGATTCTTGGTGGGCTTATCGCCGTGCTTGCCGCACTGGGTCTCCACAAGTTCTCCACGCCCTATGCCCGCTTTCATGCAGCGGGTAAGGCCAGTCCAGTCGCGTTTCTTGTCGCCGCAGTAGGCGCAGGCCTTTCGTTAGGTGCGGCAGGGACGGCACTGCTTACCGTTGCTTCTGTAGCGATGATTCTGACCTTGCCAGTTGGCGTACACCTCATGTTTCGGGCGGTCCATCGCACCACCCCGCCGACTATGGCAATCGACGAGCTCAGACCGGCCGAGCTCCTGGCCGAGCGCCAAGCCGATACACCCGGTTAGCAGTCGCCCAGAACAGATCGTGTTGTTCGGCTGGGGTATACCGCTCGGCGAGGATTTCGAACGCGTTCCACACCACGGTGTACGGGAGTGTCTGTCGATCCACGGGAAAGTTTGACTCAAACATGCACCGCGGGGGCCCAAAGGTATCGATCGCGAAGTGCACCATGTCATTCCAATAGGCAGCGACCTCGTCTGACGATGGGGGTCTCGGTTGATCGGCCCACGGCGTGCCGAAGTAGTGCTCCATGCCAAGCCCGCCGACCTTGAGGGCCGCGTTCGGACAGGCCGCAACCGCTTCGATACCGCGACGCCACGTCGTTAGCATCTCGGCTCGCTGCGATGCGTGCGGCCCAATACCAAGAGGACCACCGAGGTGGTCAAGCACGATCTGACACTGCGGGATCGCCATCGCCAACTCCGCAAGCTCTTGCATCTGATCAAAATACAACCAGGCATCAAAGGAGTAGCCAGCGTCGCCAAGCGTGGCCACTCCAGCCCGGAAGTCGGGGTTGGCGAGCAGGTAAGGCCCGGGTTGGTGATGACCATTCTTGATGTCGGCGTGGGGGCTCCAATTTGTGCCATGGCGCACGCCTCGAAACAAGCCCGCACCACGAGCATCGTGTTCCGCGAGAACTTCGCCAACCCGCTCACCCATGGTCAGGTCGACATGTCCGACGATGCCAGCGATCTCGGGCCCTCCCAGCCGAAGTGACTCGGCTGCCTGCTCAGCCACAAAACGGGTCTCGCCGACCGGCGCCATTGTGACGTCGGCTACCGGGCCACAAATCAACGGGTCATAGGCCGCGCTGCACTCGACGAACACCGTGTGGGTCACGTTGTGCGACGACCGAGCATCGGTACGAAGCTCCTGTGCCAGGTACCTACTGTCGTCGCGGTCCCACAAATGATGATGAGGATCGATAATCGGCCGGTCAGGATCGATCGCCGATTCGACTCGGCCCGCTAGCCATTCGTGCCGGTCGTAGATCGCCATGTGACTGAGACTAGTTCGATGAGCTTGCGCACCGGAACGCCAAGTAGGTTCGCGCCATGGCCATTTATGAAAAGCGCACCTACGACGTCATCGTTGGGCAGATGCCCGAAGTCATCCGACTGTATGCAGAAGAGGGCTGGCCAGCGCTCGCCAGTGGCGGTTATAGCGACAACCTGGTTGGCTACTTCACGTCGGACACCGGTCGGCTCCACCAACTCGTCCATATGTGGAAGTTCGATGACGACGCCGACCGACGAGCGTTCTGGACTCGCCTGTTCGCCGACGAGGACTTTATGAAGTTTGCCGTGCAGCTGCGACCCCACATTGGCTCCCAAGAAATTCAGCTGTTAAACCCGGCTCCTTGGGGACCTCAGCCCTAGGGCTCACTCATGAGCTCCAAAGCCGTCCTGGCAGTTGTTGTCTTGGTTGCCGTACTGATCGGCGGCAACTTCACCGCGCTCAAATTCGCGCTCGATCACTCCACTCCATTGCTCATCGCTGGCATGCGCACGGTGATCGGCGGCACGTTCCTGCTCGGTTTTGCCTTCCTCCGTGGTGAGCGCTTTCCGACCAGCCGTCGTGACCTCTTCAATATCTTCATGGTCTCACTCAGCATCACCACCGTATCGAGCGGCCTGTTGGTCTTCGGTGTGAGCCGGGTGACTGCAGGCGTTGCCTCCCTGGTAGCGAGCACCATGCCCATGTTCACCGCAGTGCTTGCCCTAGTACTGATGAAGACTCAGATCTCCCGGCTGGCTGGACTTGGTCTCGCCGTCGGCTTCGCTGGCACGCTAGTCCTCGCATCGCCATCACTGGGCGGAGGCTCTGCGACGATCGGCATTGTCAGCCTGATCGTCTCGGCTATCGCGTGGGCGTTTGGCAACGTCTACATGAAGTGGCAAGACATGACGAACGTCAGTCCAATCATGTTGGTCGGGGTCCAGCTGTATATGTCCGCGATGTGCCTGATTCCGTTCGCGCTGGTAGTCGAAGGCACGTCGGATACCGAATGGACGATAGGCCTCTTCGCGCCGTTGCTCTATGCCGCAATACCAGCAAATGCGGTCACGTTCGCCCTGCTCGCGACCGTTGTCCGCAAGGCAACACCAACCCAAGCGGCATCAACTGCCTATCTCATTCCGCTCTTTGGTGTGTTCTTCGGCTGGTTGATTCGAGACGAACGACTGGGCATCGTCGAACTGATGGGCGGCGTTCTCATCATCATGGGTGTCTACGTGCTTGTCACCGCGAATACCCGCCAGGCAGCCGAGGTTCGCTGAGATGATGCCACTCCAGGGCCTCACCGTTGTCGCTGTTGCTGGCTCGATGGCCGGCGCCTACTGCGCCAAGATGTTCGCTGATGGCGGTGCCCACGTACTCACAGTTGGGCACAGTCAACTCAGCGATCACCAACAGGCCTACCTATTGGCAGACACCCAGCCCGCAACTCTGACCGAGGTCGACTTTGCCAACGTTGATGTGCTCATCGAGAGTTCCGCTCCACTTCCGCTAGCGCCGCTCCTGCTCGACGACCAGCCGCATCTCGTGCGAGTCCAGATCAGCCCGTTCGGGATGCACGGCACCCGATCGCACTGGAAGGGCACCGACTTGGTCGACTACGCGGCAGGTGGCCATGCGTATCTCTATGGCGATCCCAAGCGCGAACCGCTACGTGGGCCGCCAGATCAGCCCAGCGTTGCGTCGGGGTTGTACGGCTTCGTCGGCGCCATGGCAGCGATCGTGGCCCGGCCTCGTCTTGGTCATGGTCAGACAGTCGAGATCAGCCATGTACAGGTCATGGTGGCGCTGCACCAGGTCACTCTGCTGCGGTGGTTCATGACCGGCGACGTGTTCTGCCGCATGGGCAACCGTTACACCGGACAGGGTCAGCCGAACGGCCCCTACCCGTGCAGCGATGGCTGGATTTCGATCGTCGGCGTGACCCAGCAACAGGTCGAGGGACTACTCGCTGTTACCGGCCTGCTCCATCTGCTTGACCATCCCGACATCGATTCGACCATGGACTTCCAGAGTCACCCTCAGCTGCTCGACGAGCCGCTCACGGAATGGCTGAGCAGCCGCTCCGTGGCCGAAGTCGTCGATCTGTTCCAGGCGATGCGGATACCTGCCGCGCCGCTTCTGAACCCGCTTGAGCTTGTGGATGACCCCCAACTCATCGACCGGGCATTCTTTCGGCCACTCGAGTCTGATGCGTCGGTTCGGGCACCTGGCCCGCCATTCACCTTCACCCATCGACAGAACCCTGGTCCAGGCGCGTGGCAACCAGGCGATGTTCAGGGTGGGCCGCTCGCTGGCCTTCGAATCTTGGATCTGGCCAGGGTGTGGGCTGGCCCGCTCTGCGGTCGCATCCTTCGAGACCTTGGTGCCGAAGTTGTGTGGGTCGAAGCCCCATGGCATCGAGGCCCCAAGACCGTGCCACCGTCCATGGTCGAAGCAACCCGGTACTTCCCGAACGATGATCCCGGCGAACGGCAGTGGAACCGCAACACCCATTTCGTCAAGTACGCACTAGGTAAACAGTCACTGGCACTTGACCTGCAAACCGAGACTGGCCAGGCAACCCTTGCCAGGCTGGTGCCGCACTTTCATGTTCTGCTCGAGAACTTCAGCTCGCGGGTCATGCCCCAGCTTGGGTTCGACGAAGAGTCGCTGCATGCGCTCAACCCCGATCTGATCTATCTGACGATGCCGGGTTACGGCCGCAGCGGCCCGGCCGAACATTGGCTGGCGTATGGATCCTCGGTCGACTCTCACGCTGGGCTGTCGGCCTTGATTGGTTATCACGACCAAACGCCGTGGAAGGGTGGGATTGCTTGGCCCGACCCGATTGCTGGCCTCCATGCGGCGTCGGCCGTACTCATGCATCTCTGGGCTGGGCTCGCACACGGGCTGGGTGGTGTAACGATCGAGGCTGCACAGTTCGAATCCACCGTGGCCGCGGTTGGTGACCGGGTCGTTGAAGCACAGGTTGATGGACCGTTTCAGCCCTGCGGCAACCGCGATCCCCGCTATCTCTTTCAGGGCGTCTACCGGTGTACGGGCGACGACAACTGGATTGCTCTCTCTGTGCTCGACGAAAGAATGCTCAGCGCTCTTTTCGAGCTCTTCGAACTCGACCTGTCATTGGCATCAGACCATGACCAGTTCGATTGCGCCTTCACCGCAGTCGCGGCCGAACAAGACGCAGACCAACTTGCTGTTGCGCTGCAAGCCGCTGGGGTTCCCGCTGCCAAGGTGGCCAAGGCTCCCGACCTGGCCAGCGATTCACACCTGCAATCCCGCAATACTTGGGCAACGGTCGACCAACCCGAGATCGGCCCTTTCACCACCCCGGTCACGCCCATTGGGCTGTCGGCCACCCCACTACTGGACCTCGGACCTGCGCCCACGCTGGGTCAACACAATCAGCAAACCTTGCATGCCGCAGGTTTCAGCCCCAGCGAAATCAGCGAACTGGTCGAAAGTGGCATCGTCGTTACCGAACCGCCGAGCTAGCCGGCCCGAGTCGCCAACCCACCTGTACCCACAGGTGTACATCGATAGGACATTTGCCTAAGCCGTCTGACTCAAATACGACCACTCACTGTGAGCGGAGCTACTCGTTGTTCATACTGACGGTATGTCCAAAGCTCAGTTTCTGGCGCTGGTTGTATCTTGCGGGACATTTGCTGCATTCATCGTTACCGGCGGTGAAGCGCTTGTGGTCATCGAACGTTTCGCAGCCAGCCTGCCGCTGTAACCAACTTCATCTTTTGCATCGCCTTTCCACCTCGGCCCGTTCCTGACTAATGTCGGGCAGGGATGGTTTTTATGGAAACAGCAGTGCAGGTCGAGCCAATCAAAGACACCACATTCGGTGCTTGGGTGCGTGGCGTTGATGTTCGTGAACTCGACGAAGACACGTTCACTACGATTTACGACGCGTGGATCACGTTCGGGTTATTGATCTTTCCCGACCAGTTTCTGTCCAAGGACGAACAAGACACGTTTGCCCGTCGGTTCGGTGAACTTGAGTTCAGTGCCGCCGCGATTTCCAACATCACCCGCGACGGCATGGTTCATTCAGCCGATGACGACGATCTGGTCAAATCACTCAAGGGCAACCAGGCCTGGCATTTTGACAGCACCTACATGCCGGTGCAGGCCAAAGGGGCCGTATTCACCGCCGAGATCGTGCCCGAAGGCGGCGGTGACACCGCGTGGACCGATGCCCGGGCTGCCTACGACGTACTCGACGACGAGACCAAACAACTCCTCGAAGGCAAACATGCCTACCACTCCTTGTACTACAGCATGGGTCGCTCCAACCTGCTGCCGACACTGAAGGACGACGGCACCTATGGCATGTACGGCTACCACGACATGGACGTGTCGCTGCGACCTCTAACCAAGGTCCACCCCGTCACTGGCCGCACAAACCTGCTGCTTGGGCGCCATGCCCACAATATTATTGGCATGAGCGAATCCGAGTCGACCGAGTTGATCGATCGCATCAACGCCGCCGCTGCTCAACCACCACGTACCTATCAGCACCAATGGACCGAAGGCGAAGCTGTCCTGTGGGACAACCGCTGCATCATGCATCGGGGCGTGCCATGGAAGATGGACGAACCACGACGCATGTGGCATACCCGCATCGCTGGTGACCCAGCGACCGAGTCCGCAGTAAACCATGCTTCAGCTGAGCTCAGCCCCCAGGCCGAGGCAATGAAAGCCCAGCTCTTCGATTAACCGAGCAAATCATGCAACATCGCGAAGAATGTGTCTTCGGGATAGTGGGTCACGATCGTTGCATTCGGTTTCATTTGGGCAAAGCCGTAGTGATCCACGATCAGGGTGCCACGCATGGGATCGGGCCCGATCGCAATGTCGACACCGAGGAATTCGCTGGTCGCAGGCGCCGGATCGATCGCGTGCGCAACGGCAATGGGATCTGGGAAGTCGGGGCCGTCGAGACGAGTCTCCTCGAAGGCATACGCCTGGAGAGTCGCTTGGATATCCATGCTGAAGTCGGCCAGTTCGCTCTGTAATGCTCGCAACTCGTCGCGTCGTTGTTCGGTCACCACTGCAGACGTCGTCGAGATGTCCCACCCAACAAGTTCGACCGGCATCCCTGATCGCAAAACGACCCGGACTGC
>Ga0209308_10002243_pt1 | contig 16951 bp, 15 predicted proteins | sample COGITO_mtgs_1204_3_FD_184806 | JGI IMG/M metagenome (GOLD analysis project Ga0209308, IMG submission 184806) | Pelagic marine microbial communities from North Sea - COGITO_mtgs_120405 (SPAdes) (version 2) | ecosystem: Environmental > Aquatic > Marine > Epipelagic ...
AGGGATCTCGCTATTGTCATCATCCGCATGTACCTCGTTGTCAGAGAGGCTGTTACCAATATCAGATGCAGTAGGAGTGTGGCACTCGTTACCGACATCAGGATGCACTGGATTAGGTGTTGCGCTATGTGTGGAGGATTGGCCCGCAGCTGCGTGCGTATGAGGTGCATCCCTTCGCGGTTGCGGACGTATGCCAACCAATTGCAATCGATCATTGGTAACCTTGCATATATCAGTTCGTACGTACATATACCTACGTACGTACGTACGTACGTATGTGCGTACATACGTACATATACGTACGTACACATGTACGTACGTACGTACACCTACGTATTTGTACGTACGTATCCATGAGCTTGTCGGGTCAATATTCATACACCCCATACACGTACGTACGTACTTACGCACGCACTTGCGTGTATACTAGGTCGGGCCCTGGGCCGGGCGGATTGGTTTTCTATCTTGGAGCCGTCAGAATGGTGGGTGCGGGGGGGGAGCGTTGGCATGGTCTGTATGAACGCAACGCAACCTGTGTATTAGCTGGATGACGAGGTGGTGCCGGTGCACGTGGCATGATGTCGACTGTGAGAGCGTTTGGTTGATGGCCTATCGGCGCTTTTCCGATGTGATTGCCACAGCGAGGCTTGTGATTCGAAATAAGGCGCGCAGTGAGGTTCAGACGCTTCTCAAACACTTGCTTCTGGGATAGTGCGGTTGCAATCAACTGTTGAGACTGCTCGGTTGTAGCAGGATAACGAGCTAATAAGTCTTCAAGAGAGTCTTCTTTGTCAATCACTAAAGTTGCGTGTTCGAAGTGCGTTTGGAAGGTGCCCTCCATGACAAGAATATCTCCGTGATTCAGCGCAACTGCACCTGCATAACCCAATGTTTTAATCATCTCCTGCCTCCCGGCATCCCCACTTTTCTTTGGGCCCCCCAGCGCACTCCACAATGGGTGTTGGTTTGCAAAGCTGGGCACGGTTTCCTCGAGTTCTACCTTTGGGGGGCGCACCTTCCAAACAAAAATTCCAGTGTTCCCGAAACTTGCTGACACAATGCTCGTACACCTGGCATATATGGGTGCGTAGTCGGTATGAGGAGGAACACGCTGTGAAGGTGAATAGCAGTTAGCCACAACCTCGTCGACGATACATTGGCGTTTCTGTCCAAGGAAATTCAGCGTGTCAACGAATCGACTCGGGGCTACCAACTCCTCTGTGTTATAATGATCGTGATCCCCGGTTTTGGCGTAAGCGTACTTGCAGCTGCAGTTATGAGCAGTGCATTGGAACGTTTCGTAACCAGTATACTCTGGCGTAGAACCTTTAGTGATCGCCACGGCTTTACGCTTTCTGTTCGGACCTTTTGCATCTCGATCTTTTTTGCAAAGAAATTCAAAGTCCTGATCCAGTAACTGGTAGTATTCATCTGCGTTCTTTTTGCCCATACCCTGGCGCACTGTAAATATTCCAAAATTGTAGTTTTTAGCAGGGTCCTGCAACTTTGTGCCCTCAAGCAAGTCATCAATCCTATGCCCGTGGTCTTTGAAAACGTCACGCCACCTTCTTGATTCACACTTGCATGATACTGGCAAGACGCACTCGCATTTGCTGGTTGTTGTAGCCATCAACACGCGGAGACCTGATTCGAGCGCAGCAGCACTACACGTCACAGCCAGCGAGACTTGATAGCGTGTGCATGCAAGTACGTTGCAAATGGATACATACGTACGTACGTTCGTATGCAATAGGGAATGTTTAACAGCACACCAAAAGGAAACGACATGACGCATTTTCTCATATATAACAACTGGGCATGAGCACTGTCATGACATCTCACACGTGACAGTCAACCACCACGCTGCGAACTCCTGGGGAATCGCCTACATACGTACTCAATTCGAAATAATCACAAGACAACTAAAGACGTACGTATATCGCCAGGGTGCGTGAGTGAGTGGGTGATAGGAGGAAGAGAGAGAAGATATGACAAATGAGAGGACATATAAGAGACAAGTTGGAGCTAGAACACGTTACGTCTAGATTGACAATTGTAAATGGTAGTACCGACATGCACACGTACGTATCTACGTAAATGACGTCTATGAGTCTGTACTATTGAAACACCTTCCTACTTATAGTAACTGGTGCTGTAATATAAACTCGCGTTTGTATGATGCTGTGGCAGCTCGCGAGCAGGAATGCGAGTTTCAAAAAACCGCATTGAACATGAACACAATGTGTTGCAGTTGTATGTCGCGCATGTTGTTTTTGGGTGATGGAGACATGCTACTGCGTCTTGTGATGGTTGTTGGCCCTCATGATGTACGGTGCGTATCCCAATCGAGCCATCAAGTTGGGCCATCAAGGTATACACCCATCTGTGCCTGCAACTCCAGGTGTTCGTAGCTCTATGTACACGAACACGTATCAAAGTCAGACAATGAAAATCTGTAGAGAGCGTAGATGAGTGTCGCCCTACATACCACATCACACACCTCGAGGCGTACGTATACGTACGTAGCCGATCGATGTGCAGCAACATTATTCGGGTGTACTTGGGCAATCAGTTCGAGACGCAACACTTCCTCCTGATGTGGACGATTGGAAGCGCGTTGAGCATCTGGATATAGTGGATGGTGACCTACTACGCATCCTATATGGATCGTCAACAAGACCTTGCATGAGAGTGTATGTACTGTCCGTATCGCTGCTCGAGCCACTGATCGCAGCTGGCGGTGGGTCAGCATGCATTGGCAAGTACGTGTAAGTCGTCCAACGGTTACCCCCGTTGTGTTTTGGTGGTGGAGGCGCATTGCCGAATGGTGGTGCTTTCATTGGCGGTGCCTTGAGTGGTGGAGTCCTGTCACCCCTGCGGGTTCCCGTACGAGCATCGAGCAACTGTGCAAGCCACAAGCGCTGCGATCGTAGCGATCGTAGCGCTCGTATGCGATCTTGATGCATCTGCTCAAGACTCTGTTCAGTATTGAGAAACACTGTGGGTGGTGGCTGACGTGCGGACTGATGAGGTGCCCCCCACTTTGGTGGTGGGCGTTCGAGATTGTATCCAGGTGGTGGTGCTTTGAATGGAAGTGGCTCTAAGTAGGAGGGCTGCCAGTGGTATGGGGACTGATCAACCGCCAGCGCCCCATGGCGCAGCGCCTCATGGATGTTAGTGTCATCTGCCTGCAACAAAGGCGTCACATGGCGCTGCGCCTCATGGCTGTGAGTAGCATCTGCCTGCAACAAAGGCGTATCAGCCATCAGCAAGTGGTGTATACGCACAAGGATGTCATGTACGTATAACTGTTTTCACGGCTGGCTTGAGAATATGATCGGCGTAAAATGGATGGCAAGGATGCGCGTGACATGAAGTCAAACTAGGTGTCGAATGTGACCGCAGCCCCCAACAAAACATGTACATAAGCGCATCATTGACACAGGAATACGTACTCAATATTAACAATCATGCCATTGAATGTCGCAACATTGTTGGCTCGCAATTCAACTAGCCTGGAGCGTATGTATATGAACACAAAAAGCTGCAACATTATGGATCACCCCAAATGTCCACACAAGATGTAGCACCCACACCGTCAGCCCCCCCTCGGAAAAGCTTGCAGTTTGCTGCTGTAGCACATCTTATGGAAATATAATATCAATGCACGCGCCAATACCCAATTGGCAGTTGCCATAATTCACTGCTTGTGTAAAAGCACATGGGCATGGTTCATATACGTACGTACGTATGCACACATGTTTTGTGAAGTTGGATAGGCAAGCTTAGAATCAAAAACTGTTGCAACAAACTGTGGCACATACTGCGGGCAATATACACAAGATGCAAAAACACATTCTTGTTTTTGGTGTCGAGTCCTTGCATCTCACAGCGCAATATCCCTTGCAACTCGTGGACAGTCCATGTCAGCGACCAGCCGACCACAGCGCCACGTCCACTAAAACGCGGATGGTTGCCATCAGGGTATGAGACCCATCAGCGCACATCCACGGAAAAACTGGTGGCCGCCGTGAGGGTGTGAAAGCCTTCTGAGCACGAGATGACGACGAAAAGCGATGATGTCGAATGTTGAATGTCAACATTACAAAATCGACAATAACTTGACCTCTGCGGCTTGTTCGTGCACTATACACTATAGGTGGACACAGGCTTATGTCAACCTTACAACTAGACACTATCAATTACAACAATAGATAGCCTGCTCCCACACCAAGATGCATACAACATTGGGTGGCTCACTCATTATAGGAGCATCCCGAGGGTCGAATTCGCAGATCACCAACGACATGAACCACTCTCTCATGAGCGCTCTCATGCACGCAGCCCACATTGTCCACAACTTTCTCACATATTGTCTTTGTGGACAATCAGACTTCCACCCTTTTCGTTTGTCCGCTCCTGGCGATTGGCGTTCTGCATGTAACGCGAGGTCACGCCACAATGCAGCCTGTGCATATTCCTGTGACCATACAGAGTAATCCTCAAATAGCATCCGAGGACAACGCCGCCCCTCATTCTTATAATCATCAATGTCCGAATGTGTTCGGAACTGACGTATTACAGTTTTCGTTGAGCACGGTTTCATGCCGACGTATCTACTGCAAACTCCTAATTTAAGCATGAGCTCGATGGACGATCCACAGAACGGTATAGTTTGGGTGACTGGTAATTCTGGAACCACGTGCCCACGCAGATCGATGGTGCTGGTCTTCTGGATCACCTGCTCTGCTCTAAAATGAGTATGGGCGATTCTTTCCATCCACTCGCACTGCTGCTTCATTTCATCGACCACGTCAGCAGAGAAAGAACTTTCCGCGTTGAACATACATGGCGGTTTCCAATATGTGGGGCCCGCATCGTACGCCGCAAAGTCTGCCAATATCTCGCGCATGGACCGGATACTACCAAGTTCATTATCAATAAGTTCTCGGTATACACTTGCCGACTCCTTCATTGGGCCCCATTCCGCAATGGGGCAGAACGTCAGTAGGTAACGCCATTGATAAGTAATGGTCTGACGACTTGGGGGTATTGAGGGGAGCATGGCCTTACTAGCAGAAGATGTACGTAATGATCTGCAACCCTGATCCGTGACACAAGGTGCCTACTGAGCCATAATGAGGAGTGGACTTCGGAATGCATTCAGGCTAGAATCATGAGGCATACTGCGGTGAACTCTCTTGCAGGACACACGTGCGCACATATCTACTGATATAGATGCAAACCTTGTAGCACTTGGTGGTGAAACTGAATGCATACAACGCTTGTCCGACCAGCTCTGCGTAAACAGTTGCAAGTAGAAACTGTGGCACATACTACAGGCAACATACATGAGAAGCACACGCACATTTCCGTTTTTGGTGTTGAGTCGTTGCATCTCACAGCGCAGTATCCCTTGCAACTCGTGGTCAGCACATGTCAGCGCACAGCCGACCACGAAAAAACTGACCTCTGCCGTCAGGGTATGAGACCCTTCTGAGCACAGGGGGGGAAGGCAAGAACAATGAAGTCGAATGTTTAATGTGAGCTGTGACGCTAGAAGCTGCCACACACTCAGCTTAGGTAGACAGAGCGAGCTGGTTCACAGTCGCATACCCAGATCGCATCGACAAAGAAGCACCTTTTCCTAGACCGAATACATGGTCCCAGTGTATCTACTATGGTGAACGGCTTGCGTCACTTGGCGGCAATAAGGGCACTGGATTGCCACATTTGCAACCTGTTTCGTCTTCAATGCAGCAGGCGACACCTGACATCTTTCACTTCTGTTTTTGTTGAATTGTTCTTTGCACATCCATTTCCAGCAATGGCCGCACAGTCCGCAGTGTCCACAAACTTTAAGAACGAAAGTGGGCGGTCGCGACAAACACACCATGCATTCTGATGTGGTTCCCATGCGCCAAGCACACGATGCAATAGTTCCCACGAGCCGCTCCTTATTTTCAGTACCCAAAGTCGATGTCGCAACCGCACAGCTCGACACAGAGACAGATTCTGGGCAAGTCTCCTGTGGACATGTCTGTAATACAAAGCCTGCAGGCACTTCATCCGTATAGAATTCTTCGGACCAGAAACCGAAGCTATGATTCATCACATGATACGGCCTAGCGCGATCTCGAATTCTGTAGCATGCTGGTGAGCAAGCGATCTTCTCATGAGCACATGCATCTCGAAACTCACCGTTTGCAAACGTTCCCTGTACTGCATGCATTTTCCCAGACATATGCCACTTATGCAGCGGCAAGCCGTCCCCAAAATAGTTGCTCCTCATGTCTGTGATGACAAGGACTCCCGCCAAGTGCGCTCGAAGAGAATGCATCGCCTCACGTACACTCGGGTACGGAGCCTCATTTCCCGGCTCGGGCTCGGGCTCGCGGGTAGAAAGAGGCTCGGGCTCGGTACGGGTAGAAAGACTGACGTGCCTTTCGCACGCCAAGTTTGCACTCATGTATGTCATGGCACCCCGATAATTTGAGTCATTGAATAGACTCTTGCCGACGCAAAATAAATCAGGCGCCCAAAGAATGCCTATAGTGTGAGCAATGGCGCTATTGGGCTTGCGAAATTGGATCTCCGCATAAATCATAGACTCACCGAATTTGGCACAACCATGGGCTGGGGGCGATCGCACAAACTGGACATGAGATAGCATCGCATTCGCTTTCATTTCGCCGATGCAGATTGCAGCTTGTCCAATGCTGATGTCAACATCCGAACAATCCAAATGATACTGAGTCACATTTGCATAGCCTTCCCTTCGGCTGAAAGTCCTAACCATAACGCGTTTCCAGAGTTCTACATGCTGCACTGGAAAACTTAAGAGAAATAGCACAGCCTCATTGCCCGCAGAAGCTTTGACCTGCTTGATCTTGTTCATGATATCTGGGAGCGTTGGGAAATGACGTGCATCAAGACAACAAACATTGAACCACGTCATTGTTGTCCTTGTGTGAAAATCATCATTTGAGCCGGCCTATGCTTGAGAATACGTATTTGAAGGATACGACTATTTCCAATCTTTTGACTCTTTATGAAAATGTTTCAAGTCTATGCGTGACCGAACGTCTCGTCTTATATAAACGATCGTGTACGACGTCGTTGTGATCGGTCATGGTTTTACCACATGGTGATGACATTGTGGAGACGTACGTACCGAAGTAAATACGCGTATCGATCATTGGTGGGGCCTGGACTCTGGACTGGGGGGAGATGGTCAACTCAGGCGCAAGCAAGGTTTTGTGGGCGTGGCGTTAATTCGAGCGGCATGCAATGTATATACATGTATGTACACGTATGTACATACGCACGTTCGCGTTGTGGCTGTGATGTGTAAGATGAATGAATGCCATGGTAAACATGCAAGGCGATCGCAGGGGCCAGGCCGGACCCAGACTGGTTTTCGCACAAGTCGATGCACCAACAAACACAGGGGCACACAGGTCGTGTTTGTGATCTTGCACACTCGCGCAAGAAACGATTACGTACATACGTACGCACGTATGTACGTTCCATGACCTCTACATACTGCTATGACACACTGATCATGCGTTACAGAAATGGTTGCTGACTGTTCATTTTGATTGTTGTAAAATCGCCCTAGTTAACTATCAGACATGCTGGCGTGCCAATGCTCACTAGCATATGTACGTACGCATATGTACGATAGCTCATCCCAGTGTTGGACTGGTCAAGGCCGAAAACAATTTCAATTACTGAAACTGAAACTGATACGTATATCGGCGAAGCACAGTTGTCTTCGAAATTGTGCATTCGCACTCTGAAAGGAATCCGTAGTGAACTTACATGCTCAAGCGTCACACACCCCAATGTGATGTGGAGTTACGTGGTTGCTGGCGCCGCCTCATTTTCCACCAGCCGGCAGGCAGACTCACGTTCGCATTCATGACGGAGTCTGCAAACCAGCCGGGCGGGTACGTTCAGACTCCCGGAGGAGTTGATTGTAATAGAACTTTACTTTATCAGTATCTCCCTGATGAGCATTGTGGAGGATGTCAAACCAATGCCGATGCTGCTCTTTCGTGAGTGATTGGAAATGTGGGATTTCCGAAACATTTTCCCACACCAATGAATTGACATTGACCATGAGGATCTGAGCATCGATGCGTTTCGGGCCCTTTGCATTGCGCCAGCCATGGAATTCTAAATCCGTGAACTTGCCTTCCAACAAGGTTACGCGTGCATGAAGCACGTGTATCGGTGCATCCCCTGTCACATCCAATTCACCGACACGGTAAGGGCTTACAGTTTCCTTGACATGGTCACAACAGATCCCCCAGTTCATGGGTCGTGCATCGCGTTCTTTATCGGAGCTTGCCAGGAAGTCACTCGATGGCACCTCCCCTGCTCCGGGGTCGGCTGACAAGAAATGACCCAATGGCAGTTCGTCTGATAACATGCGTGCCAGTTTGGCGCCAGGCATCATAGGAGCAAGTATTGGACCTGGCGGCCAGCCACCTGTGAAGCAAACAACAAGCTTCGAAAACTTGATCCAAAATGGGGGACGGCGTCATCACACACATGGATTGCATGCAATAATCATGTTGCACCCGGGTACACACGGTGGGTGCATGGGACACCCATCAGATACACAAAGCGTGGCCCGATGGTGGCACAAGCAACTAAATATTTGCGGCACACAGCTTCTGTTCAATCGGGTGCAAGTCCATGCTCAAACTCGTTCAAATCTCAGAGCGTGTCTTAGTACTCGTTGGTGGTGGGGGAGGTCTCGCCCACCCCGCTGGCATAGGAGCAGTTTGCACAAATATTGCTTCAGGTTTGCCATGTACAGCAAGACTGATGAGTGTGCGGCGGTACGTGTCCGGACCATACTCATTGATGAAGGTATGCGTGCTTTCCATCATACAATTTACCTTTGTTGTCTGCTGTTCAGTGAACCATTGCATGTACATGTGACAACAGGGCTCGTCCGGCATGGTCAACGTCAGAGAACTGTCAATGACACTGTCGTCATTGTCAATGTCACATCCAGGTATAGACCTGTCAATGACACAGCCGTCTTCGAATTTCTTTGGTGCGTTGTGGAAGGTAGCCAGCCATTTCTCGGGGATGTCGTCAACGGAGATTGCCTGCCAGTTAGATTGCACAATTCGCGCAGCTAGCATCGATCCAAGAGTGGTGCCCTGGAGTTCGCTAGGGATGCAGTCGATGAGCTCAACTCGCTTGGACATTGAATGGATACCTGAACTTTCAGTGGAACATGCAGGGGAACAGTCGGTGTGGTTCGGTGGGTACCAGTGTCTTGAGCCAAATGTTGTTGAATATGAAAATGTGCAGTCAAAGCAATGGCCTGGTGCGATTCACTGAATTCACTGATACAAGTGCAAATTGTACTTGGGGCGGGGTTTGGAACTATGTAAGGCTGCGTTTGGTAGGGAGGAGGGGACGGGTGGGGTGGCGGGGGGTGGGGGGGGAGGGCCCTGGGCGGACCCCGCGGGTTCCTGGGTGGACTACGTATGTCATGCAAGTGTCAATACTACCCAATCGCCAGCTGTGACAATTCACGGTTTGGGTAAGAGTACTTACACATGGTTCATATACCCCCTGTTTTGTGAAGTATACATATGTATATACGTATATGTACGTATATATACGTACGTATACGTAATAGGAGCTGCAGAAATAAGGCCGGGGCCATGGTGTGTGTTTTTGTCTGTGGTCAAAGTGACTACGTACACACTCCATTCGAGCTAGCACAAACTACATTTTCATTTTATGCTGAAAAAACCCCCTGATTTAGAACCCCCCTTTTCCATACGTACCCACCGATACATATTGCTTCTTGAATTATAGCAAGTTTGACATAACATACACATAACAAACATATCCGCGCTTGTTCTCAAGGTGTTTTTGTTATGTCGCTCACATCTGCTCCAGCTTGGTGCAACAACTCTGCGACCTCTACATGTCGATTCTGAAGCGCGATTACAGAAGGCTGGTCTCGCGGGTCAGCTCTCGCTTGGAAAAGGAGGTCTGCAACATATTGATGTCCAGCGTGAAATGCCATAAGAAAAGGCGTTACACCATCAGTATTGCGCTTGTCAATGTCAGCACTGGCTCCGCAAAGGAGTTGCACGATCTCTGAATGTCCAAAACGAGATGCCGTATGCAAAGCTGTTGAGCCATCGGTGCTACGCTTGTCAATGTCAGCTCTAGCTCTGCACAGGAGCTGCACGATCTCTGCGTGTCCTAAACAAGAAGCCGCATCCAAAGGTGTTGCAAGCCTGTCATAAGGTCCACAATAGTTACCAGGTTTGTCAATGTCAGCTATCCATCCACCAAGGAGTGCAACCTCTACATGTTTGTCAATGTCACCTCTCACTTGACGAAGGATCTGTGCAACCTCCGCCATTCCAACGATAACCAAAGGTGTTGAGCCAGCACTCCTATGCTTGTCAATGTCAGCTCCTGATTCGCAAAGGAGTTGTACAATCTCTGCATACTGAGATGCCATAAACAAAGGTCCTACGCCATCGCTCCTACACTTGTCAATGTCAGCTCTCGCTCTGCAGAGGAATTGTGCCACCACTGCATGTCCTCGCTCAGATGCCATGAGCAAAGGTGTTACACCATTGTCAGTAGACTTGTCAATATCAGCGCTAGCTCGACAAAGGACCAGTGCACCAAACGACAAAGGTTCTGCACTCAATGGCTTGTTGATAGGCTTGTCAATGTCAGCTCTCGTGTGACAGAGGAGTTGTGCGATCTCTGCATGTCCTTGTTGAGATGCCAAATGTAAAGATGTCCAACCATTGTTGTTATGTTTGTCAATGTCAGCTCTCGCTCCGCAAAGGCATTGCACAACCTCTGTATGTCCATAACTACATGCCGTGAACAAAAGAGTTTCACCTGTCTCATCAGGCTTGTCAATGTCAGCTGTCGCTCCTAAAAGGAGCCGTGCAACCTCCACGCGTCCATTGGCTAAGGCGAGCGACACAGGCCTGAAGCAGTCCTCTCCAACAACATCTGGGAATGCACGCCTTTGAAGAAGCGTGTCAATCACAATTGGACCCAAATCATTGCGTACTGCCTTGAGTAGCTGTGCCGACACCTTGTCCCGGTTCCGAGCCGCTATATAACGTGAAACGGCAGATTTTGCGAGGAATGTGTGTGCACATCCTCGGATACACGCCATAGCTGCGTCCGATGTCTTTGTGCCTGGAACTTGCTGGAACCTTGCCCAGTGCCTCATCTCTCGTAGGTGTCTTTGTGCCTGGAACTTGCTGCAAATTGATTTGATCACAGACTCACTGGTTTCTTGCAATTGCAAACTTCTTGCAGCAGCTCCAAATGCACTGTCCAAGCAAACCCTGCTTACAGCCTGGGCCTCTCTTCTGCGGCATCGAGACAAATCTTCACGTAAAGCGATGGCCTCATCTGCCAAGTCACTTATGTATTGTAACCATTTTGCCAATTCGTGCCTGGTCTGGGTGAGGTAACTCTCGATCAACAGCAGAGCCTTCTCCAGGTCCTCGCATGAACCCCTATCCGTGGATCTGGCCTTTGTAAGGCGTTGCTGCCATGAGTGAGCACGGCGGTTGGAACACTCACCCAGGAAGCACCGCAGAACCCGTGTTAGCGAAGAAAGTTGTAGGATGTTCCGATGCGGAAGCACACAGTTGGTCATTGGAGATCGATCATTTGCTGTCAGCCATCGCTGAATCCATCCAAATTGGTATATGTGATTGCTCCCGTCCTGGATAATTGCTGCGTTTTTGAAGATGCGTGCTAATGTGATCGGGCATGTGAGCTCTTGGCCTTCTTCATCCAAGCGAGGCTGCAAGCAAAGCGTCAAACCATCAACATCATGAAGCCTGGCCAGTGCCTTGCCAATGTGCTCCGCAGAAAAATGTTCATCAACTCGCAGAACTGTTGCCATTCCAGTTCAGCATACGTAGACCCAAACCAAAGATTGAACCACTTGAGCAACACAATGGGGTATGTACCAAAGTAATGCCTTGAGCAACAGCAATGCTCTTCTTGGCCCAAAAAAAAATGATGTGAGAGTTCTTGTCATGGGGGGGTGGGTGTTGCCATAGTGGTTGTTTTGCCGAACTGGGCTGGACAGGTTCAGAGGTTCAATTTGAACGGGCAGAATTCGCGAAAAACGCGAACCAATTGTTTGAGGATGTTCTATCTAAGGATGGCTTGGGTGGTGGGGTGGGGGTCCATGTAGATGAGTTGAGCCTACAACACTACTATGAGATCCAAATGAAAGAACACACGGACAAGAAGTATAAGCTCACATTGATCCCACTACGTTGAAGAGATGTACTGTGTGGCAACACCACCAGAGCAACTTGAAGCCATGCACCATGATAGGAGAATGCAAGGACATAGAAGAAACAAGTTCAAGCTGGAACACGTTATGGCCAGCCAGACAACTAACTGTACATGGTAATACCCACATGCACACGTATGTACTTAGATGATTCCTCTGAGTCTGTACTATTGAGACGCATAATGGTGAGTACAGTTTACGGAATGCATATGTTCTGATGGGGTTAGCAGAAATCCACAACAATGAGGCATTCCTAAATAACTATGCATAAGCACGATGCGTTGCAGCAGTATGCCGAATGTGCAGTTTTCGGTGTGTTATGGACATGCTTGCGCGTTCTGCGCTGGTTGCGGCTCATGAAAGTGCCACTAATCTGCACTAATCTGAGCCGTCAAGGTATGCACCCATCTGAGCAAGCAATTCACAACGCACTGGGGGCCACTGACGGGCTCTATACTCACCCCAAAAAAAATGGGCGGGCAGCCACTAACGGGCTCTATATGGGCGGCCACTGACGGGCTCGATACTCACGCCAAAACATAGGCGGGCAGCCATGTCCTGGCAGGTCAATTCAAAACTGTGGTGCAACTGCTGCTCAATTCAGAACGCACTGGCACGCAGTTCTGTAGTGTACCAAACGCTGTGATGTGGGGAGGTTCCATCCGAGGATTCAAGACTCCATGAGTGCCATCCTGTGGTGAGAACATCTTCGTAACTCTTGAACTCAGTGACGCCTGGGATGCCATGACAGTTTGTATCGTAGAGATCTGGGATGCTTGAACGAGCGCGTGCGCCATCAGCAAGGTTGGTTGATCTGACTGAGTATGCAACCGAATATTTAAGAGTGCGTGCGCAATCATGAAGGTCGATTGAAATCATTTAAGCTTTGAACAGTACGTTCACACGTGAGTGCATACGTACGTACGTATGTGCACGTACATACGTACGCACGTACATGTTACAACCATACTAACATGATCTTGTATAATCAAAAGATTATAGCGATCATCATATCGTAAACTAGCTCCATAACATTAACCACAACATGTGCACTCAAATGAGTTTCGCAACACCCCCATCCGCGCTAGGTGTCTTGTTACTTGTAACGCGTGTGTTATGCAGCCCCTGTTCGTTGAGACACTAATATGGCTCCATATCAAATGACCACTGAAGCAACCCATACGTAGCCGCCAAAAGTTGCGAACCCGCGAAGCCAGAGACGGCACGATGAACATGAACATCGATCTGGTCCGCGTTGACATCGATATACATGGCCTCGGATTCGATCCCAAATGTAGCCTTCTCGTGCAGGCCCAATTAGAATCTGCAAGGGAGAGTCGCCTTTATCTGATTCTGAATCTGAGGAGTCTGGCCAAGTATATGCTTCTCTGGAACGTATCGATGTCTGTGGTGGCGGTGTTTCTGGAACGTATTGATGGCGAATCGATGCCGATGGGGTCAACCCGATTGGCAGCCCTTCAGGTGTAGGTTCCAAGGCGGTTTTGGAATGCGAGGCTTGTGGAACAAGGTGAGCCTGCGATCTCTTACCTGCGATATACAATGAAACATGTACTATAGACGTACGTACGTACATCAATAATAAGGGCGCGGTGTGTTTCAATCATGGGGCCAGTTGGTTGCACGTAATTACACGTGGAAGTACGTACGTACGTACGTACGTATTCCTACGCATGGCGTTCAGAAGCTGCTGCATAGTTGAATCAACCCGTTGAAATGGTTCACAATACTGCGTTTGTCATGACAATGTCGCAGGACAAGCCTATACACCCTAGCTGGTCAATCCTCTGACGCTTTTCGGCGCTGGGCCGACAGGGGTTTCTTCTCTCAGATGCTGGGTTTGCATCATCATCCATGGGATAATTCTTCAGGAGCCTGCGCGCATAAATTGTGGTTCGGTCAGCTGAAGATCAATGCTACTGACACAAGGTGCCTGCTGAGCCATAATGAGGAGTGGTATGCATCCAGGCTAGAATCATGAGGTTGCATGCACATTGTAGTTTTGAGCGTTGAGAGATTTGCATCTGGTGGTCAGCCCATGTCAGCGCCCAGCCGATCACATCGCCACATCCACTAAAAAACTGATGGTCGCCGTCAGGGTATGAGACCCATCAGAGCGCGTGCTGACGCCTAGGCAAGACGCATTTAGCACGAGCTGTCGCATTTTGCGTTTAGACTCAATAATTAGCTAGCTAAGCGGATTCACACACAACACTTCTGCAGCATCGGCAGCCGTTGCACCTGCAATGCACCTCAATTCATCAAACCAAATTGAATTCTTCCAGCACCCGCACCCGGTACCCGCAATGCACCTCAGTTCATCAATTACGTCTTCAATGAATTTCATCGGATGGATTGCTGCATGTGGTGGTTCGAGTTCATTTACTCAGCCACCCAAGGTTAACACCGGATGATTCATTGACAACTCGGCATTTAGCAAATGGGCATCTAGTATAACAACACGTGCGTCATGACGTTGACGTAATTGGTCTTCCATAGCGTAATGGAAATTACTCATGGGTCTCTCCAGCGAGGCTATGTTCAACTGCAATGAAGGGTCAGTTGGGAGACCAAGGAGAGATCTAGCATGCAGGAACCGCTGCATAATACAACGACGACGCCAATGAGCGATCAAAGATGGCGAAATTCTGGAAGAACCCTCGCGTGTAACAGAATGCATCCAACCATCACTGTCGTAATCAATATGAAGCTCTGCGATACCGTCGGAATCGGAATCAATAACCACAAACTCAGCCCTAAGCACTCGCGTGGTGAAGCCAAGCACCGGATTCCAATATGCACTCTGCGCGGTGTCAGCAGATTCCATCGACTCAGCCAGTACAGCAAAGCATGGGATACAATACCAGCGACTATAATAGTTGCGATCGCATCCAGTGCCATGAGCTCTGTTATGTCCACATCCACGGCACCTACCATACAACGCAATATTCACCCATACTTCGGTTGGGAATAAGGGACGACCTAGTAAGTAATCCAAATCCAACGTTCCCTCCATCGCGCGATATGCAAAATGTGTATTTCAAGCTTGCCATATAATAATTGAACCAAGACAGCTTTGGGGCAAGTTCGATGAGACAACCAGCATGAAATTGCTCCACGCGTGTTTGAGCATGCACAGGCGCCATCTATGCAGTGGCACACCGAAATCTGAAGCGAGGCCTTGCAGGCATGCTGGAACTAAGATGCTGTGCACCGGAATGGGGGTGGCGGTGACTGAGGGGCCGCGATAGAATCACATGCGAAACCTAAGTCAGTTCGCACAACGTTGTGAGCAATTCCGAGAGTCAATGTTCAGCCAGCTACGTATGTACGTACGTACGTATGTGAATCAAAAGAAATGATACATATGTACGTACCGTATGGCGCACGCCAATTCTTAGGTTTGTACGCTTCCATGTCTCCCTACGCAATGTTGACGCACGCACTGCCTGACGTGGGGCGTACTTGTTGGTGGCTGGACGCCGAAGATGGAGGTGGGGCGGGCGGGCGAGCCGACTTACTACATACTTATGCAACGCACATGTCTCCCAAGTTGTACTGAATCGATTGTTAATTGCTCAGGGATATATGGTGACTTGACGTGCGCACCCATTATGAACACTAGGTCAGACCATGTGTGGAATTTCGCGTGATCACATGGCGCGTATGTGTGAAAACCAGAAGGCGAACTCACATGCCGCATGGCTGTCAGCGCCCAGCAAACCCACCACCACACTCGCAATAGTGCAGTGACCGCATTCATTGTTTCATGTATCAGCCCTACATGCATCCCTACCTAATCGCTATATGCCACGCGTAAGATCGCATGGGACCCCAAAAATTAAGCTGGATCCTGACAGCATGCACGCAGCAATCACTGCGATGACTCAGCCTGCCCACATGGCATGCCGCCTCAGGTCGAAAATGCCAAAAGAAATACCGGCCGAAACCATCAAGGCGCTCGCCCATCTGAATGCCAAACACACTGGACAACACCTTCAAGGCATTCGCCCATCAGAGTGCTTGCTACATTCAGCCTATGGTAAAACCTGAGTATCGACATCGGCTTCGTTAAAAAATGAGCGCACGTCAATCCTCATCCCATACTAATCTTCCTCTGGGTGGGCTTGGCCAGCAAAAGTCTGCATCATCAAATTCTAAGCGGTTGCGCGCCGTTCCCAGGCGTGCTCTCCGCAGTGTTGCCTTGTGCACTGAGATTTCGTCCTCCCGACGTCTCACGACTGCCTCTCGCTTGAGACCCAAGATTTCCATGTCCTCTCGACTTCTCACGGCGGCTTCTTCGCTGAGGCTCATCAGGCGGCTTTCTTGCTTGAGGCGCCAGATTTCCTCGTCCTCCTGTCGCTTCGCGGCGGCTTCTTCGCTGCTTCTTCTCTGAGGCTCGTCGGACCAAGACCGGAACTCAGCGTCAGATTCTGCAAGCACATCGTCCGAAGCTGCTGCAGGAGCATATCCCTGCACTGGTTTGTGGAGCGTGATCTCATCAGACCAAGGCTGGAATTCAGCATCAGATTCTGCAAGCTCGGCGTCAACAGCTGCAAGAGGTTCCATGAGCTTGAACTCAATATCCATTGC
>Ga0209308_10002247_pt1 | contig 16936 bp, 16 predicted proteins | sample COGITO_mtgs_1204_3_FD_184806 | JGI IMG/M metagenome (GOLD analysis project Ga0209308, IMG submission 184806) | Pelagic marine microbial communities from North Sea - COGITO_mtgs_120405 (SPAdes) (version 2) | ecosystem: Environmental > Aquatic > Marine > Epipelagic ...
TGCAGAAGTGGTAGTGACGCCTAACTCACCCATAGTGGGTAGAACGGTTAGCCAGATTAGGTTTAATAGGAAATATTCAGTCAATTTGCTGGCCGCATCGAGATCGGGGACTCCGCACAAGGAGAGGTTAAGAGACTTCAAGTTTGAGATTGGAGATGTTCTATTGTTGCATGGTGCGGAAGACGAAATCGAGGAGGTGATAATAAAGTTGAACTGTTATCCACTGGCGAGTCGAGTTCTGGGTCTGGGCAGGAGCAAGAAGGCAGTGCCTGCCATGGTCACATTTATTATCGCTATTGTCGCAGCGGCAAGTGGTCTGGTAACTATTCAGCTGGCCTTGGGCTTTGCAACGGTGGCCATGGTGTTGCTAAATATAGTGCCGGTCAGAGAGTTCTACGAAGGCGTCGATTGGGCTGTAGTCGTTTTGTTGGGTGCGATGATTCCGCTTGGGGCAGCATTGGAAACGACAGGGACAACGACACTGTTAGTTAACGGCATACTAGCCGTAGCCGGCGATATGTCTCCTGTGTTTCTGATCGCAATGATACTAATTATTACTATGTCGGTATCCGACGTTCTCAACAATGCCGCGACAGCGATCCTGATGGCGCCAATAGCATTCAATATAGCGTTGTCGCTCAATCTTAATCCGGACGCCTTCTTGATGGCCGTCGCCGTAGGTGCATCATGCGCATTCCTAACGCCGATTGGTCATCAGAACAATGCGCTCATAATGGGGCCTGGTGGCTATAAATTTGGTGACTACTGGCGCATGGGTTTGCCATTGGAGATCGTCATAGTCATCGTTGCTCTTCCACTTTTGCTTATAGTTTGGCCCCTCTAGATTCAAACTTTGCATGGCTTAAGTGTGATTGCTAGTAAGGTCAGAATGCTATAAGTTACAGGCTTTATCATCGTTTGGGCGGTTCCTATGCGTGTCAATTGGAAGACTTATAATTCCGGCAAATTTTTTGATGAGATCATCAGCACTCCAGGTTTTGCCCGTAAGCCAGCACGCCGCCTAGCGAGTTATCTTGCTTCTCTGACTCACGCTGAGTTGCTTGAGAAGAAGCGCGCCGCCGATCTGGCAATCAAGACGATGGGCATTTCCTTTACCATCTACAGCGATGCTGGAAATATCGATCGCGAGTGGCCCTATGACATCATTCCGCGCATCATTGCAGAGAAAGAATGGGATCAAACCAGTCTGGGTCTGCAGCAGCGTCTGCGCGCCCTAAACTGCTTCATCAACGATACCTATAACGATCAGAAGATTTTTAAGGACAAGGTAATTCCCAAAGAACTTGTTCTGGATTCCACCAATTTTAGAAAGCAGTGTATGGGGATCAACCCGCGCTTTGGTGTCTGGGCTCATATCTGCGGTACCGATCTGATCAAGGGTGATGATGGTCAGTTTTATGTCTTAGAGGATAATCTTCGAGTTCCTTCTGGTGTTTCCTATATGTTGGAAAATCGGCGAGTGACGAAGCGCGTTTTCCCGGAACTTTTCGAAAACCATAGCATACGTCCTATCACAGAATATCCGGCGCAGTTGTTCGACACGCTGGCGGCGATCTCCCCTAGGCAGTCAGACTACCCCGAGGTTGTCGTCCTCACCCCTGGAGTCTATAACTCCGCATACTTCGAACACTCCTTCCTAGCACAGCGTATGGGGGCCGAGTTGGTTGAGGGTGGAGATCTTGTAGTCGAGAAAGACAAGGTCTACATGCGCACTATAGATGGTCTGTCGCAGGTGGATGTCATCTATCGAAGAATCGATGATATGTTTCTCGACCCAAAAGTTTTCAATAAAGACTCCGCATTGGGTGTTCCAGGGCTGTTTCAATCTTGGGTTAAAGGCAATGTAGCCCTTGCCAACGCTCCAGGAGCGGGCGTGGCTGACGACAAAATTATCTACACCTACGTTCCCGCTATGATTAAATATTATCTTGGTGAGGAGCCGCTGCTGCCAAATGTACCGAGTTTTCTTTGTGTCGATAAAGTACAGCGGCAGCATGTGCTTCAGAACCTGGACAAATTAGTGATCAAGCCTGCAAATGAGTCAGGAGGCTATGGCATGCTCATTGGCCCTCAGGCTAGCAAGCGGGAATTAGCGGAGTTTGCCCGAAGAATTAAGGCCGACCCGAGAAATTACATGGCGCAGCCGCTCATCTCACTGTCCACCGTGCCCATACTAGGCGAGCACAGCGTGGAGCCAAGGCACGTGGACCTGCGTCCCTTCATACTGCAGGCTGACAAGACGCACGTAACTGCTGGCGGTCTCACTCGAGTAGCGATGGTGAAGGGATCTTTCGTGGTTAATTCATCACAGGGTGGCGGTAGTAAAGACACCTGGATAGTGGGAGATAAATAAACCTTATGCTTTCACGAGTTGCTGAACGAATATACTGGCAGGCGCGCTATTTGGAACGCGCGGAGAACACCGCGCGTCTTCTCAATGTTTTTTCTACCCTGCTTCTAGACCTGCCCCCAGGTACTAAGCTGGGGTGGAGGTCTCTTGTGGAGATCACCGGCAATGAGATCGCCTTCGATGCGAAGTACAAGCAGGCGAACGAACGCAATGTTATGCGCTTTCTGATGCTAGATGGGGGAAGCAGTTCGCTTCTAGCGACCTTAGCGAATACTCGAGAGAATGCCCGAACCACTAGAGAGATAATGCCGCTAGAGGCATTTGAGCAGATCAATGACCTCTATCATTATGCGAAAGACAACGCGGTCGCTTCTCTTTCCGGCGGTTCTAGGCACAAATTTCTCGAAGAAATTATCTCTAATTGTCATGAAATCTCCGGTTTGATGGCGGGCACTATGAGCAGGGGAGCGGCATACAGTTTTGTTCGTCTTGGTAGATCGCTGGAGCGAGCCGATATGGCAACTCGTATTATCGATGTTGGTTCCGGCAATTTGTTGCCTGATATAGGTACGGGGAAGAGGCAGGCGGAATCGAATGAGCCCTATGAGAACACGCTCTGGATGAACATTTTGCGCTCACTAACTGCTTATCAGATGTATCGCCAACACGTGAAGCACCGAGTTAACGGTGAAGATGTCGTAAGGTTTCTTCTTCAGGATGATGACTTTCCTCGTGCGGCGACCCATGCACTGACGACAATAACGAAGGTATTGAAGCACCTGCCTAAGAGTAGCGAAGCAGCCAAGCAGGTGGACAAGACACTTCTTATTATTCAGAAGGCCAACATCAACAAGTTACTAGACTCGGGATTGTTTAAATATCTTGATGGCTTACAAATTGAAATTGCAAAGATACATCAAAGTATCGCGGACACCTGGTTCCTTCCTCACAAATAGATGAAAAATTATAAATGTAAATGCGGGCAGGTGCTCTTCTTCGAGAATACCAAGTGCCTCAGTTGCGGGTTTAGTGTGGGCTTCGACCCCCATACCATGAAGATGCGCCGAGTTGCCGAGGCGAGCTTGAGCAACCCCCAGATCGCATCGAGAAAGTCTCCGCTGCATCGCTGCAAGAATAATATCGACTATGATGTGTGTAATTGGCTGGTCAGTGATCCTGCGGAGGAATACTGTCTCTCCTGCGAGCTAAACCACACGATTCCTAATTTGCTCGATGAGAATAGACGCGCGTGGTGGAAGAGTCTGGAGTATGCCAAGCGCCGACTGGTCTACTCGCTGCTGAGTCTTAACTTGCCTGTAGTAAGTAAACGCAAAGATCCCATGGGCCTGGCTTTCAAGTTTATGGAGGACAAGAGGACAAACCCGGAAGTCTTCGAATCCCATGTTAATACCGGTCACCTCGATGGCATGATTACCATTAATATCGCCGAAGCGGATCGGGTGAAGAGCGAAATCGCCAGGCAATATACCAGGGAATTGTATCGCACCCTGCTTGGCCATTTCCGCCACGAGAGCGGACACTATTACTTTCTTAAGTTGATCGATACCGACCAGAGGAAAGAGCAATTTAAGGCATTATTCGGCGACTATACGGTGGATTACTCTGCGGCTCTGAAGGCCTATTATGAGAATAACTTCGTCACACCCCATGACCCGACTATGATCAGCCATTATGCACAGTCTCATCCTTGGGAGGATTGGGCGGAAGTCTGGGCGCATTACCTGCACATGATAGATACTCTCGAGACGGCGAACCAGTATCGCGTAAGACAGAGCTCGGCACAGTTTGACGATATCGATAATACTCTGGCTAAGTGGGCAGATTTGACGCTGCTATTGAATTCGCTGAACCGCAGTATGGGGCTGGAAGATGCCTATCCGTTTGTACTCTCACAGCTATCGCTTAGGAAGCTCCGTTTCGTTCATGGCCTAATTTATCCCAGTTAGTTGCCCAGGTTAGGGGCGGCATACGCAGGAAGGCATCCTTGAGTAGTTGATCCCAGGATTTTTTTAGATCGCGAAGAAATTCGCTGTCTTCGTCGAAGCGATGATAATTCGTCGCGGTGAGAGAGCCTGTTTTGTAGATTAGCATTTCAATCGGTGGTCCCACGCTCAGGTTACTGCGCAGCGTTGAGTCCATGGAAACGAGTGCGCACATAGCGCAAGTATCCAGATCAAGCTCAGGTGTCAGAATACGGTCGAGTATAGGCTTGCCATATTTACTCTCGCCGATCTGCAGATAGGTCGTGTCCTTGGAAGTCGTGATGTGGTTTCCTTCCGGATAGACCAGAATAGTTTCATGCTTGGCAGTGCCGATCTGGCCGCCAATGATAAAGCTAGCCTCGAACTTCTTGCCTTCGACTGTGCGTTTTTCCTGTTGTTCCCTTGAGATATCACCGATGTAATCGGCCGCCTCTTCGAGGCTGCCAATATTGAGGAGATTTACGTCTGCATTTTTTCGGATATCGGACTTTATGGTAGCGATGGTGGCTTGAGATGTGGCCAGGTTACCGGCGCTGAGGATGACGAACTGACGCTCTCCATCGATGCCAAAGCGAAACATTTTACTGTAAGTGGACACCTGATCTATACCGGCGTTAGTGAGTGAATCGGAGCAAAAGATCATGCCTCCGTCCACGGATACTGCTACACAATAAGTCATTTTGTTTTAATTCTAGAAAATCAGGCGAACAATCATACTAACTATGCTGGTAGCTGGGTAGCGGTTTTTTAAGAATTTCGGAGGGAAAGTTCCACGAATATAACGGGTTTTATTTGAAGCGAACTGTAGCCACAGGGCCTCTAAAAATGGCCTCTACAGGGTCTTCTATCGACATAATATGCTTAGCGCATGGAGTCTAGCAGGCCATCCAGATCATCGTAGCCGAAGTCATCGCCGTAGTCGAATTCGTGTTCGATACGCTTGCTCTCCAAACGTTCTTCGATGCGCCTACGCAACTCGGTTAGCTGTGTCTTGGAGGAGGCTGCTTTTACCGCTTCGTCATCACCATCACCATCAGTAGCAGCAACGGCGTCGTCAATATCATCTGTATCATCGATCGGTAATATGGCAGCAGAATCAAAAAACTCTTTCGAGTCGTCGATTGAGTCATCCCATTGGGTTTCTTTCATGGTTATCACCACTGTGTCTACATAAACGGTGTTTAACTGAAAGCACTCGCTCCTAGGTAAACTTATCGTTTGTTCTGGCGCGAATCTTCAATAAAAATCATGAAAAAATCAAAGAATATTTTAAGAATTTTTAGGCGGCGGGAAGCTCCTGGCAGAGCGCTAGAGAATGAGTTAGAGAAAGGCTAATAAAAACAGCAAATTACTCGGATGAAGAGGGGGCTGACTAGGTGCCAGGGTGGAGCAGATCAATCGTTTTTTGGCGTAACTCTTTCTTGGCAATCTTGCCGGTCGCAATTCTTGGGAGTTGCTCGTATTGAAAGTAGAAGCGCTCGGGTATCTTAAAACCCGCGATGCGGGAGCTAAGAAAGCTGGTCAATTGTTCGTCGCTGAGGGTACTTCCTTCTTGCAGCATGATAGATGCACAGGGCATCTCGCCAAGTCTCTCGTCAGGGATGCCATAGACAGAAACTTCGTTGACTTCGGGGTGTTCACTGATGGCATATTCGACCTCTGCGCAGCCAATATTTTCGCCACCGCGAATCACTATGTCTTTCGCGCGATCCAGAATGATAAGGAAGCCGAGCTCGTCCAGCATGCCGATGTCGCCACTGTGGAACCAGCCGTCTTTAATGACTTCGGCGGTGGCCTCGGGGTTGTTCCAGTAGCCCTTCATGACGGTTGGGCCCTTAATGCAGATCTCTCCTACCTGGCCTTCCTCTAGCGTCTTTCCAGACTCGTCGACTATCTTCACACTGGTGACAGGTGGCGTCGGCCTTCCCGTGCTATTCGGTCGGCTAGCGTAAAATTTTCCAGAGATAATAGCGCCTATTGCATTGGTCTCGGTCAGGCCATAGCCCAACCCTGGAACCGCAGCATCAGGGAACTTCTGCATGATCATATTGAGGTGTTCGGGAGGGCGAGGTGCGCCACCACTCTGCACAGCACGCAGACTACTCAGGTCTGTCGCAGCGAATTTCGGAGACTGCATGATTTCCCAGGCCATGGTAGGTACGCCGTGGAATACTGAGATTCTCTCTTGTTCTATCAGTTGCAATGCTACGTCTGCATCCCACTTGTACATCATCACAAACTTGCGCAGGTAGATGAAACTCGCCAGAAACTGGGCATGACTTCCAGTCACATGAAATAGAGGTACATTCGCGAGTAAGGCTGGTGGATACTCCGGGTTTTCGTCTACTAGCTCAGGACGAAGAATCTCTGTTATTTCCTTAACAAACTTCCAGGTGTACAGAGCATTAATAATATTTCTATGAGTGGAGAGCACGCCTTTGGGCATGCCTGTTGAGCCAGATGTGTACATGATCGAGGCTTTGTCTTCGGGAAGCACCTGGATCTGCGCAAGTTCTTCCTTAGATAGTGGCTGCACTGCCCGCGCTAATTGATAAAACTCGCCGTAGGAGGAGTCCTCTTCGGGCTTGATCATCACGACCTGCACATCAAGGTCTTCGATGAACGGTTTGACCAGATTCAGGCGCGCAGGGTCTAGGAATATTAGCTTGCTGTCGCTGTCGGTGAGACCAAATTTCAGTTCCGGCCCCTTCCACCAGGAATTCATGGGGACTGCAATTGCGCCCATGGCTGTGATGGCCATATAGGCAATGCACCATTCGGGGGAGTTGCGCGCACAGACGGCGACCCTATCGCCTAATTCGATCGCGTATTTTTCTTTTAAGACTCTCGCCATGCGCAGGGCGAGATCTAGACTCTCCGAGAAACTAAACCGTTCTTCCTGATAGACGAGGAATGTCTGATCCGCAGCCTCCAGCCCTAGTTGGTAGAGTTCGTGAAGGTTTGCAGGAACGTTGGCGAATACATCTAGCTCTTGACCATCGATGCTGATGGTTTCTGTCGCCAATGGCGCCCCTGGGGCCTTATGTGCAGCTGCAATGGTTTTGAGCTTGGCCAAATCATCGCTTATTTGCTGCTCGGAAAGTTTGTTGGCTTCTAGAGTCACTCTTTGCTGATCTCCAAGGTGACTTTGCCCATGACTTTACGCTCGGTAAACACATTAAAGGCGTCTACAAAATCGCTCATGGCAAAAGATTCGGTGACGATCGGCTTGAGTTTGCCTTCGTCGTACATCTGTAGCAGTTCGGCGAAGTTATTCTCATACTCTTGGGGTTCTTCTTTTCTAAAGCGACCCAGGAATACGCCTACCATGGAGGCGCCTTTTAGTAGCGCGAGATTTGCCTTGTATTCGGGTATGCGTCCGCTGGCAAACCCAATAACCAGGAGTCTTCCATTCCAGTTTATACAGCGACAGCTCTGATCGAACAGGTCGCCACCAACCGGATCATAAATAACATCGGCGCCTCTGCCTTTCGTGAGGTCTTTAACACGTTCCTTTAATTCCCCGTCACCATAGTTGAGTAGTGCATCCGGATGCAGGCGATTGACGAACTCGAGTTTCTCCTCGGAGCTTGCGGCGGCTATCACCCGTGCGCCCATGACCTTGCCTAACTCAACGGCAGCCAGGCCGACACCGCCACTGGCGCCAAGTACGAGTAAGGTTTCATCTGGCTTTAGCTGTGCACGTTGCTTCAGTGCGTAGTAGGAGGTGGTGTAGATCATGGCGAAGCCAGCGGCGGTCTTGAAATCCATGCTATCTGGAATCTTGCGCAGTCCATCGGCTTTGACAGCGACTTGCTCGGCCAGGCCACCGATACCAGGTGTTGCCATGACCCTGTCGCCTACAGAGAATCCCTGCAACCCGGCTCCAACGGAGGTAATAATTCCGCCAACTTCCGAGCCAGGTGTGAAGGGCATGGGTGGTTGGAATTGGTATTTTCCTTGAATCTGCAAGCCATCTGGAAAATTCAGCGATGCTGAATAGACTTTTACAATAGCCTCGTTTTCGGAAGCGACGGGGTCGTCGATATCTTCCAATACTAGGTTTTCTGGTGGGCCATAAGACTTACAAACTATCGCTTTCATCGGTTTACCTCGTTCACAACGAAGGCGGATTCAATCATGAATAGGGCTCTACTTCAATTAATCCAGGAATTCTGAGTTTGTTCGCTTCAGTAGTCGCGATTGTATTGTTGTGGCCACTGCAAACGCGTATATTTACACAGTGACTTTTCTGCAATGCATCCCACAATGAACGAACTACAAAGGCAGGCCTATTTGCAGGCCATGGATATTCAGCCGTATTTTCCGCGGAAGGTGCTGCCGGGTGCCAAATCCTCGCCACATTATGATATTCCCATAGCTCAAGCGGTCGTTGCAAAGCCGGAAAAAACTGCAAATATAGAGCAGGCCAAGCAGAGTATCCGCGGCGCTGGTCTGGCGGCTATAGATGAATTGCGCTCGACCTCGGAGTCTGCTCGAAAAGCAACGGTGACACCGATCCGGCAACAGAATAGAGAAGTAGCCGAGGGACCTGATTCTCCGGCGGTCGAAGAGCAAGAAAGCACGCGGCGGTTTACACTTCGTTATTACCGTATAAACGACAGACTCGTGGTGCTCGATGAAGTGCCTTCGCAGGGGTCTGAACAACTTAGCCGGGAGTCGCACAAATTGATGCAGGCGATACTGAAGTCCTTGGGTTGCTCTAGTGCCGAATTTTCAATGCAAGTTGAGGAGTTTAGCTGGCCAGTACAGAGTGGATATTCCGTGAAAAATTCTCCGGAAGTAGAAGCGGCGAAGGCAATATCGGGGTTTCTACAGATGCGGCAAGAGACCGATGGATTTACGAATCTGCTGATCTTTGCCGGGCAGGTTGAGGACTTATTTCTGCAGAACGCGCCGGACAAAACCGCACGGGATTTTGAGAGTAGCAAAGGCTATCATATTAGCGTAACCCACAGCCTAGCCTCGATGCTGGCAGTTCCCACTTTAAAGAGAGATGTATGGCAACATTTACAGCCACTTCGAAAGCGAATCGACGGTTCGAGCTAGAGCCTTGTATTTACTTCATGGGTCAGCTGTAAGCCAATAGCAATAGTTTATGCTTCCTGAAAATAACCCTCAGACTGATTTTTTTGCCCGAACCATGCGTACAAGTGATGTTGACTTAGTTGCGCAGAATGAGGCGGCTGCTTATGTTCACCCATGGACCAAGCGTATCTTCGTCGATTGTCTTCGGGCTGGGTATCAAAGCTGGGTGTTAGCCAATAAACAGCAAATAGTCGCTCACGGCGTCATGTCGGTTGCCATTGGTGAATGTCACCTGCTAACACTCTGTGTGCGGCCAGAGTATCAGCGCCTTGGTTATGGTAGAAAGCTTTTCCAGTTGTTGTTGGATCGTGCCGTTAAGCTCGATGCACAAACTTGCTTTCTCGAAGTGCGCCGCTCGAATGAGGGCGCAATTAAACTATACCGTTCTATGGGTTTTATGCAGATAGGGGAGCGAAAGAACTACTACCCGGGAAAGGGTGATAGAGAAGATGCCCTGATAATGTCACGCGAGTTGCCGCTTCCCTGAGAACAACCCGATAATGGACTTAGCCGTACTATTGAGAGCCACTAATTCTTTGTAGTAATTTCTTGAGCAGTGTAAAAACTGCGACGAGGCATGCCGCTACAAGCATTATGCCAAGCAATAGCAAGACGCTGCCTAGCAGCATATTAAGAATATCTTCCAGGCTTAATTCTTGCCAAGACGCGACTACCCATACGCAGGCCAGACCACAGGCGATACCAACTAATACCGCTGCGGTTTTCTTGCGTATCTTCAGCAGTGAAAAAATCAAAACTTTGGCCTGTTGTTGTCGTCGTTATAGCTAGCACTACAGCTTGGGTAATCGCTGCAACCCCAGAATACACCATTCTTGCCGCGGCGCTTTACTAGCAATTGGCTGCATTTTTGACACTGATAGGCGGCCTCAGGCACGCCATCTTGATCCGGCAGTGTTACCTTGCAGCCCTTAGAGTACCCACTACAAAACCAATAGTCCCCTTTTGCTTTATCGGCTTTGATTAAACGACGTGTGCACAGCGGGCAGCGGTAGTGCTCATCGATGTCTTCGGAAGGGACGCCGTCTACGTCATTGAACGATGTGCGGCAGTCTGGAAAGCCGGTGCAGCCCCAGAATGGCCCCATCTTTCCCTGAATCCTGCGCAGGGACTTTTTGCATCGAGGACAATAGTGCAGCCGTTCGCTTTTGTTGTTGTTTTCGATTTCAGCCATGGCCGGTTCGTCAGAGCAGTAGCGGGCATTGATCTGCTCAATAAGCTAAGGTGCCTCGTTTATGGTAGCAGAAGCAAGGGGTCAGTGCAGCGGCTACCAGCCTGAGAGAGAGGCTCTTATTTCGACAGGGCTTCTTTTATCGCGGCTACTAGCGTGGCGTTTTCAGTATCGCTGCCAATAGAAATTCGTAGTTTGTCGCGCAGTCGATCCTGATCGAAATAGCGAACCAGAATGTTTTTTTGTTTCAGGTGGCGATAGAGATTCTGTGCGCCGATAGCCTGCGGCACCTGGCACAGGATGAAATTACTCTGGCTCTCGGCGGCACTTAATCCTAGTTCATTCAGATCCTCACGAAGACGATTGCGGCTCTCTCGAATTCGATTGCAGTTTTCTTGCGCGTATTCAAAGGATTCAATAGCCGCAGTCGCCAGCTTCTGCGAAATATGGTCTGTATTGTAACTATCACGTGTCTTATACATCATCGGTGCGATTAGTGAGCTTGCGCCAATGCCATAGCCAAAACGGAGGCCCGCCAGAGAATAGGCCTTGCTTAACGTTCTGAGTATCAAAATATTCTCGTGCTCGTGAATCAATGAAATCGAATCGTAATTAAGCTCTGGGTCAACGAAATCGACATAGGCCTCATCGATAAGCAGTAGTCCCGAGAAGCTTTCCGCTATCTTCGCAAGATAGGCCGCTGGCAGCAGCATGCCAGTGGGGGCGTTTGGGTTCACAATAATTACTAGCTTGGCTGCTGATTTTTGCAGCTGCTCGATAAAATCTTCAGGCATGCTCCAGTCGTCGTTGAGAGGGATCTCTTCGAATCGACATCCCTGTATCTGGGCGAGAACCGGATACAGTGAATAGCTGGGTTTGCACACCGCAATCGTGTCTTGTTGCTCGATATAAGTTGTTAGCACTAGCCGCAATAATTCATCGCCGCCATTAGTGGCAATAATCTGCTCCATTGAAATATTGTGAAGCCGGCTGGCCGCTTCGCGAAACGAGTCCGCCATCGGTGTTGGATAGCGCCTCAGAGCTGCTACGTCGATTTCCTTAAGCGCGGCAGCGACTTCAGGACTTGGAGGATAGGGATTCTCATTCGTGTTGAGCTTGATAGTATCAGCTGTGCCAGTTTGTTCACCTGGTGCATAGCCCTGCATCTTCTCAATATTTTGACGTTCGAAAGACATACTTGCGGTTCTTAAGTGGTTGAATGGCTCTAGAGAATTAGATGAGCGGAATGATTCGATTCATCTGCAAACGGCAGGGTGCAAAGATTAATGCTTTACCGCGTTCGAGTCTAGCGTATCTAGTCCTGCGCAGTAATTCTACTAGTCGGGCAAATAGGTCTGTAATCGGTTCTTCCAGCCGGCGATCCAGCGCTGTTCTCGGCGCTCGACAGGCGCGTTGGCTACTCGCCGCTCCAGTACACGGGTGGCCGCGATGACAAAGTTATCGAGATTTGCCTCTACAGACTGCAGCTCCACCAATACCTGGAACAGGCCCCAGCCTTCTCCCTGATAACGCTCGCTCGCAGCTAGGCCGGTTCCCTTAAAATGTACGTAGTCGATGAGAGCATAGAGCCCATAGGGAGTCTCTGCGTTTGCGATGTCATAGAAGCTAGCCTGCAGCGCGGCTCTGCGTGAGGGATCCAGCTGGGCAAACAGCTCTCCAGTAGAGTTATGCAGGCGCTCTACGATGAACATGACTTGCAGTTCTGTGGTCGCGGCGAGGAACTGACGTAGCTGGCGCATGTTTTCGCTATCGCTTTCGGCCAGAAACTGCTCTCTATTATGCCAGGGTGAATCGGGGGTGGGCAGTGACTCCAGCCAGTACGGCAGTTCGTAGCCCTGTTGTTTGTAGTAGTTCAAAAGTGCGGGAAACGTTTCTTCGAAGCGCTCTTGTTGTTCGGCTGCGTACCAGATGAAATGGCCAATGCCCAGTGACGGAAAGTCTTCACCTTCGTTCCAACTTGTAAGACAGGAAAATTTTCTATTGCACTCATTAGCAAAAACTCGATCTCCTAGCCAGCTCATCTGCTGCTGATTGAATTCAGGCAATTGGCCCCAAGCCGCCGGAATTACTGCGCTCTGCAGCAGTAATAACAGTAAAAATCTATTGATACTGATTGAAATAACTGGCATTTCGAGTCGTTGTTGCCATATTGACGATGGAAATAGCATGATAAGCCTTATTATCGGCCATAACCCTAGAATACGCGGGATTCGGTAAGATTTTTTTAAATCGAGTTCGCAGAGGCTCGAGGCCTGATCAAGAAAGCTAGCCTCGCCAAAGAAGGCCTAGAACAGTCAAAATTATGTCGGAATAGAAGCCGAAATTAAAGAGAAGCAATGACCGAGACAGCTAGTACAGATATAGAGATAGAAGCCCCACCGCCGCAGGTTGTGGATCAGCAGGACGAATTTGTCGCCAATTTGTCAAAGATCTAGCAACGTCTCAAGTACAGCAAAAAATTAAAGACCGCCATGAAGGAGGTCGAAAAAGACCTGCTCGGCTTACTGGATGTCAAACTGTTCACGATTTATCAGAGCGTGGACAACGGTAAGGAAATTCTAGCCAGCTTCAAAGGTGGCGATCCTGACGATGATGATTCGACAGAGATTAGGGTTCCATTCAGCCCGACCTCCCTGGCCGGCTACGTGGCGTTAAGCCAGAGAGCCCTGGTCATTAAAAATGTATTGAACAGCGATGAGCTGATCGACATCCACCCGCGCTTACAATTTGATAAACGTTTCAGTGAAGCCAAGGGCTGGAACGTTAAATCTATGATCATCGTTCCCATCAAGGATGAAATCCTGCTGGGAGTCATGCAGCTGATCAATTTTGAGGGTGACCGAGAATTCACCAAGACGGATCTGAAGCATGCGATGATGGTTAGCCAGATGTTGGCTAAACAATTCCGTTCCTCCTTACAAAGCACTCAGGGCCCCTTCGACTACCTGGTTCAGAAGAGCAAGATATCTGGAGTCGAGCTAGCCGAATTGCAGAACAATGTCTCGCTCTACGGTGGCTCCGTTACGCGTAGCCTGATGGAAGAATTCAATATAGAGGCGGATGATGTAGGCAAGTCGCTAGAGCATTACTACCGCGTTCCCTATATGAAATATGACTCGGAGCATGAGCTACCCATCGATCTTTTAGAGAATATTGGTGTGAGCTATTTGCGCAGCAATCTGTGGTTGCCGGTTGCGGGCGATAAGGAGGAGGCAGTCATTCTTATCGATGACCCATCCGACTATCAGCGCATCATGGAAATTCAGGGTGTCGTTAACGCCAGAAACTATGTGTTTCGCGTAGGCCTTCCCGAGCATATACAGCAGTTTTTGCGCGGTGATGCAGACGCCGATATGGAAGCCGGCTTCGATGATGTATTCGATGCGCTCGGTGGCGAAGATGGTCTTGAGATTGACGGTGGTGATGACGACGACGAAGATGAAGGCCTAGCGGTTACCTCGGGCATCATTCAGCTGGTGAATCGAATCATTACCGAATCAGAAAGGCTGGGCGCTTCGGATATTCATATCGAACCGGGGAAGGATGATGCGCCCGGTGGTGTGCGGATACGCGTCGACGGCATCTGCAGAGAGTTGTTAAAGGTACCGAAGGAACATTGCGCTGCATTGATAGCGCGTATCAAGGTTATTTCTAGGTTGAATATTGCCGAGCGGCGTCTACCCCAAGACGGCAAGTGTAAGTTGAAGGTTAGGGGAAAGAAGCTAGAGCTGCGTGTGGCCACTGTGCCGACGGTGCAGGGCGAGAGTGCTGTGCTGCGTATTCTTGCGGCGGGTAGTGCGATGCCATTGGACAAGCTAAACCTGAGTGCCAAGAACCATGCGAAGATCATCGATCTTTCCGCTCATCCGCACGGATTGTTTCTGGTAGTGGGGCCAACCGGTTCTGGTAAGACGACTACCCTGCACGCCGTTTTGGGGTATATTAACAAGCCGGATAGAAAGATCTGGACTGCAGAAGATCCTGTGGAGATTACCCAGCCTGGGCTGCAGCAGGTTCAGATGCTGCCGAAGATCGACTTCACCTTCGCTACAGCTATGCGCGCCTTCTTACGTGCCGACCCTGACGTTATTCTGATTGGTGAGATGCGTGACCATGAGACAGCCAGTATCGGTGTTGAGGCCTCGCTCACCGGTCACCTGGTGCTATCGACTCTGCACACCAACTCAGCGCCAGAGACGATTACCCGTCTCCTCGACCTTGGTCTCGATCCAGTCAACTTCTCCGATGCCTTGCTGGGTGTGCTAGCCCAGCGTTTGATGAGAACGCTATGCGGCAAGTGCAAGCAGCCCTATAAGCCTGACGAGAAAGAATTGAACCATCTCATCGATGCCTACGGCCGCGAAGAATTCCAGGAACTCGAGATGGATATGGACAACATCGAGGTACAGGGTCCGGTAGGCTGCGATGACTGCGGTGGAACCGGCTATAAGGGGCGAACGGGTATTCACGAATTGCTGCTGGGAACGAACGAACTGCAGGCAATGATCTATCAGAAGGCTGAACTCGACACTATTCGCGCGCAGGCACTCAAGGATGGCATGCAAACCATGAAGCAGGATGGCATCGCTAAAATATTTCAGGGTCTCACTGACTATCAGCAACTACTGCGTGTTGTTGCGGAATAAAGTCGCGTAATAAGCTTGTTAGATAGCCGGTGGAAAGAATGCCTCTCGCCATGCACTATTCTGATGTTCCAAGTATATCTCTTTAACGGGAAGGCTAATCTCCCCGTATTTTCCCGCCTAAATACGGGGTTTTTGTGCCTGTTTTCCCCTCCCCAAAGCTCTGAAAGTCGGTATTACAGAGAAAGTGACGGTTGGCGCACAACTGGGGGTTGAACCAGTTCATACTCTGGGCCATTGCCCCCCCCCAAGGCCCATCTCTTGTTCTATAGTATTTCTCAAGCCCACTATAAAGTGATTAGCTTGAGAGGTTTTAGTATGGAACGACAAAGACAGTTAATTCAGCCACTTGTTTATTGTGCAGTAGTTTTCATTACCTTGGGGATAGCTATAGCGAATGAGATTCTGGCCCGCTTTGGGTTGGAGAACAATTACATCTTCGCTTTTTCTATTGCGTTTGTGGTGGCGGGCTTGTTGCTTAGTCAGAACGTCATCTTTCTAGTCATCGTGCTCCTGGGGGTTTTTGCAATCAACCTGCCCGATGCAACGCTGCTGCAGTATCACCTTGACCGTGATGTGCTTCTGGCGCTGGTGTGTGCGACGCTTCTAGTACCGTCCGTTTATCAGCTTATAGTGCACTAATACAGTCGCCTAGTTGGCAAGCACATCGGCAACTATGTCGAATTTGGATATAAGCCATTGGTTGTTAGTAAGAAGCATTTCGAGCTGAAGGCTTGCGGGTGTATTACGAAAGCTGAGTTCAACTTCATAATTCGCCGAGGTAGGTCTAGTTCCTATTGCCATTAGGGGAATGTCCAAGTTGCCGCTGATACTTACCAGAGAATCTAATGGCCCCAGTCTTTGTGTCGCGTTATTCAGATAGCGCAGCAGGCTTCTCTGTGAAATCTGCGCCAGATAGTCGGGGTGCAAATTGTCGATCAGGGCGGCGGGATAGTCAGCTGTAAAACTTTCCTCAGATACCGTTATAGCCAATTCTTGAGCCGCCGATTCGAGTCGATTCGTGCGCAGGATTGTCCATACCATTATTGAGATAACTGCGATTAGAGCTAGGCAGACGACAACGGTAAGCTTCGGTCGGATATTGATCATGGTGATTGGGTAAAACCTGAATATTTAGCTGCAAGAACGAACGGTATTATAGACTGAAAAACTTCAATAAAAACAGTGATAAAGGAACTCTTACATTTGTGAAATTGCGTTTGCCGCGCTAATTTATGCACAAAAATGAAGCTTCTGTCATAAAACACTAAAAATAAGCAGGTTTTATTTTAGATTGTAAATTCCAAAACTCGCAAGTAACTGAATAATATAGGTTTAAGCCATTGGCTAAAATTTGATCAATTTGTGCCATGCGAGCGTAATTTCGAGGCTTGAAGCTATTCTTGACGATTTATGCACTGAGTTATCCACAGAATCTGTGGAAAAAATAATTACCAACTGTAAGTCGAATTTTTCAAGTTCCTCAATGGCTTAAGCAAGCTTGCTTGAGAGCGCTTCAGCAGTGTGCGCTAAGTGGCTAGTTTAAAATTGCTCCCAATCTAGGTGACAGGCCGCGATTAAGATTGAGATTAAACCGACC
>Ga0209308_10002248_pt1 | contig 16936 bp, 12 predicted proteins | sample COGITO_mtgs_1204_3_FD_184806 | JGI IMG/M metagenome (GOLD analysis project Ga0209308, IMG submission 184806) | Pelagic marine microbial communities from North Sea - COGITO_mtgs_120405 (SPAdes) (version 2) | ecosystem: Environmental > Aquatic > Marine > Epipelagic ...
ACGCACTGCCCCGGAAATGTCATTGATACTCAGCTGTTGCAAAGGTATAGAGTATTGCCATTATCCATCGCGGACAAACACCTCAATCTAGCCATATCCGACCCAGGTAATAGCGCTGCGCTTAATGATCTATCATTTCATAGTGGCCTAAAAATTGAAATGGTAGTTGCCGAGGATGAAAAACTAGGCTCGGCGATCGATCAATACCTGCAGCGTATGAACCGCAATTACTCTAGCAGGGACTCTACACTAATTCTTAGCCAAGATGAGCTCACCATAGACTCTGCTGTGCGAAACGACAATGACGATGAGTTAAATGCCCTCGATGAGACTCCTCTCGTTCGCTTCATCAACAAATTACTCTTGGAAGCTATCGCCCTTCGAGCGTCAGACATTCACTTTGAGCCCTATGAATCAATCTACCGCGTCCGATTTCGCATAGATGGAATACTACAGGAGATGACTCACCCGCCGGTAAAACTCAGCGCACGTCTCGCTTCACGTATCAAAATAATGGCGCATCTGGATATCTCGGAAAGACGGGCTCCACAAGACGGTCGCATCCGGATTCGACTCACAAGTAAACGCACAATCGATGTCAGGGTAAACAGCTTGCCCACCCTCTGGGGAGAGAAGATTGTGCTGCGCCTTCTCGATCCTCTCCACACAAATTTTGATCCGAACTCGTTAGGCATGCTTACTGCCCAGAAAGAGCAATACCTCAACGCCCTGCAGAAACCCCAAGGCCTTATCCTCGTAACCGGACCTACAGGTAGTGGAAAGAGCCTGACACTCTATACGGGGCTAAACAGCCTGAACGAATCTTCAAAGAATATCTCCACTGTGGAAGATCCTGTGGAAATTACCCTAGAGGGAGTCAATCAGCTCGCGATAAATTCTAAAGCAGGCGTTTCCTTCCCCTGCGCACTACGAGCGATTCTAAGGCAGGATCCCGACATTATCATGCTCGGTGAAATTAGAGACCTGGAAACGGCCGAGATCGCCTTACGGGCAGCACAGACGGGACATCTAGTACTAACCACCCTACACACCTTAAGCGCCGCGGCCAGCCTCAATAGACTAAAGAGCATGGGCATTCCTAACTACAATCTCGCTAACACAGTCACTCTCATCATCGCCCAAAGGCTAGCGCGTAAGCTCTGTGATTATTGTAAAGAAAGTCTCGAAATATCCGAAAAAATACTTATAGAGCAGGGGTTTACTGGTGAATCACTAGAATCCAAAGCCTTCTATAGGGCTAAAGGCTGCAACCGCTGCAATGACGGCTATCAGGGAAGAATTGGAATATATGAAGTGGTTCCTATTTCTGAGAGGCTTTCTCGGATTATCATGTCTGGCGGAAACAGTACTAGGTTCAGCAAACACATGACGAAGCAGGGATTATTGAATCTACGCCAGTCCGCCCTGCTCAAAGTCGCTCAGGGACTGATCAGTCTAGAAGAGGCTAACAGACTGACTTAATACATAATTCTGCGCTGTCGTGGTATAGTCATCGCAATCTAACGAGCAGATTAATTGGCGAGGTGCCGTATGGCTACTGAAGCAGTACAAACCACCTACCTATGGCAAGGTACGGACAAGCAGGGCAACAAAACCAAAGGCGAAATTCAGGGCAGCAGCCAAGCACTCGTAAAGGCTCAACTACGCAAACAGGGCGTGAAGCCAACTAAAGTTAAACGCAAGGCGAAGGACCTGTTCGCGCCCAGGAAACAGAAAATTAAGCCTAGCGATATTGCCATTTTCACACGCCAGCTAGCTACAATGATGAAGTCGGGCATTCCATTGGTTCAGTCATTCGAAATTGTGGGTGAGAGCCTCGAAAACCCTTCGATGCGAGAACTGGTTGGCCAAATTCGAGACGACGTGGCTGCAGGTAATAATTTCGCAGATAGTATTCGTAAGCATCCACGTCATTTCGATGACCTGTTCTGCAACCTGGTTGATGCTGGCGAGCAATCGGGCGCCCTGGAAACCATGCTTGACCGCCTGGCAACCTACAAAGAAAAATCAGAAGCCTTGAAGGCGAAGATCAAGAAAGCGATGAACTACCCCATTGCGGTGGTCTGTGTTGCTCTTATTGTAACTGGCATCCTATTGGTTAAAGTTGTACCCCAGTTTGCCACAACATTCTCCAGCTTTGGCGCGGAGCTACCAGCCTTTACACAGTTTGTTCTGGGTCTTTCAGACCTGGCGATTGCGCATTGGTGGAAGGTGCTTATTGCTGTGGGCGTGGGCGGCTATGCATTCAAAGAAGCCAAACATCGATCGCAGGCCGTTGCCGATATGGTAGACAGAGTCTCTTTAAAGCTGCCCGTCGTTGGCCCAATATTGAACTCTTCCTGTTACGCCCGGTTTACTCGAACGCTCTCAACCACATTTTCAGCAGGCGTGCCGTTGGTGGATGCCCTGGAGTCCGTCGCCGGAGCCACTGGCAACATTGTGTATTCCTCTGCAACGCGAAAAATTAGAGATGATGTAACTACAGGGCAGCAGTTGAATTTCGCCATTAAAAATACAACTCTATTCCCTGTCATGATCACTCAAATGGTTGGCATCGGTGAGGAATCGGGCGCGTTGGATGGCATGCTAGATAAATGCGCAGTCTACTATGAAGCTGAAGTTGATAACGCGGTAGACGGCCTTACTGCGTTGATGGAGCCCATAATAATGGCTGTTTTGGGCGTATTAGTTGGCGGCCTGATGATTGCGATGTACCTGCCTATCTTCCAGCTCGGCGCGGTAATGTAGCCTCTACACCTTACATGGAGATATTTGACCTTCTTGCAGCAAGCCCCGGTTTTCTCCTAACAGTCTGTATAATATTAGGATTGTTAGTAGGGAGCTTTCTCAACGTGGTTGTCTATCGCCTCCCCATCATGTTGCAGCGCGACTGGCGCGCTCAGTGCTGTGACTATTTAGAAATTGAGAACACCACTCCAGACAGTAATGAATCCTCTGCCAAGTTCAAAGTATTCAACCTACAGAAACCCGACTCACATTGCCCATTGTGTAACCATAAAATAAGAGCCTGGGAGAACGTGCCCGTCTTAAGCTATCTGTTTCTTCGCGGGAAATGCTCTAACTGTAAAGCTAAGATTTCTATTCGCTATCCTACAGTAGAGTTCGTAAGCGGCGCCCTCTCCGGTCTGGTCGCGATCTACTTTGGTGCCACATGGTTAACTCTAGCCCTGCTCCTCCTAACCTGGTCATTAATCGCGCTCACGCTCATTGATTTCGATCACCAACTGCTTCCAGATAATATTACCTTGCCACTAATCTGGCTTGGCCTACTCGTTAACACACTCGATCTAGGATTCGGCGTCACACTGCGTGATGCTGTGATCGGAGCTATTGCCGGATATCTTGTGTTATGGGCTTTCTATTGGGCATTTAAACTCGCCACCGGTAAAGAAGGCATGGGCTATGGAGACTTCAAGTTACTATCCGCCTTGGGAGCATGGATGGGCTGGCAGAGCCTGCTCCCCACAATCATACTCTCCTCACTGGTAGGCGCCGTGATCGGTATCGGAATGATTGTACTCCAGGGCAGAGATAAATCTGCACCCATGCCTTTCGGGCCATTTCTAGCCGGCGCTGGATTTATCATGCTCATTTGGGGCCCCCAGCTTAGCGCATTCTATATGGGCAATATTGTTGGCTGATAATACATAGCTTCTTATCACTTCTTGGAAACAGCTCGAATGCACGCGGCAAGGAATTATATAGTCGGTCTTACCGGAGGCATCGGTAGTGGAAAATCCGCCGCAGCTGATATTTTTAGATCATTAGGCGTGCAGATTGTAAATGCGGACGAACTCTCTAGAGAAGTTGTAGAGGTGGGCCAGCCAGCACTAGAAGAAATTGCAGAACACTTCGGCAGGAATATTCTAAGCACCGACGGATCCCTCGACCGGGCAGCGCTACGAAAGATAGTTTTTTCAGATCACGAGGCTAAAACCTGGCTCGAAAATCTACTCCACCCGCTTATTGCCAAGCTACTTCAGGAACGACTGGCAGAAACCAGTTCGGCCTTTACTATTCTCGAATCGCCACTGCTTTTTGAGACTGGGCAATACAAATTCGTGGATAGAGTTTTGGTGATAGATGTGGATGAGCAGACGCAGCTATCCAGGGCAATGGCAAGAGACGGTAGCGATAAGGCTGTGATTCGATCTATTATCGCCTCTCAAATTAGCCGAGATGAAAGAATCCGACGCGCAGATGATGTGGTATCTAACGAAGGCAGCTTGAACCAGCTGAAGGAGCACATCGAGTCATTACATAACCACTATCGAGGAATCGCCACAGCATAATGAGCACAAAGATTAAGACTGTAGACTGCCCTAACTGCAAGAAAGCAGTAGCCTGGACAGAAGAAAATAGCTATCGACCCTTCTGTAGCAAACGCTGCAAGCTAATAGACTTTGGGGAGTGGGCCAGCGAGCGCAACAGCATACCTGGCCAGCCTGTTTATCCTGCTATCGAAGATGAGTACGATCAATAAGGCGGCGCAGACCCCTGAAGGTTTCCCTACAAAGGTGTGCCGGTGATCGCTGGCATAGGCATCCAATAAAACTTACTGTTCTCAGCGTGTAACTCGTTGCTGAGAAAGACGATGAGGTATTGGCCATCTAGCGAGAGACGAATCTTCTTAATTGACTCTCCCGGCAACAAGCCTAACTCAAAATCCTCCAAAATAAGATGGGTCACTACGTCGAAGAAGTAGAGCTTATCGTTATCCGTAGCGATCAAAATCGTTCCGGCTTTGTTAAAGGTCGCGCTCACCGGAGAGCTACCTAGGAACCATTCGCCGTCAGAGTTGAAATACTGATCTGGAGCCATATCAACAATACTAAAGTCCTGAGTGCTGCGATTGCCGCTCGGGCAGCTATAGGCGATTCTAGTGCCATCCGGCGAGGTTGTGAAGTCCGTGCAAGCACTACCCACGCCGATGTCGGTGCCCTCCACAAAGGTAAGAGCGTTGGTTGCAGGATCGAAATCGAAGGTCGCCAGATTTGATTCCGTGGCGAGAAACACATGATCAAGCACAGGGTCGTACTCGACTCTCACCGGATCTTGCAAGGGAATACTCTCGGTCAGGAAACCCGCAGAACCGTTAAACAATCCTAGCCATAATCCGCTGGAGGCAAAAGGCACTCCAGCACCCGGATCTTGTAAAATAGGATCATACATGAGAGCAAAGACATTACCATCTTCACCCAGCGCCAGGTCTCTCAGCGCCCATCTGTAATCATATCCAGCTATATTCTGCGTAACAAAATTGTAGGTGATCGCGCCGGTATTCAGATCTAGCTTATAGAGCCTCTTCGTCTCCGGGTGCACAGTCATATAGATAGCGCCGTTCGCCTCATCCACAGTGAACTGATCCGGCTTCTGACCAAACGGATACGTTCTTCCCGTTTCTCCAGATATCAGATTCCTCTCAACCACTCTATTGCGTAGCGAATCGCCAATTAGTACCCAGCCGTGACAGAGCGGCACGAAGTCTTGACTGGATTCAGTAAGCAGGCCACCGCCCAACGCCGAGATCGCCGCGTCGGAAGGCCCTGACTGAACCGCACCGATGCTAAGCGTTTCAAACAGCAGAGGATCTGATCCTTCTATATACTCCAACCTGAACGCAAGTTGCTCGTTGTTAAAATTAACACTGGGCACATCTAATATACCCGAGTTGACTGAGTAGCTAGACGCCCCAACAGCAACATCCGTTAACGGTGGCGGCGAGAACGCACTGCAGTTCAAAAGATCAATGCCCGATAGCGGCGGTGCAGGTGTACCAGCCCCCGTAACTGCAGCTTCGGTTAATTGAAAAATTAGCTCGTTCGCATCTACCATCTGCATCTGCAGGGCCACTTCGCCTATGCTAGGCACATCTACATTTTGAACCTCTAGAGTAAAGCCGTCGAACCGAGCGCCATCTTTCGCCACAGTTGGAGCCCCACCCGGCGTGAACGAGAGAGAGTAATTTGAACGAAACTTCACACCGGTCCAAGCGGGAAGGCTGGTTGCCGATACTGATGTAGGCAGCACTCCACTTCTAATTCTAAAAGCTACGAACTGGCTGGTCTTCAGGGCTGAATTAACGGCTCCTGTTACGTCTATATCGATCTGAGTAAGGCCTATCGCATCGACTTCTGCAATTGCCGCAACAAAACCCAATGAGTAGTCGGTATATTCAACCACACCATCATCTGAATACATGAAAATCTCTAAAGGGGCGGCGTCATTCTAAGCGAAGACTTCCTCTATAGGCAAACTCAATGTCGCCTGACTTACGCTAACGGTAGAACTGAAGTCAAAAACAGCCACAGCTGCATCGATAAAATCTTTGCCGGTAACCGCCCAGCCACCGGTACTAACATAAGAAGCGTCTGTCGCAGAACCGATCAGTGGAGGTGCCTCAACGTTCGGTACTTGGCCTTCCAGGGTTTCCTCAGTCGGCGCCTGAACCTCGGGGTTCTTTTCAACCAACACACCCTCAGCGACCAGTATGGCTGTATCCGCATAGACCACATTCATTGCCAACAGCAACGATGCTACTAAATGAGCCAATACCTTCTTCTGAGACATAGTAATTCCTGATGTTTCTGTGGAGCCCGGCAATTCTGGACTCGGTTATGTTAGCGCAAGATTGTCTAAACTAATTCCGTATTTTCAACAAGTTAGCGGAAATCTCAGTGACCCACGTCACATAACCATCCGTAATACCGACATCCACGCTTCTTGGCTTCCCACATTGCTGTATCTGCCTAGTTCTCGAATACTTTATCAAAAAAGCCCTATTTACTCATCAATTTCAACTCGGCTAATTCTATTTATATCAGTAGCTTGCCACCTGTAGTGAAGATTCTTCTTATATTGTGCAGCATCGCCCCTCCCAAGACTTCACAGCCTGCAGCTAAGGCTGCATAGTGCAGGCTATGCCCCGCGCACCTAATCCTAGATGCTTCCTTCTGAGAGCCACTTAGTCAGGCCTCATAACAGCAGCTCATAGACCGGGATATTTACCTGACATGCCAGTTCGGGAAATTCAGGGCTTCTGCATGTTTAAGTTCGTCTTGCCTGCAGCAGGCTGCGCTAAACAGCAGATCGATTCTCCCTGCACGCACATCAATAGGCAGCGATTGTCTGGCGGGCAGGGTGTATCACCTGCAAATCAAACAACTCTTTCGGGGCTAATTCTTTAGCAGTATTGGAATACACAAGCTTTACACCCCTCTCCAGACAATGCTCGCCAACACAATGAAACAACTCGAGATAGGCAGAAGCATCCAGCCCCTACTGACGCAACTAGATTAATTTCAACCAAGCGCTTAGCTGATGGCTTGGATGAGGACAGGCAACACTCTGGGCGTCGAGGTGATTACGCTTCCTCGAGGAGCTGCAACGCTCGAATAATAGCAGCGTTAGCTCGTGGAAAGTCATCTGCGCGCAAGGCAGATTGTGCCCGCCACTCTATCGGCTGCCCCTCTCTCCCTCTAGGCACTCCAGAAAAACTTTGTACAATACACACATCCAACAGTACCGACTTATCCCTATAGTCATGACTTATCTGGATCAAAGGAGTGCAGCTGTGAACACAGATTCCCAACTCCTCCTCGAACTCTCTACTCAGCGCCTGCTCTACCGACTCTCCCGGCTCTATCTTACCGCCGGGAAATTCCCAGAGCCCACCCTGATGAGCTTCTTCAGCTCGCAGCGCAATTAACACCTGGCCTTGACCATTGCGAAGGACTCCGACAGCAACATGAACAGGATCCATTTGATTCAAGGCAGGGCTCTCATTGATTCATTGATTGTCTAAGATCTTACTGTGCAGTAATTACGATGATACGGTTACAGCCTAGAGGAACAGCGACTAGCTACGGTAGTCGGCATTTATTCGCACATATTCACTGGACAGATCGGACGTCCACACTTTTTCCTTAGCCTGCCCACGGGCGAGATTAATACTGACCGAGATTTCATCCCTGTCCATCTCGGTCTGCCCCGCACTTTCCCTGTATCCTTCATCTACAGCGCCGTTGGAGACTAATAAGGTATCTCCCAGCGCCACTGTTACTTTCTCAAGATTCAGGTCTTTAACCCCTGCCCGGCCAATTGCAGCCAAGATACGACCCCAGTTTGGATCGGAGGCGAAGAATGCAGTCTTAACCAGCGGCGATTCTGCTACCGTATAGGCCACTGACAGACATTCCTGCTCGGATGCGCCCCCGGTAACCTCGATGGTTATAAACTTAGTTGCACCCTCAGCATCACGAATTAGGTCTGTGGCCAGCTGCTCAAAAATGCTATTTAGCTCACTCTGGAACTCTTTGGCGGCCTCGCTCTGCAAGTCTTTGATCTCAAGAGAACCCTTACCTGTTGCGACCAACATGCAACAGTCATTAGTCGACGTATCCCCATCTACCGTTATTCTATTGAACGAGTTCTTAACTGCTCTGCCTAGAATCTCATCGAGAAGGCTCTTAGCTATTCGAGCATCGGTGAATACGTAGGCGAGCATAGTAGCCATGTTAGGACGGATCATTCCCGAGCCCTTCGCAAAGCCGCTTAGCTTTACCTTAGCGCCCTCGATATCAAGGCTGGCAGAAGATAGTTTTGGCCGGGTGTCGGTAGTCATAATTCCACTAGCCGCCAAAAGCCAACCGTCCTCGGCTAAGGCAGCACTCAACGCTGGCAGGGAGTTTAGGATTTTCTCATAGGGCAGTTGCTCACCTATAACACCTGTAGAGAAGGGCAAAATCTGTTGTGCTGATGTATCTGTTAGCTCAGCCAGAGCATCACAGCATGCCATGGCTGCAGCCTCACCCTTGGAGCCTGTGCCCGCATTTGCATTGCCGGTGTTAATTAGAAAATAGCGGCTTGCAACAGCCTCAACATGTTTTTTCGCAATTCGAACTGGCGCAGCGCAGAATGCATTCTGAGTAAAGACACCAGCCGTGGTAGAACCTTCAGCAATTTCGACCAGAACCAAGTCGAGTCGTTTGGCATAGCGAATATGGCTCTCGACTGCCCCTAGCCGAATTCCTTCGACTGCAGCTATTCTGTCTTCTCTATCTGGGCCGACGGCCATCTTTTTATCCCTTCTATCCTGCGCCTATCCTGCGCCTATCCTGTCATTGCGTTGCTAACACCCATAGGGCGGGGCGCTAACCAATCTTGCCGTGACAGACTTTATACTTCTTGCCTGAGCCACAGGGGCAGGGATCGTTTCGCCCTACCTTCGCCACTTCTCGAACAAAGGGAGCGACCTTCTCGCCTTCCGCCTGACCTTGTCCGGCTGCAGGCGCTTCCGCCGGCGCCTGATCCGCGAGTGCAGACACAGCCTGGTGCTGAAAGTTTACTCGCTCCCTGGCGCGTTCCTGCTCTCGCTGTCGCTCGATAGCATCAACCTCATCTTCCTGACGAATCTTAACGTGGCTCAATACCTTCACAACTTCCTGCTGCAAATTCGTCATCAAATCCTGAAACAGTGCAAAGGCTTCCCGCTTGTATTCCTGTCTAGGGTTCTTGCCGCCGTAGCTGCGCAAGAAAATACCCTGACGTAAATGATCCATGGTTGCCAGATGATCTTTCCACAGACCATCAAGGATCTGCAGAGTGATTTGCTTCTCGAAAGTGCGCATCTTATCGCCAACCGCCGCACACTTGTCCGCATAATCCGCTGTCAGTATCTCATCGATCTTCAGCTTCAATTGCTCTTCATAGAGCTGATCATCCTCATCAAGCCATTGCTGGATATTCTGCGCTGTGGCGAATTCGGTATCGATCGCCTGTTGCAGCCCTTCTACATCCCACTGCTCGGGAACACTCTGTGGTGGTATGTAATCATCGACAATCTGCCCAACCACCTCAGTGCGCATTTCTTCTATTAGCTCGGAGATGTCATCGCTGGCCATGAGTTCATTGCGCTGTCGATAGATAATCGTGCGCTGATCGTTGGCCACATTGTCATATTCCAGCAACTGCTTGCGAATATCGAAGTTCCTGCCTTCGACTTTTCGCTGCGCCTTCTCGATCTGTTTTGTCACCATGCTATGCTCTATGGCTTCGCCTCTTTCCATACCCAGGCGGCGCATAAAATTCTTCACACCATCGGTAGCAAATATGCGCAACAAATTGTCTTCCATAGACAGATAGAACCTGGAATAACCAGGGTCACCCTGTCTTCCGGAACGGCCACGTAACTGATTGTCGATACGTCTGGATTCGTGACGCTCGGTACCGACGATATGCAATCCACCAGCTGCAATTACTTGATCATGACGCAACTGCCAGTCGGCCTTTATCTTCGCAATCTGCTCCTCTGTAGGATTCTCCAATTCGGCAACCTCTGATTCCCATTTGCCTCCGAGCACGATATCCGTACCACGACCGGCCATATTCGTGGCGATCGTCACCACGCCAGGCCTGCCTGCTTCGGCGATTATCTGCGCCTCGCGCTCGTGGAATTTTGCATTAAGCACTTCGTGCTTAATGTTTTCTTTATTCAAGAAATTCGACAAAGTTTCTGACGTGTCGATTGAGGCAGTACCTACCAGAACGGGGGCGCCTTTGGCGCTCATCTCGGTGATGTCACGCACGATCGCCTCAAGCTTCTCATCCATGGAGAGATAGATGAGATCGTTCGCATCTACACGGATCATTGGCATATTAGTAGGAATCACCACCACATCGAGCCCATAGATCTGAGAAAATTCAAATGCCTCGGTGTCCGCTGTGCCAGTCATCCCGGACAGGTTATTGTATAGACGAAAGTAGTTTTGAAACGTAGTCGAAGCCAGAGTCTGGCTCTCGCTCTGAATCTCCAAACCTTCTTTCGCTTCCAGTGCCTGGTGCAGACCTTCAGACAGGCGTCGACCTTCCATCGTTCTACCCGTATGTTCGTCAATCAAAACAATGTGCTTGTTCTGTACTATGTATTCTATATCCTTCTTAAATAGATGATGCGCCTTTAATGCTGCATGGATATGATGGAGCAGGGACAGATTCGTGGCAGAGTAAAGAGAGTCGCCTTCTTCGAGAAGTTTCTTTGAGATTAAGATTTCTTCAACAAATTCGTGACCCGATTCGGTAAGTTCTACCGAGCGATTCTTCTCGTCTACCGTGAAGTGGCCAGACTCTTCAGGCACAAAGCTCTTATCCATCATCTCCATCTTGGACTTCTCAGCTTTAATACCTTTCTCTAGCTTAGGCACGAGCTGATTTATCGCTGTATAGAGTTTCGAGCTGTCTTCCGCCGCACCGGAGATAATCAGTGGAGTTCGCGCTTCATCTATTAGAATCGAATCCACCTCATCGACAATGGCAAAATTAAGCTCTCTTTGCATCTTGTCGTCGAGACGAAACGCCATATTGTCACGAAGATAGTCGAAACCGAATTCATTGTTCGTGCCATAAGTTATAGAACAATTGTAGGCCGCTTTCTTTAGCTCCGGTGATTGACCCGAACCGATAATCCCGACACTAAGACCAAGAAATTCATAGAGGGGGCGCATCCAGTTCGCATCGCGCTCCGCCAGGTATTCGTTAACCGTAACCAGATGAACGCCTTTTCCCGTCAATCCGTTTAGATAGGCTGGCAGGGTAGCCATTAGCGTCTTACCCTCACCCGTTCTCATCTCGGAGATACTGCCCTCATGTAGCACAATTCCGCCGATCATCTGCACGTCAAAATGGCGCATCTGTAAAGTACGCTTGCCAGCTTCGCGAACGACCGCGAAAGCTTCAGGCAACAGTGCTTCCATCGACTCGCCAGAATCGAAACGCTGCTTGAATTCTTCTGTTTTAGCTTTTAACTCATCGTCAGAAAGCGCCTCTAAAGAAGGCTCGAGTCCATTGATACGATCAACAACCTTCTGCAACTTCTTTATCTTACGCGAGTTACTGCTGCCAAATATTTTGTTAAATATGCTCATAGTGTTCTGTCAATTAGTATAGATTGAGTAAGCTAGCCCCCAACAACCCTAGCGCTCCAAGCGCACAGGCTCTGCAGGCCAATTAGATTGGCTTTAGAAAAGGCGGTGATTATCTAGCTGTGCGGTGTATATAGGCGGCAGGGTCGACGACTCTACCGTTTTTGTAGACCTCAAAATGAACATGAGGCCCTGTAGATCGGCCAGTTGAACCAACTAGCGCGATATTCTGTCCCTTCATTACGATATCGCCAACATCCACAAACAACTTCTCAGAGTGGGCATAGCGTGTGGTGAAACCATTACCGTGATTCACTTCGACCATTAGGCCGTAGCCCGAGCGCGGGCCAGACCAGGTTACTACGCCAGCCGCCACGGTATTGATATCGGCGCCTGATTTTCCAGTGGTGAAGTCGATTCCACCATGGAACGCAAGACGGCCAGTGATCGGGTCTAGACGCTGCCCGAAACGAGATGCTATCCAGCCTTTATCAACGGGCCGACCGGCAATGAAGACATCAGACTGAATCTTACGATCGGTCATCAAGCCTTCTAAAATTTCTAACTGCTGCTGACGATCTTCGAGCTGGCGCTCCAGTTGGTATACCGCATCCATGAAGCCAGCGGCGGAATAAGACTCACCAACACCCGTTGCCGGGCCACCTAGGGTAATCGGATCGCTGAAGTCGAACTCACCGTTGTCGAGTTTGGCTATAGTCGTAATGCGTTCGCCCACTGCGTCCAGACGCACTAATCGCGCCTGTAACATAGCCAAGCGAATAGTAAGGGCCTCGATCTGTTGCTCAGACTCTTGTTTTATCTCGGAAATTTGTTCAGTCTGGATTCGAATCTGGCGCTCCCAGTTCTGCGCAGACTCTTCACTAAAGACGCCTTTGTTGCCAGAGACAGCGAGCTCATAGCCGAAATAGCCCAGAGCAACGGGTGCTCCAAGCAGGCACAGGGACAGGAGGCCTTTCAGCCAGCCTTTAAGGACTATAGTTTTAGTGTGACCATGACGCTGGTCGACTAGAATTACTTTCATTGTTTAAGCGAAATTCTCAGCAAGCCTATTGGTACAAGGGGGCTAATCAAGAAACTTCAACGCCCAACTATTATTTATTCCTGATTAATTATTATTAAAATCAGATAGTTAGAATAGCACGCCAGACTTAGGCTGCCAACACTGGTTTCATGTAGGAAATAGGCACATTAGTCTCTTTATCGAAACTGACTATTTCCCAAGCATCTTCATTAACTTCAAGCATTCTTAATAAAGCATTATTCAAAGCATGTCCAGATTTATATCCCTTGAACTCGCCTATGAGGCTGTTGCCGAGAAGGTATAAATCTCCAATAGAATCAAGAATCTTGTGCTTTACAAACTCATCTTCATAACGCAAACCATCTTCGTTTAACACCTTATAGTCACCCACGGCGATGGCGTTATCCATGCTCGCGCCAAGAGCTAGATTTCTATTACGTAGCTCTTCAAACTCGTGCATAAAACCGAAGGTTCTCGCTCGAGAGACTTCTTTAACGAAAGAGGTGCTTGAGAAATCGATAGTCGCACTCTTCGTATGCTTCTTATATACCGGGTGATCGTAGTGCAAGGTGTAGCTGACCTTGAAGCCATCGAATGGCTCGAGGCTCACGGCTTTGTCGCCATGTTCCAGTCGCAGTGGTTTCTTGATTTTGATGAAGCGCTTTAGTTCTGACTGCTCTTCAATGCCGGCTGATTGGATAAGGAAAACGAAGGGGCCTGCACTGCCATCCATGATCGGCACTTCTGGCGCACTTACATCGATAAAAGCATTGTCTATGCCCAGCCCTGAAAGAGCAGACATCAAGTGCTCGATAGTAGATATTCTGACGTCATCCTTCACTAAACAGGTGGAGAGCGTAGTGTCTCCGACGTTTGAAGCCCTAGCTGCAATCTGAACGGGGGTATCCAAGTCGACACGGGTAAAGATGATGCCGCTGTTTACCGGGGCGGGCCTGAGGGTCAGGTAAACTTTTTCGCCGGTATGCAAGCCAACGCCCGTGGCTCGAATTACGTTCTTCAGGGTTCTTTGTCTCAGCATAGGTCTTCGCTTCGCGTGGTATTAGTCGCAATAAACATGAAATTCGATCAAGCAATAGTTATGCGGTGTCATGCTACATTGCGATTCTGGGCACTTAAGCCGTAACTTAAAATACAAACCCGCCTCTCTACTGACTGGTAATACCAGACCCGAAATGGCCAAGTTTTAGCTCACAATGACGACCTTTAACAAAACTGTAGCATGGTAGCAAAATTCAGGGAATAACCCAATAAGGGAAAACCATGAAAGGAGCCTGCCACAGACCCTAGGAAGCTGTTCTAAAACCCTCCATATTGGGGAATATCGTGTAGGAATCCTACCGCGATATCCCGCAACAACTAGTCCGCCTGCTTCCTTAAAAAGGCTGGGATATCGAGATAGTCCATATCGGTATCTGAGCCAACTACCGCGGCGGCCGCTGCAGCCGCGCGCCCCGAACCCTGGCGGTTACGCATTACCGCAGGCCTGTCTAACTGGCGGTAGTCCGTAGTGGCTTCTCTGTTCGTGTTGTCCACAACTTTAGTGGGTCGCGCATGCAGATCGCCCAAACCAGTTGCCACAACTGTAACTCGCATCTCGTCCTTTAGACTAGGATCGATCACGGTACCCACAACCACAGTGGCATCATCCGATGCAAACTCCTCAATGGTGTCACCAACTTCTGAAAATTCACCAAGAGACAAATTCTCGCCGGCGGTAATATTAACCAGAATACCACGCGCACCCTGCAAGTTCACATCTTCCAAGAGTGGGCTACGAATCGCTGCCTCTGCCGCCTCTCGTGCTCGGTCGGCACCGACTGCCGCTCCGGTGCCCATCATGGCCATGCCCATCTCAGACATCACCGTTTTCACATCGGCGAAATCGACGTTGATCATACCTGGATTCATGATTAGATCTGCAATACCCTTTACCGCACCTAAAAGCACATCGTTTGCTGCTTTGAACGCGTCGAGCAAAGAGGCTTCCTTACCCAACACATCGAGCAGCTTCTCATTAGGAATAGTAATTAGTGAGTCGACCTGCTCAGTCAGCAGACGAATGCCCTCTTCGGCGACCTTTGAGCGCTTCTTTCCTTCGAAGGGAAAAGGTCGAGTAACTATCGCTACCGTCAGAATGCCCATTTCCCTGGCGACTTCAGCGACGATAGGTGCGGCGCCAGTTCCTGTACCACCACCCATGCCGGCGGTAATGAACACCATGTCGGCACCAGACAGGATCTCGGCGATCTCGTCTCTGTCTTCCAGCGCTGCCTGTCTGCCGATTTCGGGATCAGCACCCGCACCAAGGCCCTTGGTGATATTGCTACCCATCTGCAATATAGTCTTGGCCTTCAGGTTATTTAACGCCTGAGCATCAGTGTTTGCACAAATGAACTCCACGCCTTCTACCTGGTTATTAATCATATGGTGTACAGCGTTTCCGCCGCCACCGCCAACACCGACAACTTTGATTTCAGCGCTCTGCGCAACGTTCTCGACTAATTCAAACATATAGCCCCCTCATTAATGATTCTTTTACTGTATTGGTTATTGACTGTTTAGATTAAAATTAAAAATTTCCCTGGAACCAGTTTTTTACCCTGTCCACGATTTGAATCTGCGGCTCGCGCTTCGGTTCTATACCACCTCGTTCTTGATACTGCTTCAAGCCATACAGCAATAACCCAACTCCAGTAGAATAGATCGGGTTTCTTACGATATCGGCTAAACCGTTAACATTGTGAGGCGCACCTATACGAACAGGCGCATGAAATATTTCTTCCGCCAAATCTATGACGCCTTCCATTTTACTAGTGCCACCAGTTAGTACTATGCCCGCGGCGAGAAGATTTTCGAATCCACTTCGCTGCAACTCAGCCTGCACCAGGGTAAACAATTCGTCGTAACGCGGCTCGACAACTTCGGCCAACGCCTGTCTTGAAAGTTCCCGTGGGGCTCGATCTCCGACACTGGGAACTTTTAAGGTCTCATCCGCACTCGCTAGCTGAGTGAGCGCACAGGCATATTTGATCTTTATCTCTTCAGCATTTTCTGTAGGCGTTCGCAGCGCCATGGCGATGTCATTGGTTACCTGATCACCAGCGATTGGAATTACGCCCGTATGACGAATGGCTCCCTCGGTAAAGATCGCGATATCCGTCGTACCCCCACCGATATCAACAAGACAAACACCGAGCTCCTTCTCATCTTCAGTAAGAACGCTATAGGCTGACGCCAACTGCTCCAAAATAATCTCATCTGTCTCCAAGCCGCAGCGACGAATACACTTCTCAATATTCTGCACGGCGTTTATCGCACAGGTAACGAGATGGACTTTGGCCTCGAGACGAACACCCGACATGCCCAGGGGTTCTTTAACGCCTTCTTGCGAATCAATAATGTATTCTTGCGGAAGAATATGAAGAACTTTTTGATCTGCAGGAATCGCTACGGCTTGCGCGGCATCGATCACTCTTTCGATATCCGCCCGCATAACTTCACCGTCTCGAATCGCTACGATTCCATGAGAATTCATGCTTCGGATATGACTACCCGCGATGCCGGCATAGACTGAATGTATCTGACAACCAGCCATGAGTTCGGCTTCCTCGATCGCGCGCTGAATAGATTCGACAGTTGATTCGATATTGACCACAGTCCCCTTCTTAAGACCGCGCGAGCGATGGCTGCCAATACCAACGATGTCCAGACCGCCGTCAGAATTAATATCCCCGACTATTGCTACGACCTTGGAAGTGCCGATATCTAGCCCGACAATCATATTATCGCTTGCTGATTCATTCATTGCTCGAATTCTCCAGGCAAGTGTCGGTGAAAGAAATGTGCATTGTTTGGTGGAACTGACTCACAGAATTGCCACTCCAGTAAAATCTGACTCAATATCTTTAACCGC
>Ga0209308_10002255_pt1 | contig 16889 bp, 13 predicted proteins | sample COGITO_mtgs_1204_3_FD_184806 | JGI IMG/M metagenome (GOLD analysis project Ga0209308, IMG submission 184806) | Pelagic marine microbial communities from North Sea - COGITO_mtgs_120405 (SPAdes) (version 2) | ecosystem: Environmental > Aquatic > Marine > Epipelagic ...
AGATGAGGTAGAGGCAGAAAATCCAGTTGGTGAGGCGCCCCCTCCTTTGCCATCATTTGGAAGTGAAGAACCTTCTCTTCCCCCTCCTGCACCATTAGATATTGCCCCTCCGTCACCGGACATAAGTCCACCTGCTCCCATTTTCGAGGAAGCAAATGAAAGCGATGTGCCAGAAGCACCAACACCACCCGCTCCTGAAGATATTCCGAGTGCACCCCCTTCTCCTCCCCCCATGGTTGCGAAATCATCTACTGGTGGATTAACGCGTCCACCCTCGGGACTGAAGCCAACACTCAAGCCAAAGTTAAGTACTGGAAAAAAAGGAAAACCTACACTTTCCCTAAAACCGAAATCTAAATCACCAGGCTTAAAGATTACCCGCCCCCCCATGCGTGGTACGCCTCCACCATCTCAATAAATTTCATTGATGATTTGAGTTCGACAAATGTCTTACTCTTTATCATAAGTTAATCAGGTAAGGGGCCGTAGCTCAGTTGGAAGAGCGCCACAATGGCATTGTGGAGGTCGTCGGTTCGAACCCGATCGGCTCCACCATTAAAAAATAGGGAAAAGCATAATTAAACAAAAGATATATTTCGCTTTTTACTTGGTTTTTTTATTTTTATTTTTTTCATGCGGAGAAAGTGAATTACGGGAAAAAGCGATCCAGTTATTTGACGAAAATGCTTCAATTCTAAGTTTGCAGGAACAAAACAATTCATCGGTCACCCGTTCTTCAGATGGCTTACAGTTTACAAAAAGAGAAGATCAAAAAAAAGTCTCTCAAACGGTTGGCCTTACCCAAAAAGGAAAAGTTTCCTTCGAGGGTGACATGAAAGATGGAAAGCCCCATGGAAACTGGACCACTTTCTTTCCTGACGGACGACCAAGATGGAAGGGTGTTAAAAAAGAGGGGGTCAGTCACGGCCCTTTCACCATGTGGTATCCAAATGGTAAAAGAAAAATTGAAGGGAATTATGAAGAAGGAAAAAAGCATGGCCTTTCCACGATGTGGCACTTGAACGGTGTAAAGTGGAAAGAACAAAGCCATGATAATGGAAACCCAAGCGGAACTTGGCGTACCTGGGACAACAAGGGAGAATTAGTTGAAAGTATTGACCATCGCTCTACAGTTGAAAAATAAATTTCATTCGCCTACTATGAAAATCTCTTTTCCTCCGTCGATTAAATCAAATATCACAAGAAATCATTGAATATGGAACCTGTGCACATAACTGGGATGGGCTTGATTACAAGCATCGGAAATAATCGCGAGGCCGTGACGCAAAGCCTTCGAGAAATGAAACATGGAATTGATTTTCATCCCGAATTACAAGGTGATGATTCTCCTGTCAAATTAGCAGGAACTGTCAAAGAATTTAATCTTGAATCCTCCGATCCGGAAGATTGGACATACCCGAAAGAATATCGGGTTCCTCGACCCATACTTCGAAGTTTTTCCCCTCATGTTCTTTATGCCTGGTGCGCACTGAAACAAGCGATTGAAGATGCCAACCTGACCGAAGATGAAGTTCAGGACCCGGATTCGGGAATGTATACTTCTTCAGGAGGTTCAATGAGATCTATTCATAAACACTTTGAAAAAATGGATGCCCGTGGGGTCATGGCATGTAATCCACTCGCCATTGTCGCCTCCATCGCGGGGACATTATCCTTTAATTTAGTGGCCGCACTTGGTATCCGTGGATCTTCTACCGGACTCGTATCGGCCTGTGCCTCCTCCGGACATGCCCTGGGTATGGCTCTCGATGAGATTCGCCTTGGCAGGCAAAAAAGGATGATTGTGATCGGGGCTGAAGATTGTAATTTTGAAAGCATTGTACCTTTTTGTGGCATGCGCGCCCTCTCCCTTGATACTAATCCTGACAACGCATCCCGTTCCTTTGATGTGACTAGAAATGGATTTGTGGGAACCGGTGGCTCAGTCTGCCTGGTATTAGAAACAGAATCGGAAGTACAGCGTCGAAACGCTCAATCTTATGCTAAATTTCTAGGTTGGGGACAAGGTTCAGATGGGCACAATGTCGCCATCTCACATCCAGAAGGTCGCGGATTAAAATCTGCGATGTCAAATGCCTTGCGAGATTCAAAAATGAATCCCACCGATATTGATTATGTAAATGCACACGCACCCTCCACTTCAATTGGAGATGCCTCTGAAATGAAAGCACTGAAAGCCACATTCCCACTGCCTCAGGAGGTATTGGTATCGAGCACAAAGCCATTGACTGGACATGGTCTCTCTCTCTCCAGCATTATGGAAGCTGCTTTTTGCTGTATCGGGCTAAAAGATCAATTTCTACCCGGTTCTGCCCATGTCACACAGCCCGACCCCGAACTCGGACACTTGAAACTCGTACAGGAAAGCAAAGATCAACCAGTGGACCGAGTCATGAGTAATAGCAGTGGATTTGGAGGGGCGAATGTCAGCGTAATCTTTGGAAAAGCATAACTTAAAATTTCCATCCGATGTCGCAATTGAGAAAATCGATCCTCGAAAGAAGGACCTCAAAACCAGCCACCTTCTCCAAAGACCCGCCCGATCCTCAACTCGTTCGTCAATTAATTGAAATCGCTCGCAATGCTCCTAATCACCATCGAACCGAACCAGCGCGTTTTTACTTACTGGATGAGAAAAAGATTAAAAATATTGGTCAACTATACGGTGAACTGGTAGCGGGAGATTGTTCCGACTCCCAATTAGTGGAAAGAGGAAAAAAGAAAACAATGGAATGGGGTCAATGCCCCGGACTGCTGATTATAACCTGTCACACTGATCATAAATCCGAACTCGTTCAAAGAAAGCCCGCAGTAGTCGAAGAAAATTATGCGACCTGTTGCTGTATTTGCCAAAATATCCTCCTCCTCTTTCAGGAAGAAGGAATCTCATCCAAGTGGAGTACCGGGCCCGTTTGGAAACATCCCCAATTTTCAAAAACTGTAGGACTCTTATCGCCTGAGCATGAACGTGTAATTGCACTGATATTTTATGGAAAATCCACTAATCAAGCACCTCCCAGAGCTCTCTCTCCCATTGATCAACACCTAGTTGACTACCATTAAATCAAGTTCTCCATCAAGCTTCAGAAAAATCTTAATCCTTTGCGATTGACCCCAAGACAATCATTTGATTAATAAACCACTTGGTTTTACCATGGGAACGGCGAAATAGCTCAGTCGGTAGAGCAGAGGACTGAAAATCCTTGTGTCCCCAGTTCGATTCTGGGTTTCGCCACCACCCATGGTAAAGCAAGCCAACGACTTATGTAAATCTTCCTACTTGGGTCTATTGCTACAAAAATATGCTTGGACACTTCTTGGACACTTTCAAGGTCTACGCATTCTGATGATGCCCTACCCTAGCGTTCTAGTTTTAAACTAAATAAAGAGCTATCAGCCAGGGGGGGCGGGGATAAAACGAAAAGTAATCTTCTTTTCCTTATTATCTTAACCCCACGCACAACTTTTTTCGCAATATGCATGCATGTGTGACCTGATCCGCACAGTGCCAAACGAGGGGGGCATGGGGGGGAATCGTGATAGGAGGGCGTGGATGTATTATATCGGTTTTCTCAAGTTTCTGGGGATTTCAAACACTTCAAGACTGTTGATGGAGTTACAGCTCGAACTTGCAAGAAGTTTTGGGATGTTGTACCTAGTTATTGATATATTTTATTGCCATGGGTGGAAAAAATTGGACTGAAAAAGAAATAACTATTCTAAAGCAAAAAGCTTTGGAGGGTTTAAGTGCAAAAGAAATTAAAAAGTTTTTAAAAAGAAGAACTGAAAGCTCGATTAAACCAAAACTTTTAAAACTGGGACTTAAACTTAGAGAAATTAGAGTTTTAGAATGGACTGAAGAGGAAATAACTATTCTAAAGCAAAAAGCTTTAGAGGGTTTAAGTGCAAAGGAAATTAAAAAGTTTTTAAAAGGAAGGTCAGAGGTTTCAATTCCAATAAAACTTAGAATGCTTGGGCTAAACCTTAGGCAAATAAGAGCCAAAAAAAGGAGAGATAGGAAAGGTTTAAATAAGGACGGAGAGACAAAGCTATGCACAAAATGTGGTGAGACTCTATCAAAGGATAACTTTAGATTTAGAGATGGGCTATACATCACTCCATGTAACCCATGTAACATTAATGCAAGGAAAGAGTTTAACAATGCAAGGAGAGAGAAGTATCGAAAAGATAAAAGTTATAAGGAAAAAATAAAAAAAGTAATAAAAAAGTCTTATGTGAAAAGAAGAGACTCGGTTCTTGCTCAAAAAGCTGAATACAGAGAAGAAAATAAAGAAGAGATTAATCTTAAATTAAGAGAAGCAAGAAAAGCAAAACCTAATCATTTTAAACAGATGGCAAGGGAGAGTTATGCTCGTCATGCAGAAAAAAGAGTGGCTGAGAAACGAGAGGAAAGGAGGAAAAATCCTGAAAAGGTTAGAGAGATTAGTGCAAAATCAAGGGAGAAAATTAAGAATGATCCTGAACGAAAGAAAAAGTATGACGAAATGAAGAAGAAATACCGCGCAAAAAATCTTGATAAAATAAACCAAAGGGAACGAGAATATCGTAACACAAGTCCTCAGAGGAAGATTTCTGTGCGTTTAAGAAACAGAATCAATATAGTTCTCAGATATAATCAAGACATTGAAAAGAAGGCGTCAACAGACGAGTTAGTTGGTTGCTCTATAGAAGACCTTAAGGATTGGCTAGAAGAACAATTTACTGAAGATATGACTTGGGATGCCTTTATGGCAGGGGATATTCATATCGATCATATTCGACCATGCGCTTCATTTGATCTGACTAAAAAAAGTGAACAGCTTGAGTGTTTTAATTGGTCAAACTTGCAACCCTTGTGGGCTATCGATAATTTGAGGAAAGGTGATAGATATGATGTCTAGTCTGAATCAGGTTCTCCAATATTAATCTTTTTGAAAAAAAACCCGCTATTGTGAGCATAGTACGACCTCCCCCCTCTCCCCACTCCTCCCACGCCTAAAAAGCACATAATTTGCACATAATCCAACTTCAATTGTCTGCGAGGGTATGCTCACTTGCATAATTCTGGTGCTTCGCAAAGCAGTGTGCAATTGATGCACCTATTACCCCTTTATAACCTAATAGATGGCGGTCAGCAAAACTTTGGATATAAGTTGATTTTACTGCTGCCTTTAACAATAAATTTACCCAATATATCTGGATCTTTATCGTTTCGAAAAATTTGAATAGTAAGATCAACATTATTTATAGGAGGCTTCCAAATCCACTTTCCAATTGCGTCAAAATTCATAGGTACACCTTTTTTCCAACTTAGACCCGGCCCATCTCCTCTTATGAAAGGTTTGTTACCAATGCCGATCATTACATTAGCTACAACAAAAGTGTGACTTTCCTGTTTTTGTATTAAATCTTGTTCGACTGGGATAGGAATTTCTTTTGGTGTTCTCTTTTTGACTACATAGGGAGTGGAATCCAATTTAGTACTTTTAATAGAGTCGGGATTAGTTTTTTTGGCATAATGGCAAATCGGGTAACTTTTACACCTTAAAAAGTCTCTATTTTTACCGTGGTGAAATTTAAGGTCGTCTCCGCATTCGGGGCAGATTTCAATTATTTTAGGTTGAATTTTAATTTCTTTATCATTTTTAATAATATTCGGTTTCGTGTCCTGAATTTTTTTTAATAATTCAGCTTCAAATGTTGAAGAATCTAGCCACCTTCCTAATCTATGCTCCTTGATAAGAGTAATTAAATAGTCGTAACGATATTCTTTGGGTACTTTTTTTATATAGTAAACTCTGAGCCAATTATCACATAAAAAGGAGTCTTCTATCTCTTTGACTTCACTCCAATTCATTTTTGTCCAAAGAGTAATATTAATATGGAGAAAAGTAGATAGAGTATCTGTATGTTCAATGCAAAAAAAATAAGGATTGAACCAATAAAACTTTTTTTTAATGAGAAATCCGTAGATGACTGAAGGTAGAAAAGTAAAGAAAGCAACAATTATCAATGCTGGACCTAGGGCAAAACACAACCCTCTTGTAATCATATTAAAATCGGTTGTGTAATAGATTTTGTAAACCATGATTAATTTAGTATTTTTAGAAAATGAAAACTGCGAATCAGGATTTTAGTAATCAAGATTTTCACTTTTTGACAGAAAGCACTTAATGCTTAGTTCGTCAAAACTATACATAATTATACCCTAATATATGGTGGATTGTGTAATATAGTTTTGACTATGAAAACTTAGATGCTGTGATGTGGTGGATTGGATTGGAATCCTAAATTATCATTTTAACAACTAACTCAAATAATGATTATAGAAGACCGACCAGAAATGTGGAAGTCACGGATGTTTATTGTGGAAACACTAGACACAGAGACTGACGAAAAATTAACCGAATGCTTATACACCACCGCTCCTAAAGATGTTATTAAACATGTGCAGAGAAGACCCAAGGGTGGGTTTAAGAAACCACTGCATAACTACTGCATACTAAACCTTATAGAGATAACAGGAGGAGCATACCACGACTTCTGCTTACCTGAATTTTTACCCATCATAAAAGATGGAACACCATTAACAGATGAAGCAATTGAGAATGCACCTAGAGGCAGAATTACTTAATTAAATTCGAAGGATATGATAATGAAAATTTACTGTATAGGTCACAATCATCTTCGTTTAAGTTTCGAATAAAAATCAAAAAGCATACTACACCAATTATTACATTGACTTATTTATGTGAGAGTTCTTTCTACAAGAAATGTTATATGAGATTCTTAATTATATTACTAATACCACTTAATTTTTCACTTTTAGCTCAACTTCCTGAGTTTGCTAAAGCAAGTCTTTGCGAGATAACCAATACTAATTTTGTCAGTCAAGAAGATAGCTTTGGTACAGGCGTGGTTATTCAAGATGTTGGTGGTACTTACTTATATTCAAATGCTCATGTTCTTTTAGGTGGTTCATTAGAAGTAAAAAATTTATTAGGTCAGATTTTGAAACTGGGCGAACCTCAGATGCTTGAAGATCGAAGAGATATGATTCGCTTTAAAGTTGATTCAAAATTTGGGTTTAAAATAGGTGACCCTCCCCCCGTTGGTTCGGCAATTTTTTCCTACGGTAATGCCGGTGGTCTTGGTATTCAAAACAAGAATGGCGTATTCATGGGGATTGATGATAATTTGGATTTGATTCACACCATACCCATAGTTGGAGGTGATAGTGGTGGTCCTATTTTTAACCAGAAGTCTGAAGTAATAGGTATCAATTGGGGGAATCATGCAGGAGCTGCAAACAGAAGCGGAGCAAGTTTTTTAAATTTAAAATGGATTCAAAATTCTTGGGAAATATTTAATGCTCAATCTAGAGATGTTGCTTTTAGTACCTCAAAAATTTCATTCTGGCGGACTCAGCATAAAAAAACTTTATCCAAGGAATTTGTCATGACTACAAGGGCCGATTGGTTACCTAAAATGCAAGAAATGTTGAATATCACTGATCGAGAAAGGGTTTCTGAGGCTTACAAGTTAAAGCCTATGAATAAAACATTGGGTGCAGTGTCTTTGGAAGATCATTTTCATTCTTCTGTTGAACTTTTATATTCGCTTGTTCCGACTCCAGTTGAGACATTAAAGACAACTGCTTCACTTTTAAATTTCTATGTAGATTTAGAATTAGATAAAGTTTCTAAATTGTGTGAATCGTTGCCTCCTAACTCATGGTTGAAGCATAACTATTCTGACTGGATTTTATCCATGTACTCCGAACTAAAATCCGATTTATCCAGATATCATGATTCAAATCACGATCTTGATCTGTTTGTCGATTCTGTAAAGTCTAAGAGATATATCCGTGTTGAGGGTGAACTTGTACCTGTGGTTTCATTACCAATGCTCGGTCGTTTTTGGGATGCGTTTTTTAAAAAGTTTTACAACGGAAAAGAATTTGGGAGATTTGGTAGAATTGACCCAAATCTATACCTTGGGCCAGCTTACTTACATCAAGTATGCTCTAAACAATGGGTTAATGGTAAATATCAATACGGCGTCATGAATGATGGAAAAGCAAGTACCGCACTAACTAGAACTGCTTTAATGCATATGTATGATAAGATTGAGAGAATTGAATTCGACCCAAAAAAATGGCGACCGGAATGGGATGAAAAATTAAAAAAAGGAATTCGAGAAGGTAATATCAACGGAAAATCGATACCAGAGTTTATAAAATCCGTGTCCTCAGTTATTCAGCAAAATATGATTATAAAAGCGGAGGAGTATATGATAGAGGCACAATCCGAAGCTCAAATTGCAATATGGAGGTCATTTGCAACTGGAAAAGAAGTAATGCCTTTATCTAAAGTTAAAACAATCAACAAATTCACTTATTCAAAAGACTCAAAATTGATTAAGGGAATTGACTCTATCGACCCTGAAAACCGTCCAAAGTATAGTTACCCTCGGTAGATATTGACAAATATGTCTGTAAAGTTTGCAATTGAATTGGATGATTCAAGTCACAATCGTCCAAAAAGAAAAGAAAGAGATGCGTTTCTTGAGGAAGCCATGCAGTCAGCAGGTGTTCCACTTTATCGTTTTCCAGTAAAACGCGAGTACGATCCGCATGAAATTTATAATACTCTGTTTGGGCAGAAATTGGAGGCGTTAAATAATGTGGAATCTTAATTTGTGACAAACCCAGACCCCGTCCCCCCTCATTTCTGCAGATATGCATGCGTGAAGGGCATTACCAAGGTCATACACTAAAAGCCAATAATCTAGAGGTACGGGGTAGCGTTAAGGCAAAAGCATCCAATGATATTCCGATGCCCTACGATTTGTCATGCGTCCAGTATTGATAACTTTGATAATTTCACATTCAACAAGTTCCTGAAGATATATTGTGAGTCACGCCCAAGCGCAGCCCAAGCTCACGACAACTAAGGAAGAAATCTCCAATTTCCGTTTTTTCATTTTCGTAAAAAGCCAAGTCCCTGCAGATCCGAAAGCATGGTTGAAGATTGAGGCGAGGTTAAATTGATTAAAAGCAATCCATCTTTTTTCTTTTCCATTTTCTGGAGCGTTATAAGTACTTGCGAAGAGAGTTTCCGTTGTTTCCTTAATTTCGAATTTTTGTGGAAGTCCAGCGACCATCAATATTGATCTTATAATATCATCTACCTTATAAAGTGTAATTTTATCATAAGAATTATTGGATAAATTAATCTTACTATCTCCAAAAAAATTACAGCTATGTTCGGGATTATCAAAATTAGATTTTGAATCCACTTCTTTTAAATCACTTAATTTGTTGAAACTTAAAAATATTATTCGAAATAGAATAATCTTTAACTATAACAACTCGGGTAGATGGGTTTGTTTTACTGACCAGTTTACCTCGCTTTTTCTTAACAGAACTAATTTTCACTATTACGGCAAAACACATAAATTACCCCAAGTCAATCAGCTGGATCAGTTACCTATTTAATTACTCTTTTTACCATATGAATTACATCCACTTCTCGCGAACGCGCACACGACCCCACTCCTTTTACTAGGTCTTACAACCGATTCCTATTGGCGTATTGGCGCATTGTCAGTGGGAGTGTTCTTAATCTTATTTTCGTATTTCTCTATCTCATGGTGTTCCTCATCTTTTAATTCCTGTCTTCTTTGCTCAGAAAGGTAAGGATGGTCGCTCATGTTCATACCCATCTTTGAAACGATTTCCAGTGCTTCTTCTTGGGTCATCTTGTTAATAATTTCTTCATAGTTTTCTATCATAATAAATACCTATATAGATCATAGTCACAAGTTATGAAATGACACAGCGAGTCATAAACCCGTTGGCATTAAAGAAAGGTATTTAAGTGCGAATTAATTTTTAATAACCGCATTTAAGAAAATTGAAAAGTAGGAGAAAGATTAACCTCTAGGCAATACATCGATTCGATTAACATTTTCCTCTTTTTATCGTCCGCCAGATTATCGACTTCATTTAGAGTCTACAATTAATCGGATCGAGTTTTCAGAGTAATTATCAATATAGTGTGATATTTTTTTTGTTTTTCATGATAAATAGTTGTCCTAATTATAATAGTACATACTATTTACAGTTGATATCTAAAAGATTGGCTTAGTGGTATCATGATTTGTGCTAGTTAACTGTTCCTTTGCCTAAAGGGCTTACATTTATTTGAGCTGATGTACCTCTACATTTTTTATTTATTTACTTATTCGATCTTTAATTCCGCAAGACTTGCAAACGCTGAATCCGTTCGTGCGGACACTCCAGTTTCGGGTTGGAAGTATTGAAAAAGCAGAAGAAAAAGTTTGTTGCCAATAAGCAACCGCCAAAGGAAACTCGAAAAGGCGATCACTCAGAACCGGATTCAGTGGGTGGAAACCAAGCTCAAAACAACGCGGGGCAATCAAATGGGAATCCATTTTCCAGATACGGATATTCCCTCTTCGCAATTCTCATTTTTTTAAGCGGGATATATGTTGGGGTAAAGTATTTATCGGACAAAGATCAATCTGAGACTGGTCATTACACTACGGCTGAAAAAACATACCGGAAGGTCATACCAAATCCACAACCGGAGGATTTCTTTCCGGTGGCAGAATTTAGAAAGCAAGGTGCTATTCTACTTGGTTGCCACAATCAAATAAACTTGATCCCCGAACTTTATGGGGAAATTGCTAAAGCGGTCAACCAACGGGTTCCCCTCTTTGGGGTTGTTTCCACTGAGGCACAGGCAAGAAGCGGGGCACAGATGATAGAAAATATGGGCTTACCACGCGAGGCCATGCGCTTCCTAGTCATTCCATCCAATTCCATTTGGATACGGGACTATGCCCCGTTCATCCTACGGTACGACCAGGAGAATGCATTTATGGTTGATGCGAGGTACCACACACGCACGATGAGAGAGAATAGGAAACAGGATGATTTTATGTGCTTTGAACTTGCCCGTCTGCTCGATCTGCCCGTTCGCTCGATTCCCCTGATTTTGGAAGGTGGTAATTTCATCAGCAACGGGGATGGTCTGCTAATTACCTCGGCCAAAACAATAAGCGTAAATCAACAAGAGGAATATACCAATAAACAACTGATCAGTATGTTTAGTGACTTCCTCGGTGTGAATGGGGTCTGTGCCGTGAACCATTTAAAAAATGAACCCAATGGCCACATTGATATGTTCATGACTATGCTGGGTAAAAACCTCGCAGTTGTGGGTGAGATTGACCCGGCAGTTGATTCGGAAAACAGTGCCATTCTCAACGAGGCAGCCAGGGTTATTTCATCGTACACCACTACAGATGGTCCGATTACAGTCAAACGGATACCAATGCCCCCGCAATCGGGTAATGACTGGCGTTCATACACGAATATTATTATGGCAAACGGAGTTTTGCTTATGCCATCATTTAGTAATGTGGACCCCGCGATTGAAAACCGGGCCGAAAAAGTTTACCAATCCACCCTCCCCCCTGACTGGGTTGTTAAGCGGATAAACTGCGACAAACTGGTTGCATTGCGGGGCCAACTTCATTGCATGAGTTACAATATCCCCAACTTCATCCCTATCGATGGATTATTGGAAAAAGCGATCCCAAAACCTCTAAATTGATTAAGGCTCAACTCTTCAATTCAGAGTAATAGTGGATATACAAATAAACAGTTTTAGTAATCATTTTCCCTCGTTAATTGAACCTGCGTCTGTATTTCTGTTCCATACTCAACCATGAAATAAGCAGTATAATGGCTGAATATTATCAGCACACTTATTGCAATATCCATCAGGCTTAAATTTTGGATAACTGAAAGTTCAGCAGATTTTCGCCAATATTAATCAATCAACCTCCACCACTTCAGCCTCCCCCCGCCTGATCCGGTCAAAGTTCACTCCTTATATCCTCCAGGCGAACTGCCTTCTTTAACTCGATAGTCTAAGTCGCGCATCCTCCATTGCTCTATGTTTATCAATCAGAATATCGGAGGTAAAAGGCATCACTGAAAATAGAATTTTGTTTCGTTCCATGAGATCGATTAGCCGTTCGATGGCCGACTAATTACTTTTCTCTCTTTGGTCACTCAACTCATATGACATTTGTATCGGGGTTTTAACAGATCTTTAATTTAGTGCTTAAATATTGGATCGTAGTCTAATTAGTTTTCTTCAAAAAGAGGGTAAACTCGAGGCGATTATAAGTCAGGTGGGTACACGCAATTTGTTCCAGACCACCCGCATTTGCTCTTTTAATCGCTTCGTGATAGAGCGAATTACATTCTTTATAATTGGTAGCGCCGGGGGTTTTCAAAGTAAATAGGACAAGGCCTCCGGGTATCAAGCTTTCAGACAAGCGGACTACTTGCTTAAGTGATGCTTGTACATCGCCATTCATATCGCAAAGCAGACTATCAAACTGCGCTTTGGGAACAGGATTATAACGGGCCACATCCGCCTTCTTAAAACTCAGCCCCTTACGACCTTTGAGTCGCTCATCCAGCTGTGCTCGGTCGATCGCTGTTACTTGGTATCCTCGTTCAAGCAGCTCGGAGGTCATGCCTCCTGGAGAGGCCCCTAACTCCAGCCAATGACTGCCCTTGGCAGGTAGTGGTTGATGTAGCTTCAGGTAATGCAATGCCTCTACAATCTTCGCGCCCGCACGACTAATCGTATGAGGTGCTTTTTGACTTATAAATTTTGTGCCACCGGGATAAAAACCGTTTGCCTGTAAAGGACTGCACACACCGCAATAAAGGCCCTCCTTCCCGACTAGGCAGAAGAGGCTTAATGCACGGGGATCCTGTTCTTCAACCTCTTGAAAAGCCTCCAGCTCGTTCGCAAATAACTGGAGCGTACGACCCCGGAGATTAGACGCCAATGACTTATAAGGATTGTGAGTCGAACTGGCATCTAACATCCCGATAAAAATGCCCTGTAAATTTTGTCCGCCAAATTTTTGAAAGAGCGCTTGGGCTGCTTTCTCGATGAAATTTTCCATTTTTTCAGGTCGACAAGGCCAGGCATGGTCCATTGTTAAATTCCACCTAATAAAACGCTTCGTATCGGAAGCTGCTACCGGTTGAGGATTCTGACACCTTACTAAATAGTATTCCTGGCCTAAACGTTTTGTCAGGGTAACACCAAGATCGACGAGGATGTCATCTGCAAAATGTTCAAAGTTTTTCGAAATACGAATCAAGCAAGCAGTCGCTGAAGTCGAGGTAAAGGGGGATGTGGAGGAATCAGTCAAGATTTCAACAATCTTGTATTTTGCTAATTGATCAACGATTAAACGCAAATGGAATTCTGCCTACGATCTCATTGAACAGTCTGTGGGGAGATGGGATAAAAAAAGACCGAATGACTACACAAGACGGAGCACGCCCCTCAAAGACCTGACAAATGTGAGTTCACTTTTACCCCCATGTCCCCACAGTTTTAAGTCGATTAACCTCCCATCCTTGCAGATCCACATCGAAAAAGAAGGCAAGACCAATGGCCCGTAGCCGAATGAGCAAGTACGCTAATTCCTCAAAGGCGGGCAATTTCAAAAGTAACGATTATGCTGACCTGATGGAACAAATTGGATTAAGCTATCGAAAGTACCTGACATCACCCCAACCAAGCCCAAAAACGTAGCAAAACAAGTTGAGCAACCTGCAAAGGTTGAAGCTAAAGCAACCAAGAAGTTGCCGAGTATAAAGCGACTGATTGGTAGGTCCTTCTTGGCACTCGTGCATATGAATTACTTAATGCGAGCTTCTTTTGGTGCTAAAATCTATTTTCCAGTGCCCCAGTTGAAAACTCCGTTTTAATTCTTTCTCCCTCTAGATAAGTGACTCGAAAATGTTCTTTCCCATCCAACCGATAATAAACCCAAAGTCCATCTTTTTGGTTATTTTTATAGTATCCCTCCTCTCGAATATTACCGTTGGAATATCTCTCAATTGAACGATTTTGCTTATTTGCCACATACTCCTCCCGATTAGCTTCCTCACCAAAATCATTGTAAATCACTAGCATCCCTACTCCATCAACCACTCGGGTAGACGGGCATCTCTCACCGTTAGGCTTCCAACCGATTGCAGTAACAATCTTTCCATTTTGAAAAATCTGTTCCGAGCTCTTCTGTCCATTTCTGAACCATCGAACAGATAATCCATCCAATTTCCCCATTTGGTAATTTTGCTCCAGTATTTTCATATTATTTTCTGACCAAGAACTTTGTATTCCGTTTTTTTTACCAAGTGAATAATTGCCCTGATGAAATTTAAGCCCATTTTCTCTCCAACTAACAACAGGTCCGTCCATAACCCCTTCCTGAAAATGCCTCAGATTGCGTATTCTTTTGTTTCCGTCCAACTGTACGTAAAAACCAGAGTATGGTTGGGCACCTGCCCTTTCATATTGAAGTCCTTGCTTTTGCCTAAACTCGGCAAAAGGTAAAGACTTGTTATTGAATTCATCCCACTCCCCAACCAATGCATCTGAGATAATTTTTGTAACCACCGAGCGATCATCAAAATTAGGGTACTGTGCTCCACTTGCCCATTGGCAACATAATGCCACAATTAAACTTTGAAAATAGATGGAGTATAACTTCACAAAATGATGCTAGAAGCACTCGAGGAAAATAGTCAATCTAACTGCATAAATAAAAATTCAATATTGTTTGAGCTCATGCCCAAAAAAAGCAACAAGTAGGGTTGTGCTTAATCACATGCTTTTAAATCATAACAGAAATAATCAATGCATTTTCTTGAAGAAATAACTCTCATTGCAACAGTAAGCATAATTGTGACTCTTGTGCTTGGTCGTTTTAAACTACCAGTTGTCGCAGGTTTAGTGCTAACAGGTGCTTTGGTCGGCCCGCACGGACTTTCTTTGGCCAATGATTCAGAAACTATTGAAGTGATTGCCGAAGTTGGTGTGGTTTTCCTATTATTTACTATCGGATTAGAATTCTCCCTCGGCCGACTAAAACATATTTTCAGACAGGTTGCATTGGGTGGGCTATTACAGGTGGGTGCAACTGCCTCTATTACAACAGTAGTTGCCCTCTCATTAAATCGCCCCCTACCAGAAGCAATCGTGTATGGGTTTGTCTTTGCCTTGTCGAGCACCGCTTTGGTTTTGCGCACACTTAATGAAAGAAATGAATTAGATGCCCCCCATGGTCGATTCATAGTTGGAACCCTTATATTTCAAGACCTTTGCATTGTACCAATGGTCTTAATTATTCCCCTTCTCTCGCAGGGCTTAGAGAATTTGTATGTATGGAAAGAAATTGGGATAGCGATGGCACAAGCAGTTTTAATGGTAACTGCACTTTTCGTCTGTTCCCGTAAATTGGTTCCCTTACTTTTCAAATGGGTGGATGCAAGTCGAAGTAGCGAGGTGTTCATTCTCACTGTCCTCTGCCTATGTATTGGAACTGCTTACCTCACCTCTCTGACCGGGCTTTCCCTTGCCCTTGGTTCTTTCCTTGCCGGCATGATTGTGGCAGACACCGACTTTCGGCATCGAGCCATGGGGGATATCCTACCGCTCAAGGATGTCTTTGTAAGTTTCTTTTTTGTATCGATTGGAATGTTTTTTAATTTTGATGTGTTGTTTGATTATACGGGTGAAGTTCTCCTCCTCTTACTTGCTTTTCTTTTTGGTAAAGGACTCATCGCTTCCCTCGCTGCCATGTTTATGCGTTTCCCTCCAAGAGCAGCTTGGCTGGCTGGGGTAGGCTTGGCTCAGTTCGGTGAATTTGGGTTTGTTCTAATCCAATTAGCAATTCAAGAAGATGTTCTTTCAAGCGATGAGATTGCACCGCTTTTAAATGCGGGAATCCTCAGTATGTTCCTCACTCCTTTAATTGTATACAAGGCTCCCCATTTCACTGCAGGAGAAAGGGTCCTCGATCCACTGGCGAAGTTATTGCGAACGAAGAGTGCGGAAGATCTGGAGCAGAAAACAGTGGGTCACAATGACCATGTCATTATCATCGGATATGGAATTTCTGGGGAACTTTTGACAGCAAGTCTGCGAACATTATCAATCGAAACAGTTGTTTTGGAAATGAACTCCGATAATGTCTCGCGAGGACGGGGGCGGGGAGATCCTGTCTATTACGCCGATGCAACCAGTGAGGAAGCACTTGGCCATGCTCACCTTGAATCTGCACGTGCCGTTGTGGTTATGATTAACGATCATGGAGCAACCGAACGGGTATTAGCTACGATTGATCGACTGCAAGTGAATGTTCCAATCTTTGTACGAACGCAATACATGATAGGGGTAGAAGATTTTAACAAATTCAAGCCCGCTGGTGTAATTGCCTGCGAGGTCGAGGGGGGATTAGAAGTTCTCTCCCGTGTTCTTAGAAAATTGGAAGTTCCCCGAAATTTGATTATCCGCGAAATTGATCATGCCCGTTCACAAACCATGCACTCGGACCGGGAATTTAAAGAAGATGCACTTCCGATTCGTGACCACGAAGAACTGAAGGACTTAACCGTAGAGAATATTCTCCTCATTGCTGGAAGCAGAGCAGAATCGAAGTCCCCAAAAGAACTTAAAATTGCTGAAAAAACATACCGGAAGGTCATACCAAATCCACAACCGGAGGATTTCTTTCCGGTGGCAGAATTTAGAAAGCAAGGTGCTATTCTACTTGGTTGCCACAATCAAATAAACTTGATCCCGGAACTTTATGGGGAAATTGCAAAAGCGGTCAACCAACGGGTTCCCCTCTTTGGGGTTGTTTCCACTGAGGCACAGGCAAGAAGCGGGGCACAGATGATAGAAAATATGGGCTTACCACGCGAGGCCATGCGCTTCCTAGTCATTCCA
>Ga0209308_10002259_pt1 | contig 16856 bp, 30 predicted proteins | sample COGITO_mtgs_1204_3_FD_184806 | JGI IMG/M metagenome (GOLD analysis project Ga0209308, IMG submission 184806) | Pelagic marine microbial communities from North Sea - COGITO_mtgs_120405 (SPAdes) (version 2) | ecosystem: Environmental > Aquatic > Marine > Epipelagic ...
TTCCAATTCCAAGAGCGATTAAGTACAACTCCTAAGAATACTATTTTCTTTTTAGATCCATAGTCAACTACGATTCTATTTTCAGGATAAATGATCTCACAAATGTAAGCTACCGAAGGTTCAAATGCATCAAGGATATATTTCTCTTTCAAGATTTCAAGTCCTCTAATCGCTTGCTCAGACATGAATGATCCACGAGTAGCCATGATCCACTGATTCTTGTAATTAAACAAGATTCCTAAAGATCCGTCCATTTTATCTTGAACATATACATATTCTGAAGATTCCCATGGCACTTCGTTAGGCACCTCTTCATAATTGAAAAACTTTGAGAATGGTTTAATGATCACTTCTCCAGTTTCATCATCAGTAATAACCCCGCGACATGAAAGAGTAACCTCATCCCATTTAGCCTCATATTGAGTTGCTTGAGAATAGTTATAAATAGTTAAAGGTAAAGTCGGGTGCCTTTGTGAGATCAACCAACCTTCCGCAACATATCTCTCTAATATATCTTTAGTTATTTTCATAAGCGTGATCTAAACCCGATAGTTGGTTTAGGTGGACAAATAGTGTTAGCTCTATTCTCAATCATCATTTTAGTTAATTGAAGAGTTTCGATATCTTCTTCGGTTTTAACCCAATCATTAAATAGATATGTTAATATTTTTGATTTAATCTTTTTCTTTAATTCCATCTTAACTGTTTTTAATTAATTCTTCTACTTTTTCTTCCACATCTACCATTTCTTCAACAGTAAATACATCCATGTCGTTAAAAAGATAGCCAGATTCCGTTAATATCAAAATCATATTGTCATACAATTGAATATCTTCTACAGTGTGAATTGATTTATCATCAAGAAAGACCACGTATGGTGCATTGTCTATTCTATCAAATCTTTGATCCATGTCCATCATTACCCCCAATCTTTTTCAAATGTATACCAATGATCTGCACCTGCACAATCGCGGGCAGCATCTACCACTAAAATCTGTTTCTCGTCATAACTTAGTCTAGCAAAAAGACCACCTACATACATTTCTGTCAATAGATCATTTTTAAACTTAGGCCAAATATAACCCGCTAGAGAAGTAACTAATCTATAAGTTAGGTCTTCATTAGAATTAAATCTAGAACCGGCGTGAAAATCATCGTGTTTATCACCCGAAGCTACTGCAAGTTCATAGAGCTTATCTCGACCAATTGTATTGACTACTTCGTCTACAATAGAGCGAACATCGCCACGATACTTTAAAACTGCTTGGTAACCGCTACCACCAACGCCGTTGGCTTTCACATCGGCTGCATTAAATTTGAAATCTGTCATATGTTTAACTTTTAATTATACTACTAATATACCACAAATTATTGACATAAAAAAATCCCAGCTAAAAAAGTTACGAACAATTTTACTGGGATTTTATAAAGCATTGTTTGTTGTTTATTTTATTGTAGCTTTTTTAACATTTAAGCTTTTTTCTATATTAAAAAGAATAGAATTGATAAGTTCTGTTTCTTCTGTAGTTTGAGTATTAATGAAAGACATGTAATTTTTTACATTTTCACAATACGCGTATGCTCCCTTTAAATGAATTTCATTTTGACATGAGCTAATTACTTTATTGGCTTTTTTATGAATTTCAAAAACTCTAGATATATCACATTCCATATTACTCTACATTTAAATATTTAAGAACCTCTTTCCAATTTGGATACCTTTCAGTTCCAAACTGAATTAGTTCTCCCTTAAATTCGCCGGCTCCATTAGCAGTTCTATCATCGATCAAATAATCTCCTATCATTAAGTTTTTATTATGACTTACGATTACTCGTTTTTTTGCTGAGTCTCCTAAATATTCCATAACCCATCGTTGTTTAGCTTCAGTAGAACCCATACTTTTCCAAGGTGCACTTGTTAGTAAGTATACATCAAATACCTCAACTAATTTATTAAAAGCTTCTATGGCACCCGGAATAGGCTCTGCTTCATAGAATAATTGTGGATCCTCATCTAATAAATCACCTATTTTAGTGATAGAATCTTTTCCATACTTATCTGAACATGCTTTAAAAATATCAACTAAGACGCCGTCCATATCTAGATACATTATCTTTTTCCCCATATTATGATTCTGTTTTTTTAATTTGTGAATTCTTAAATAAAATAGAAGCTAGTACATTCAAACCTAGTGCTTGCCAAAAACCTATGGGATTAACACCATCAATAGCTGGAACTAAACAAGTGTTCCATAGCCATTGTGTTGGTAATGCCATAAAAACAGCTATAAGCGCTACAGCTATGAGTGCACCAATCCAAGTGCTAATTATATTAATTGATCTTTTCATATTATCTTTCTAGTATTACAAAGTCTCCAAATGAATCGTCAAAGACTTTAATTAAATTTTCGTAATCTCCACTTGTCATTTGCTTGTATATTTCTGTGTAATCTTTTCCAAGATCTTTTGAAAATGATTTAGCGTATGCAAGTAACATAAATGCGTTTCCTTCGGGACCTGTCAAATCAATGACTATCGGATTTCCTTGATGTTTGTGTAGTTTCTTTCTTATCATTCTTCCTTTAATTATACTACTAATATACCACAAATTATTGACATAAAAAAATCTGAGGTAATTTATTTTGTAATTATTTCTGGATTAGTTATCTTATAAGTCTTAGCATAAGATTCTATAAAACTATGCCCTATGCCCATCTCTACAATTTCATATTTGTGTGGGATTATAGGTTTAGTTGCTCTAAGATTATTAATAACATCCAAATGTATATTAGTAACTATCATGTAGTATTTCTTACTAGTTTTTGTTTTTCTATAGACAACAACATTAGTTGGTTTATCGTTTTCTAACCAAGGTAAATTTAATTTTTTCATTTCCAAAATAATTGCACGCAGATTAAACAAGTAGCTAAACCTAATGAAACCAATGTTTTAGTATTAATACCTTCTCCCATAAAATACCAAGTTAGGAATGCAAAAGAAGTGATACCCATTGAAAATCCAATAAATCTACCTGGCCAAATGGCTCCATCATAATAACCAGCTATTAAAGCAGTAGCTCTAATAAACATATAGCTTATAATAGTTCCGCCTAAAATAGAAACAAAAATAGGATTCTTTTTTATCCACGGTGATATAAACTGGCCATTAGTTTGAAACCAAATCATAGTTTGTCCTGCTAAAAATAATAACATGCCTGTTAAAAGTCCTCTCAAAATAATGTGTTTGTTTTAGTCAACATGTGACTAATGAATGATTGTCTATGATGAGGTGTTGATCCTTCGCTTACGATGGCATCTCTATGTTGTTTAGTACCATATCCTTTATTTGATCCCCATCCGTATGACATATAATCTACGCTTAAGTCTTTCATTAAACGATCTCGCTCGGTTTTAGCTAGAATAGATGCGGCTGCAATACTAACATACATATTATCTCCTCCAACTACAGTTTCAAATGGTATACCGTCATATCCATGGAATTGATCGCCGTCTACGAGGATAAAATCAAAGTCATGATTTTTTTTAACTTCTTCTAAACACGCCCTCATGCCGTTAAGTGTTGCTTTAAGAATGTTTGTGGATTCTATTTCTTCAACAGGAATATGAACCACTGAATAAGCTAAGCAATTATCTAATACCAATTGTCTAGCTGCTGCTCGCAGTGGTTCACTCAATAGTTTAGAGTCTTTAATAAGTTCATGTTGAAATCCATATGGCATTATACATGCCGCGACAGTTACTGGACCTGCTAATGCGCCACGACCTGCTTCGTCTAATCCAATCTCAATGATCGCTTCATCGCCAGTGTGACTGTGTTTTAATAAAATTTGATACTGATCCATATATAATGTTTATACTTATACGTGGATCAGTCAAATTGTTTCTAGAATTTATTCTCGTTGTTAGCTTTCCAATTATCGTACTTCTCTACAACTTCTTGGAGGATTTTAGCCCTAACTATATCAGTGTTATTGAATACGTGTACACCAATGCCCTTAATACCTTTCATAAGTTCTATAAATCCTGGTAATCCAACATGTTGTCTAGCGATATCGTGTTGACTAACATCACCAGTAACAACAACTTTACTAGACTTACCCATTCTAGTTACAAATAACATTAATTGTTTAAAGGTTGCATTTTGTGCCTCATCTAATACCATTAATGCGTCGTCGAAAGTATCACCTCTCATATATGCCAATGGCTCGAATCTAATTGTGTTGCTATCAAATAAATATTTAGCTTGTTGTCCTCCAACAATCTTCGTAATATTTGAAATATACGAATTCATGTAAGGATCAATCTTTTCTTCTTTTGTACCTGGCAAAAATCCTAATTTTTCACCAGCTTCTTGTATAGGTTTGCAAAGAATAATCTCTTTGACTTTTTTCTCTTGTAATAATTTAAGTGCTACGTAACATGCTGTGAATGTTTTTGAGGTACCTGCTGGTCCGTAACAAAACGTTATATCGTTTTCCTCTATTTGTTTTACATATTTTTGTTGTGATTGTCTAAGTTGAACTCTTTTCAAGCCGGATTCAATTGTTCCACCTTTACTTTGTCTTGATTGTCTTTCACGTTTATCGCTCATGTAATAATTTATTTTTATATTAATCCCCTGCCATGATGACAAGTTCTTTTAACTTCATCAATTTTGTACACTTCTCGTATTCTTCCAAAGATTCGAAATATTTAATCATTAAATCTATGAATTTACTTCTTTGTTTAATACCATGTGGAATTTCAACTATACGATCAGTATCTTTGAACGCGATGAATCGATTTACTGTTTTAGTAAAGTTGCGCGTTATTTGATAATAACTAGCCCTCATTAAACTATCTTTATCTGAACCGGAAATAAAGCCTGCCATCTGTGTCTTTAGATATTTTTATAATGATACCTTAGTATCACATTGTATATATTAGTATAAAGATTTTACTAACATTGAATTTTACTGTGAAAATATTAGGATAATTTATTAATATTATAATAAAGAATTATTCTTATTTTCTAAGTATTTGGCCTTTTGGAATTTCAGGCGCTTTTTAACAGATGGTTTGGTATAATCCTGTTGATCTCTTAAATTTTTAATTTGCTTGGTATTAATAACTTTTCGCTTATATTGCTTTAAAGCTTTTTCTATATTACCATTTTCTACTTTGGTTATCAACATTTGGATTTATATTTGTTTTTTTATATTGTATATGCTCGCGCACTTTTCAAATTCTTCTTTAACTTCAAAATATTTTATCATAGCACTTAAAATAACGTCTTTTCTTTCGTTTTCAATGTCTGACGATATAACATACATTGGATGATTAGTCATGGCCATATATAATGCGTTAAAGAACATGTCTTCATTGTTAACAATTAGTCCGTCTATTATTTTGAACCACTTGTTATTATCGCCAAAGGTATAATCATTTATATCCATTATCGGTATCTTTTACTTTCTTTATATATTCCAATTGATCATGATTTAGTTCATTATAAATCGGATTTAATTTACATAAAAGAGCACCCTTTTTGTCAGTATTATAGATAGGATATCCTCTATCCTTTATTCTTAACGTCTTTCCTGGATAGCTATTTTCTGGTATATTAATGTAAAGTTGTCCACTTGGCGTATTGACACTGACCCTAGTACCTAAGAAAATATCATACCAATTTATGTTAAGTTCTACCCATATATCATCACCTTGTAAAATCCAATTAGAATTGTGTATGACGTGTACGTGGATTATTAAGTCTCCGTTTGGTAAAGTACTATTAAATTGATGAGGTTGACCTTTTCCGGGTATTCTAAGTTTCATACCTGATTTTAGACCTGGTTTAAAATCAACCCTAAGATCTTGTCCATTTACTGTAAATTGCTTGGAAGTTCCATGATATGCTTCATCAAAACTTAAATGTAAATCTAATCTTAGATCAGATCCTTTGGTCGATTGCCTGGATGAATTAAATGCGTTGCCAAAAACCTGATCAAATAAATCAGACATATTAACTCGGCCATCAAATCCTGAAAAATTTTGGAAATTAGATGTAGCATCCCATTGTTGTCTAGAAGATTCATCTCCTATCTTTTCATATGCCTCTGCTATTTCTTTAAATTGACTATCATCCCCTCCGTTTTTATCAGGATGATGTTCTTTAGCTAGTCTACGATAAGCTTTTTTTATATCATCATGTGAAGATGTTTTGTCAACTCCTAATACGTTATACGGATCCATCTGATTCTAGTCTAGGTGCAGTGCGTATAACTTTTTCAGGATCTACGTTTAACTTCTCCCTTAGATCTGCTTTTAGATTTTTTTCTTGCAGCTTCTCTATAACAATTCTTCTCTTTTCAGAGGCTTCTGTAGCCTTGTTAGATTTTTCTAATGCGTCGGCTATTCTTTTTAATTGAGCTATTAGCTCTTTTGCTGTTTTATCTTCCATGTCTGTTTTTTACAAGGTCTGACTTACCGTTTTGAAAATCTTGATAAGGCAGAGAATTATCTTTATCGCCCTTATGTGGGCCATTTACCATTATAGTGTCTTTATATGGATTTGTTTCACCTATTTTAGATCGTAACCAATCGTCAAGTGATTGGATAGATCCATTAAAATGTCTAATATCCTGTAATAATGAGTTCTCGTCCTTGAGATCTGCCCTAAATTCTTCGTATAATTTTATATGCTTCATAATGTATATATCAAAAAAAACCAGCATCACTGCTGGTTTAATCGGGGGCCCGTCAGTTAGATAGCACTGACATATTATATATCCCTATTGTACATCTTCTCTTTGAGAAATTACCGAATTAACTTTTTGTTGTTCCTTTAAAACGACTGCACACTTTTCATAATCCTCCATATCTTCAAAATATTGAATCATCATCTTGAATGTGTTATTGAGATCATTTAATTCAGTATTATACATGTGCCTAAGATGATATTCATTAATGCCGTTTTTAACTATATTTTCATAGTTTGTCTCAATTGCTAGTTTCATCATCTTGTCTCTATACTCTTCTAGCTTCATTTCAAAATCATGGTTGCTATTTTCCATGAAATCTTCAAAATCAAAATCCCCGTCTTCCATAATTTATATATTAGTATAAATAGTTTTCAACTGCACTATATACAAAATCACCGTCTTCGTTTAGTATATCTAATTCCTCGTCTGTCATTTCTCTACCATCATATTCTGCATATGAGATAAATGCATCACAAAAATCTGGGTAATCTGCGGTGTCTATTCCGTCTACTTCTACGTCACTAATCTTAGTGTAATCTAATGTTGTCATATCTTTAACGTTTTAATTATACTGCTAATATACCACAAATAATTGACATAAAAAAATCCTGGATAAAAAAGTTTTAAGTTTTTTGTCCAGGATTTATAAATTAAGCTACTTTAATCTTCTTAGCTTCTGCTTTTTTACCAAATTCAATTGTCAATACACCATCTTTCATGGTAGCTGATGCGCTCTCGGCATTAATATCAGATGGAATCTTAAAAGATTTGTCAAATGATTTTTTAAATTGAGTCTCTTGATCTTCGGCAACTTCAGAAGATATTTTAAGTCTATTACCTTCTATCTCTATTTCTAAATCTTTTTTTGAAAATCCAGGTAATGCCATTTGAAGAACACCATCCTCGTAATGATATTCTGTAATTTGATCACTTACCGTTTTTGCGGTTCTCCATAAAGGTTCATGTAAACCTCCGAAAATAGAATCAATGTGTCTGTCAAAGTCTGTTGTGTAAAACATAATTTATAATTTTATTTGATTAATATTAACGTCCATTTGTCCGGACAGTATAGATATTTCAAATTTAATACCAAACTAAGTATTAAGACTTATTGTCATATTTTTTAAGATGAAGATGACATATTGACAGTATTAAAACGGAGCGTCTTGGATAATTGGCATACCACTTATCTTTAACATGATATTTGCAGTTGCTTGAATATCCTTTTCACAATAAGTTTTGATCTCTTCGTGTCTATCATTCCAATAATACTCATTAACCTCTGGTCCCGACATCGCATCTTTAGGTGATGGAATACCGAGTAGTTCTGATATTAATCCTAATTTAGCAGAGTTCCAACCACCAAATTTCCAAACATCTTGTGTGTCTAAAAGACAATTTTCCCATGGTTTCTGTTTGTGTAAATGGAATGCCGATGGTAAACTAACTTCATTGATCAATGATCTTTTAATAATATATGGCATATCGAACCCTTTGATATTGTGGCCGACCCATTTCATATTAGGGTATTTTTGCATTATTTTGGCAGCAGTCTGTGAAAAGTCTTTTAGAATTTGTTTTTCATCAGTTCCGCTAAATGACATCGCTTTAAAATCATTTGGAAATCCAGTTTCATCAAACTTTAATTGACCAAATGAAATACAAACTATTTTACCCCATTCTGGATAAAGACCCGCCATGCGTGACCACATTTTATGAGGATCTGTGAAGTCCTTAAGAGTTTCTGGTTGACTTTCAATAAGTTGCGTAGTCTTTATATTCCAATACTCTTCGAGTGCAGGGTTATCATCTATGACCTCCTGTAGAGTTTCTTTTTGTGTACTCGTTTCGATGTCTATAAAGATCATCTTCTGTAATTCGCTTAGTGTATACATATATTTCTTTTAATCCTTAAACCTAAAAAAACGCCTAAGAGTTAACTTAGACGTTCTTTATACTTGATTTTTTAAGTTTGTTTATTTTTTCTTTGTAATAAACTGCCAAATGATACCTAATAATGTATCTGCTTTGTACTTGGTTCCTTTATAATTTAAAAGAAACGCTTTCATTTTTGTTTGTTGTTTTTTCATATTATTCTTTTATCCAACCCGGAGCTTCGTCCCAATTTCTATTAGATGACAAATGCGAATAAGAATCATAAGTTAATGAAATCATGACATATCCACCAGTTATTGAAACGGGTACCGAAGCCTCATTTAACCAATAAAGAGGTGCACGGTCTATTCTTTCATTTAAAAAATCAAACAATTCGTCAACTTGCATGTGGTGTATCCACACATTAACAATCATACAATTCATATTTGGTTCTGCCATAATTAATTTAATTAAGATTTATTTATCCGAGTTATTATTATTTTTCTACACTAAATCTATCTCCACCGTCCATTGTAACGGTTTTATTGTTCATGTAGTTTGCTAATTCTTTTAGCTTAGTCTCAGTTTCTGCATCCACCTTTCGACCATAAAAATCCTCAAAGATCACTCTATAAATATCTACAGTTGAGTCAAATGGTACACCTGGCATTGAATTAGATTCAATAATATAAAGTTTACCATCCTGATCTTCCATAATATCAAAACAAATAAACGGTAAATCTTTAAATATTTTACCAAATTTTGAAATTATTTTATTAAATTTTTCTGGAGTCTTGGACACATCTTTTTTAATGTAATTAAACATCATTCTTTCTTTGTCGTCACCATCCCCTGTTTTTGCTTTATCATTAGTAGGTTGTCTCTCTTGCCAAAAGAAAGGTTTACCTTTAAATGTAAAAAAACGGTGCTCACTTTTTTTGTCAATGTATTGTGAATATACATCTAACTTATCGTGATCTGCTGCGTCAAATTCTTTTTGATTTTTAATTACAGTAATTCCTAAACCCGAATGACCTTCAGTTGGTTTTGCGATCATAGGGAAACCAATCTCTTTAACCGCATCTTCAGTTTTTAAACAAGTCTTAGGTATATTCTCATCACCATCAACTATCTTATGAAACTCAGATTTAGAACCTGAATTTACAATGAATTCAGGTTTGTTATACACATTTTCTATTTTAATTAAATCTTCATCTAATAGAGTTTGAACCACCTTACTATTATATGTTAATACTGGGAAATCTTTATTGATATCAATATCTTTATAATTTTCAGGTGTCACTTTAATAAAAAACTTATCAGAAGCAAAATCCTTATAAGACCAAAATCTATGGCCTAAATCTGGATTATATGCTAAATAAATTTTATTTAGATCTTGAGGTTCCTTAGCCTCGTTTAGGAAATCATTAAATGTGTGTATCTTTCTCATTTATTATATATCAGTCTTGGAATACTTCAATAGTCACTTCCTTTTCTACTAAATCTGACCATACACCATTATAACGAGTTCCTCTAACAATATGATTGTCGATCCAGTGATAATTTCCACCGCGAGGTTTACCCATTAATAGACCATGATACTTAAAGCCGTGCTTATTTAACCAAGCTTCTGTTATATCTCTAACTTCTTCTGTACGTGAAGTGAAAAATGTAATTACATGTCCTTCGTCATACCATTTATTTAATGTTTCAACTGAACCTGCATACGGTAATACAACTGACATTCTTTCTGGTTCTTCATTAGGCACATCGTCTGTAACAGTACCATCAATATCAATTAAGTAATTCTTGCAACCCTCATTTAATATTGGTGATACCAAATGGCCATCATCTCCGACGGTCTTATTAAATCTAATTTCTTGTTTCATTTTTTTATTATTAATTAATTTATTTTCCTCATAAAAGAGACATTGATATATCTCTTACCTGCTGTGATGGGTCTAGCTCCATGTAAATGCGTGATCATTCCAGGGTGTAATGTTGCAGTGCCAACTTTAACAGGATTTGATAATGTTTTGTATTTTGGAAACCATGTGCCTCCACCATCAAACTCATCGTTTAATTTTACAACCATAGTCACATGACTAAAGTCGTGATGTAGTGATAAGTGAGATTGTCTATCGGTCGTGTATCTTGCCATGAAATTTTCACTATACATTGTATCCCAGCCAACACCTTCTAATTGCCACAAATGTATACATATTGGATAAACTACCTCTCGAAGAACTCTACTATAAATGTGATCTAATCCAATTTCAGGCAATAAGACATCATTCGTTGGATAAAATTCATGGCGGTCTTGTGTCCATTTATCTAAAGTTTCTGCCAATGCTATTGCTTCTTTACAGAATTTTTCAGTGAATAATGGAAACTCATATATATTATTACCGATATCGTCTATCATTAGGTCATATTCACCCTTTGCTAGAGTTTGGTTTACATATTTTAATTTCCAATCTTCCCAATTAGAATCATCTAATATTTCAAAATAAGGTTTGGTTTCTTCTTTCATAAGATTAATATTTGCGCCGCTCGGTTCTGTATTAGAATGTTCGTGTGGTCGATCTTGTTCTATATAGTTTACCGTGGGTGCAATAGCTTTGAGTTTAGGTGGGAACAGTTGAGCGATATCTTCTCTTCGATGCTCAGTAAATGTTGCGGTTAAAAACTCATCAGGTGGAATGATGTTTCTAGCGTAGTCATATTCATTTAGTAAAATCTTAGCTGTATTATTTTTAATAACATACGCATGTGTATTATAACTACTTAATGCATTAACCCAATTATGATCTGCTGGCGTCTCATCACCTGGAAATAAAGCATGTCTACCTAAAAAAGCAATATCATAATCTATTTCTGGGATTATTCTTTCTGGTAATTTTCTGGCTAATTTAAAATCATCTTCTAATATTAGTGCACAATTAACATTATCATCTAATATTTTTTGCCAAATTAACACGTGTGATGTTGCACATCCTGCCTCACCTGGTGTTACATCTCTTTTCCACCAATCGTTCCATGTATTATCGCCTAGATTCCAGTTATTTAACGTAGAATGTCCGGGCAGTAAATCTCCAGATCTACCGTCAAACGCTGGTACTATTTCCCATTTTACAGTATATGGCATTTTAAGAGAATCTATTTTTTCTACAATTCTCTGTTGCGCTTCTACTTTATTCGCGTCTAAACTTATTACATAAATCTTTTCTATTCTCATACGGAATTTAATAATTTTTTCAGTTCATACGATCTAACTTCCCATGTTTGTTTTTTAGCCCACTGGAACGCAGCTTCAATAGATTTAGTTTTAAGTTCTTCACCTAATGTGCCCAATATTTGTATAACATCATCCCAATTTGTTTCACTTCTTTCTAATAAAATTCCTGAATTTACAGTTTCAGTTAAAGCCGCAACCTTGGTTACTATTGGAAGTACTTTAGCATATTGCATCTCTAGTGCGGTTATGCAATATGTTTCTTCATAATCTGTTACATAACACCAATATTCAGCTTTTAACATAGCGTTATGTAGAACTTCTTGACTAGCCGATCCGCGCGATGTAACACCATCGTATTTATCAAGTTCATACTCAAGAATTAATGGAGAATATATTGGAGAAAATACATCTAATGTTGCATGTGGTAAAACATTTTTAATTTTATGCCAATTATTTAGCAGTTCAGGTAGACCTCTTTCATGTGCTGAACTGAATATAAACCTACCTTTAATTTTTTGAGGGTTACCGTAAAATGATAAAGGGTCAATGCCATTACCGATAATACTAATCTTATCTAATGGTACACCATACTTATTTGACCATTGATTTTTATGCCAATTGGTTAAGCATATAGTATGATCTACTTGTCTAGTTAATTCATCTGCGTCTTTAAGTTCTATTCCATTGAACCATGCATGATGATGAGTGTTATGAGCCCAAAATATTTTTTTAGCTGAGTAATCTTTGAATTCTTTTAAAAAATGAATATAGCTTGCAGATATAATATAATCAAATTGATTGAAATACTTATTGTGCAATTCAGTTGTTGGAATCCACTCTACACCATTAATTAATCCAGAATTTTTTATTTGACCAGATACCACAACGTTATATCCAAATTTAACCATCTCTCTAGATAGTTTAATTATAGCTATTTCAGTGCCTCCTAAGCCTAGTTCTGTATTTCCATCGAATGGTATACTTTGATATCCTGCGTAAAATAAAATTCTCATAATTATATTAATATATTATATTTATCTTACAAAAAAAACCTACGCGAAGTAGGTTTTTAAATTCTTTAATTACTTTTTCTTTTTAGGAAGATCTAAGAACCATCCCTTATAATATTCTCGCTTTTCATATATGTACTCCATATATTGATCCACTTTTGCCTTCCAATCTTCATCTATTTCTGGGTTAATAATACCAGACTTAGGACTAGAAAATGTTCTATTTACCCATTCTGCTGCATTATCTTTATTATCGAAAAGATTTGAGTTAACACTATAAAAAGAACCGTGGTGTATGTTATTCCATACATCGATAGGTTCTACTTGTTTACCCAACATTGTAGAATATAATGCAGATTCACTAATGTGTGTAGTATATACCGTATCGGCCTTTTGTAAAAAGTAGTATAAATCTATATCTCTAGGTAAAATTGCTTCTTCACCGAATAAATCTTTAATTTCTCCAATTACAGCATGCGTTGTGATAGGATGTGGTTTAAAATAGATATCTCCTTTGTGCTTTTTTGCAACAGCAATTAATTTATTTAAACAACAATTTGATTTAAGTTTATTAGATCCTGGTAAAACTACTAATACTGACTTATCTTCATAATTTTCAAAGTCTTCTTTACGTTTTTGATATTTATTAGCCATTTTATTCTCAACATTTGCCCTGAAATAAGATGCCCAATCAGCTGGATTTTCAACGTTATCTGCATATGCATCTGCTATTTGCCCTGTTCTCATTTTTAAATTCAATGGTTGTAGCATAAAACATGTTGCATATTCAGTGTATCCCATAGTTTTAAAGTATGGCATTTCTTCGGCTATCACATCATAACTGTGTTCTAATCCAAGTTCTTTACACTTTCTAAGAACATATCTTTCAACCTGCTCCAGTTGAGAGAGTTTTTCATTTTTTTGTAGTGGTCCAATCCTTTCTTTAAGGACTTTTTTATTGAACATCTCCATATATTATCAGTATTTTAATAGTTATACAAACCATATTTGATTTGTTTAATTATTTATCTGATTTTTTTTAGATCAAAAAAAAGACTTGCAAATGCAAGTCTTTTAGATTTAATTGATTTCAGTTATTTCTAGTTACCATTGTATCTGTTCTTTCTCCATTGTCTGTGTGTGTTATAACTAAACAGTGGTCTATTTGTACTATACCAAGTTTTTCTAACTTCATAATCTGTACTAAATACTGTAGTCCATGTGGTTGTAGTAGATCTATTAGTACTCCACGTGGTTGTAGTATTCCATGAAGTTTCCCACGTCGTAGTGACGTCGTATATTGTACCCCATGTGGTTGTTGTACTTCTACTCGTAGATTGACTTGTATTCCAAGTAGTTGTTGTACTTCTACTTGTTGAATAACTAGTCGTTGTCGAGTGTGACGTATTATACGTAGTTGTTGTAGATCTACTCGTAGATTGACTAGTGTTGTACACTGTTGTCCACGAAGTTGTCCACGTAGTTGTTGTAGATTTATTGGTATTGTACACCGTTGTCCACGAAGTTGTCCACGTAGTTGTTGTAGATTTATTAGTCTGTAAAGAGGTAATCCACGTAGTTGTTGTATCTACCTCTGTAATTCTACTCGTTGTCCATGATGTCGTCCATGTGGTTGTTGTACTATGTTCCGTAGTTCTACTTGTTCCCTTACTTGTTCCCCAAATAGTTACTGTACTCTTAGACGTCGAGTGTGACGTTGAATGAGAAGTAGTCCATGAGGTTGTCCAAGTCGTAGTAGTTGACTTTTCAGTTCCTCTACTTGTAGTATGACTAGTTGTCCAAGTAGTTGTAGTCGAATGTGACGTTCCTCTACTCGTTCCTTTACTTGTTGTCCATGAAGTTGTCCATGTTGTAGTAGTTGATTTACTAGTTGAATGCGAGGTCGATTGATTCGTATTAAACGTAGTTGTAGTCGAGTGTGACGTTGATTTACTTGTAGCGATACTTGTTGTCCAAGTCGTAGTGTAAGTAGTTGTAGTCGAATGTGATGTTGACTGACTAGTTGTCCAAGTAGTTGTAGTCGAATGAGACGTTCCTCTATTTGTTCCCCTGCTAGTTGACCAATATGTAGTATATGCAGTTGTAGTCGAATGAGACGTTCCTCTACTCGTATTATAAGTTGTAGTCCACGACGTTGTCCATGCAGTAGTAGTCGATTGACTAGTTGCAAACACAGTTGTGTATGTAGTTGTAGTCGAATGAGACGTTGACTGATTTGTATTAAACGTTGTAGTCCATGACGTTGTCCATGCAGTAGTAGTCGATTGACTAGTTGCAAACACAGTTGTGTATGTAGTTGTAGTCGAATGAGACGTTGACTGACTTGTATTAAATGTCGTAGTATAAGACGTAGTCCATGCGGTAGTCGTTGATCTAGACGTATTCCAATATGTTGTATAAGTAGTTGTAGTCGAGTGTGACGTTCCTCTACTAGTGTTATAAGACGTAGTCCAAGATGTAGTCCAAGACGTTGTAGTCGACTGGTTAGTTGTAAATGTAGTCGTATATGACGTTGTAGTCGAATGTGACGTTGACTGACTAGTGTTCCAAGTGGTTGTAGTCGAATGTGACGTTGATCTACTAGTTCCTCTACTAGTTATAAATGTTGTAGTCCATGTCGTTGTAGTCGAATGAGACGTCGCAAATGTTGTTGTATACGTTGTCGTAGTCGAATGAGACGTTGACTGACTTGTGTTCCAATATGTAGTCCAAGCTGTAGTATATGACGTTGTAGTCGATTTACTAGTTGCAAATGTAGTCGTATATGACGTTGTAGTCGAATGAGACGTTGACTGACTAGTTGTCCATGTTGTAGTTGTTGCATGCGACGTTGATCTACTAGTTCCTCTACTAGTTCCAAACGTTGTAGTCCATGTCGTTGTAGTCGAGTGTGACGTTGCAAACGTAGTCGTATACGTAGTTGTAGTCGAGTGTGACGTTGACTGGCTTGTGTTCCAAGATGTAGTCCAAGCTGTAGTATATGACGTTGTAGTCGATTTATTAGTTGCAAACGTGGTAGTCCACGTAGTTGTAGTCGAATGCGAAGTTGACTGACTAGTTGTAAATGTAGTTGTCGTCGAACGCGACGTCGAACGTGTCGTAGATTGACTAGTATTAAATGTCGTAGTATACGTCGTAGTAGTTGATTTACTAGTGTTCCAAGTTGTAGTAGTTGCCCTACTTGTGCCTCTACTTGTACCATGACTAGTTCCAAACGTTGTTGTATATGTTGTCGTAGTTGATCTACTTGTTGACCAAGTTGTAGTGTAAGTCGTAGTCGTCGTATGTGATGTTGACTTACTCGTTGACCAAGTTGTGGTAGTTGCCCTACTAGTTCCTCTGTTTGTAACGTGACTAGTTCCAAATGTGGTCGTATATGTTGTCGTAGTTGATTTACTGGTATTCCAATATGTTGTATACCCCGTAGTAGTTGATTTACTCGTAGATTTACTGGTTGCAAACGTTGTTGTAGTCGAATGTGACGTTGATTTCGATGTTGATTGACTAGTTGCAAACGTTGTATTATATGTCGTAGTGGTCGATCTACTAGTATTCCAATATGTAGTATACGTTGTCGTTGTAGCTCTTGAAGTTGCTCTAGTAGTATTATAAGATGTAGTCCACGATGTGTTATATGCAGTACTTGTAACTCTACTAGTGTTCCACGAAGTCGTGTATGCTGTTTCAGCTTGATAAGATTCTGATCTACTAGTACTCTTACTTGTATTCCATGATGTGTTATAAGTAGTAGTTGTAGATTTTGAAGTTATTCTTTTAGTTAAATGACTTGTACCAACAGCGGCCTCCCAATATGTAGTATAAGACGTAGATACAGCCCATGATGTAGTATACGACGTGCTGGTGTTCCAATAACTCGTATAAGAACCATCCGTAAATTTAGAGGTAGATTGACTCCCAGATGTAGTTCTACTAGTATTATTCGAAACATTTG
>Ga0209308_10002261_pt1 | contig 16844 bp, 34 predicted proteins | sample COGITO_mtgs_1204_3_FD_184806 | JGI IMG/M metagenome (GOLD analysis project Ga0209308, IMG submission 184806) | Pelagic marine microbial communities from North Sea - COGITO_mtgs_120405 (SPAdes) (version 2) | ecosystem: Environmental > Aquatic > Marine > Epipelagic ...
CTGAAGGTGGTTTTGTAGAGGATATTGATCCTGAGTTTGTTTCTGATGAGACTACTGAGTTTTCTGATATTGATCCTGAGTTTGTTCAAGAATATAAAGTTGAAGATCAAATGGATGAATTAGGATTAGCTCCAGAAGGTAGATTAATTCCTAGATCATCTAATAAAGTACCTCTTACAACTAAAGATTCTAAATCAGTAACAGAAGAAGAGGTTAAAAATTTAGCTAATACATTAACTCAAATTGGTGTGGATATGTCTCCAGTGGGAACATATGAAGCAATAAAAAATTTACCTCAAAATGTAAAAGATTCTGTAAATGAATATGATAAAGGTAATATAGGTAAGGCTGCATTATTAATGGTATTAGGAACTGCTGGAGCAATACCAGGAATGCCTAGTAACGTAATTGGTAAAGCTGTTAAAGGTAAGCCTGTTAAGGGTAAAGTAATATCTGCTGACGAGGTAGTTGCAGATGATGCAACAAAAATGTATGCTAAGAGTATAGAAGATGCAGATAGATTTGAAACTCCTAAAGAGTGGAGAAACGAAATTAAAAAATTTGTTGGAGAAGAAAGAGCCTTTGATCCTGTAGTAAGAACACCTGAATTAGAAGTATCAGCTAGAAAACTTGTTAATAAAGAAATTTCTAGAGAAGAACATTTACGTTCTATAGATAAACATAAACCTGTACGAGGTTTTGATGAGTTACCAAGACAACCTACAGATAAAGCAGTAGTTTTTTCATTAAAAGATAGTCAAATAGAAGATGGATTATTTATTTTACCTGAAGAATCCCTTAAAAAATTTAATGTAAATGGTTCAACATTAACTATAGGTGATCTTGTAAATGGTAGATTAGATATTCCTGCTTACAAAGCACATGATACTTGGATTGTATCATTAACTAGTCCTCAAGTAAAAAAAACAGGGGGGAAAGCAGGAATAACAATATATGGTAAAGCTATGCATTACGCTCCAAATCCTAAAACTGGTAAAGTTACTTTTGTAGCTGCTGAAGGTAAGGGAACAAGTATTGCAACAAATGATCCAGGACCAGATGTAATGAGAAAAGGAGAACTAGTAAAAGGAAAGGCAAATGAAAAAACAGGATATGCAACGGTATCTGGTGTGGTAAAAGATTTAGATCCTGAAAGGATTAGAGAAAATGCTATTAAATTTTTAGATGATCCTGAGTGGGTTCAGTTAGGTTTTGATCCTAGAAGACAAACTAGTTTCTATGTTAGAAAAGGTGCAGATGGATTACCTGTTCATACACCTATTGCATCAGCAGATGAAGTAATACAAATAGGGCCACTAGTATTAGCAAAAAATGCTGTAGCAAAAACAAAAAAAGATGGTACACCTTGGACTGATTTAAACAGAGGTGGTTCTATAAATAGACAAATGGTAGCATTAGGATTATAAGGAGATAACTATGGGTGGATTCCCAATGGAAATATTCACGCTTTTAGCATCAACCGTGTTGGGTGGTGTTATGAGTATATGGGGGCAGAACATTAAGTCCAAGCAAGAGGCTAACAAAATGTATATAGCTGCCCTAACAGAAGAAAGCAAGATCACTGCTTCTGCAAGAGAACATGGTGTAAAAGATGTACATTTTGCATGGACCAGGAGAATCATAGCATTGTCTGCTGTATTCTCTATTATCGTGCTACCTAAGATAGTACCACTGATATATCCAGAACATCCTTGGATGGTTACTGTAGGTTATGCAGAGCTACAAGGTGGGTTTATGAATTGGATGTTTGGCCCAGATAAGGCTATGATGTGGAAATCATTTCAAGGCTTTGTAATTACCCCATTAGATACAAACTTAGTCGCTGCAATCACTGGCTTGTATTTCGGTGCAGGGTTCACCAAAAGATAAGGGGGAAAATTAATTCCCCCAAGTCTTTCTAAGTTACGTTTTTATTTAGCTTTAGTATAAGCCTAGAGTCCTCAATTGTTTTCGGATCTCCAAGCACTCCTAATCTATCTTGTACTATTTTAGGTAGTGATCCAAGAAATGCACAATTAGATGCAGTCTCCATAGTTCCGTAAGCATACTCATTGCCATAAGAATCTATGTAGTTACCTGTAACATTATCATATGGGCATGAACTGTCATGTATCCATTTCTTACTGTCTGCATAACTAAACCCTATAGCAGTGATTAGCATTAATGCAGTTATAGATATACCTATTAGTAATTTTACTTTAGGACTATTTTCATTAATCATTTCTTACTCCAATCTTCCACAATATAATCATACAACATATTTATCTCGTCCTCATTCTCTTCTATCAATTGGACTCGATCATTAGGCCAAGAATACTTTCTAGCATATTTCTTAGCATCTTTTAACAAAGCAAAACCATTACTGGTTTTATTGCCTTCTGGTTTTGTTACTACTACTTTGTAGTACATATCACATTCTCCCTACATTGTCAAGTGTATTCTGAATAAACTTGTCAGTAGCGTAGCTAGAGCAAACGCATTTATAACCATTAATGCTCTATCATTCCATAACATCCCTACAATTAACCAACCACCAATACCTATTGAATGGAAATACAAGTTCAATGGGAAGATGTTGTTGGCAGTTAGTACTGTAGAAACCATTAGTATTATACTCGATACCCACTTGATATACCAATCAACGGTATATAGTGGGGTTTTGGTGATAATCTGTATTCCTTTGTGGTCTTTCCACATTTTTTACTCAATTCTTAAAAAAATAACCTCGTAGGATGAGGCAGAAGAGGGTGTAAACAATGTCTCTGGTAGGTAGTGTCCAGATTTTACCTACATTCTCTCTAGCCTAGCTTAAAATGGCTCTCAGAGGATTTGCCCTAAATTACCACTTAATTTCATCTTTTTTCTTTATAATTTCACCTGTTGAGCCTGAATCTACCCAACATAGTAACTGAGAGTTCTCAGGACGTATAATTGCAGCAGTCCAGGTTCCAGATGTAGTATTGTTAAATATAAATGTTATGTGTCCTCTGGATGATATTCCACGAAATACGATTTGTTCTCCGTGTTTATCTTGAATATACGTTTTAGCCTCTTCCAGACTTTTGCACCCTGCTCTTTCTGGTGCTTGACTATACGATGTGGAAACATTGAACATAAGCAAACATAAACCAATTAAACCTCCTGTAAGTATTTTAGTCATCTTAACCTCCTTTAAGGTTAGTTATTAGAGATATCCAACTTTCAGGAAACAATGGTAATATAATATCATGCCATTGACTTGCCAAGTCTTGTATCTCTTGTTGTGCAGTAGATTCACTGCGTAAATTATAAGCTCTAGCCCAAGCGTACAAAGATCCTGTTACATAGTATTCAGTGTACGTAGATTGGGGCAGAACCATTCTAGCTTGTTCAGGACAAACGTCCATACCTAATAAATGTATATAAGTCCACTTAGCTTTGTTGATAGACTGCATATATTCATCTATCATAAGATGAGATGGATTTATATTTACAATTTCTTCTGATGAGCCTTGCTTCCTATCATCAGCTTTCTTTCTCCATTCTGTAGGCACATAGAACTCAGGAAGATCATCTACATACCTTCTACTAACTTCATTGTAACTAAATCCAACAGTATGTTTGAACCTTTGTCTAGCTACAAAGAGAGGAACTTTTTCACGCATTGTTATTGTGCAATGAGTAAAGGGTGTAAAGTGATCGTTTCTTGCAAGGAAGTCTAATAACTTCTGATCTTTTTCATTAAGAAACACACCCATCTCTGAGACAGAGAACTTGGATTCTTTATTAAAACTAACTCTAGCTGAATTAACTACAGTTAAATCTGTACCTAGAGAATCTACTAGTGTTGCTGTAAGTTGGCTAGGCATCTATAGTACTCCTTATTGTAGCCTCGTTGCCATTCCCTTGCTCTGTCGGAAGTAGGAGGAAACGGATTGTTTTTGTTCCTCCTAAATCCGTTTCTACCCTGTTCCAAAATATCCCTCATTGGAAAAGGATATCTTCTTTTATACGCCACAAACCCCTCCTGAGTTGGTAATTTCACAGATATCATGTGTCTCAACTGCTTCTTCAAACTCTGTTCCTAACTTATCTATTGCCTCACTGTAAGGTACTACAGAAAGAGGTTGACCACCACGGCAACCATCTGGATACGCTGTAAAACCTCTAAGTCTGTGAGCGTATGATGCTAGTGTATTAGCAAAGTCATTTACCGTATCCTCATTGTTTAATTTAGATCCCCAAGCAGGTAGATTGATGGTAGAACTGATAGACATATCTACATAGTCTTGTACATCTGCCTGAAACTTAATCCTTCTTTCATAATCATCTGCAAGATCTAATGCAGATTCAATCTTATCAGGATCTACATCGTAGTTATCTATAAGCTCTTTAGAAGATGAGTCTATAACGTATTGATACTTCCACTTAGTACCACCAGTTAAGTATCTACGCTTATATGCTACAGCAAAGATAGGCTCTATCCCACTGGAGCTACCAGCGAGTATAGAAATACTACCAGTAGGAGCGATAGCCCTGTTCGCAACTGGTCTTGATATGGATAGCTCATCAGAAAATTCCTTAGAGATGTTATCGCTGACACCTTTATAGATCGCCAACCATTTGTGTAGTTCTGGTGTAACTTCATATTTCTCCCCACGTTTAATTAACCAATCGTGCATACCCATAAGACCTAAACCTAATCTCCTGTTTTTTGCTCTAACCTCATGTACTTTAGCATAAGGCAGCTCTGCTCTTAAAGTACCACAGATTAAGAATTTAGTGCCAAGCTCAACGACTCTAGCAAGCTCCTGAAGTGAAGTAATGCGTCCAATGTTAACACTCCCAAGATTGCAAACGTCACTATCATCAGCAGAAGTAACCTCCGTACAAGCATTTCTCAACGTATCCTTTTCATTTTCCATAAAGTTAAAACTAAAACCAGGTTCGGCAGAAGTTAATGCCTGTTTGACATTTTTTATAAATACTTCACCTACATCACCTGTCTCCCAATAGTTCATTAACCAATTAGTATCATAGTTTACACTGATGTTAGTCATATCTAATGGTGCGCGAAAGTTAAAGTCCTGTTCCTTTATTTGTTTAAAGGTATAACCTGTACTACCAACAGGCATTGTGTTCCAATTTTTAGCTGAAAGAAATCTATCTACATCACTATGTTGCCAGTTTAATGAAGCATACATGGCTGATCTACGTGATCCTCCTTGCATTACATTAGCACCTATAGCATTTATCATTTCCATTTTAGGTATAGGACCAGAAGCTTTACCACCTGAACCTGTAAGAGGTGTTTCAGATCCACGATAGATAGAATAGTCTACTCCAATACCTCCACCAGTCATCAAACATGATTCTGCTTTCCAACTTAGATTTGCCCAATCTTCTCTTGTATCTTCTTCGGCAGCCAATAAAAAACAGTTATTATAAAAACGTCTTTCTCTACCAGCATAATAAATATACCGACCACCTGGTACAAACTTTAAATCTGTTATGTATTGTTGTAACTCTTTACGTTCTTCCTTACGCATCAGAGCCTCTTCACCTTGACGTAAGTTACCACATACATCTTCTACCAGTACTTGGGATAACTGTTCCCATGTTTTACATCCTTCATGTGCATACTTGTATTCAAATATATCAGAAGAAAATTTAGTTTTAAACATTGGATTCATGTTTGATTTAAATGTTGTCATTGACTACTACCTTTATATTTTCTATTACTATACCTTCTAAAGCATCTGAAACAGCAGATGATACTAACTCTTTCATATCTTCTTCTAATCCTGCCTTACCATCAACAGGAACCCAACAGGCATCACTATCTATCTGGGCGTTTATATAAATAGATACTACCATTTTATCTCACAATTGCCAATCTACTTCGGATTCAACTATGTTGAGAACAACTTCTTGTCTGGCAGTTTCTATTTTAGTTGAGGCATCCATCGAGCCTATCTCTCCTCCTAAACCTGCATAACCTGCAATGTCAATCCAACTATCCTGATGACTAGGGTTCTTAGCTAATCGTGCCATCTTAACCCATGTCATACATAGTGCTACATCTTCTCTGGTAACTTGTTTTTTAAGTATAAGACTCCAACCTTGTGCTATGTCATTAAAGTTAGTAAATGCATCTCCGTATTCTTTATCTCTGTCTCCTGTAATAAGTTCATTCGCTTTTTTTAGAACAGCTTTTCTTGTAATCATTAATGCACCCTCTTAGAAAAGTTAGCGTATACGATGTTACCTTCTATTTTTTCTATCTTTTTAGCTGGTTTTATATTATACTCTTCTGCTAGTCTTATAGATGCTTCTTCAACTACACTTTCTAGTACCTCTCTAATTCTAATACCAATGTTTTCAATCATATCAGAACCATTAAAGTTACCATCGTATATCTGAAGTTCATTACGTTTAGCATCAAACGTACAGAATACTCCATACGTATTGTCAGGTATAAGTACTTCGTGTGCTATTTCTTCTTCTTTGTCGGACATACAGTTAACTCCATAAAATCATCAGCATACATTAATGCTAATGGACGTTTGCGATCACCTTTTAGTATTGCTACAGGCTTTGTACCTTTCATCATATTAGTCTCTGCTTGTTCCAAGGCAGCATATACAGCAAAGGATGATCTTGCTTTGCATTCAACTGTCCAAGGGAATAGTCTACGTGCTAAAGGACTAAGACCTATATCAGGTCCATTGACTCCACCAGGAGTTGACGTAACATCATCATCTTCTACACCTTTGAGATGTTGTTGAAGATAGTTACGTACCCACTGTTGAAGCCTACGTCCTTTAGCTTTCGCAGACGATACACTTATTCTATTTGAAGACCGTGTAGTGGTGGTAGGCATTTGCCGATTTCGATTTAGGGTTGCGTTCATACTTCAGATCAGGCCAACAAGTATATCGAAAACTACAATACGAACAAGTCATCTTTAGTTTTCTATTACCTGTAGGTTTACGATAGAAGAACTCTTCCTCATCAGTAAATCCACGTACAAAGTTATCTTCATTCGCTTCTTTATATCGAGTTATCGTATCTTCTATCTTATTGGTATAGCTTTCTTCATCATCAGGATCAGCTTGTACTACCTTCATATCACCTGTTTCTTTATTGATTGCTATCCAACCACCTGCTTTTATTTCTGGAGTCTCTTCTCGTTCAGCCTTAGTATAACCAAACAACTGTGAGCAGTAACCAAAGTCATCATTCTCTTTCAATGCCTCATAAGAAGCGAACTTCTTTTCAAAGGCAAACCTTGACGCACTTTTAATATCCCACAAAGAGAAACCATTACCATCCCTGATAACTAAATCAAGTTCTCCATTAATATAGTCTCCATCAGGAGTTTTGTAACCTACTCGTTTATTTAAATCTACTATTTCTACTCCTGCTGCCAGTAGGATAGCAACAGCAATAACTTCAGTCATATCACCATATAACATTTTGATACGAAAAGAATTGGACTCAGGTGCTTTAGGCCAACCTAGTTTCTCTGCGTGTAACTGACAGAATGGCTTACCTACCTGAGACATAGAGGGAAGTTTTGCTCCCCCCTTTCTCCTGAAGTTGAACTTACCTAGCTTACTATTAAACATCTGACTAGCACGAAACACTATGTCATCTGGAATCTTAGGATCACCTGCTAGGTAAGAATCAATAGTTGTTTGGAGATCCATCCTAGAATGGAATCTCATCGTCAATGGTTGCACCTACATCCAAATCAGTTTTTACCTGACTAGGAACCATGTTTTCTCTCATCTTATCGGCTACCTGTTCGTTCTCCATAACGATAAGATCAGCAAAGTCTTGTATATAACCTCTTGTAACATCATTAAGTGACTTACGATCACCAACCATAGGAGTATACTTTAAGACAAAGTACTTGTTAGAACCTGCCTTCTTCATTTCGTAACTTACTTTTATGTCACAATTGAATGGCTCCATCTGGTATTGTTTTTTAAGCATAGGAATTAATTGACCTATCGAATAAAAGTTAGATGGGCCTAGCTTAATCCTAAATGGAACCTCATCAATCTCTACCTTTTCACCAGAGGCAGCAATAGGTTTTTCCATACGTATCAAACCGAATAGGTTTCTACTTAACTTAGCCTTAGATGCAGTAGCATAGGCAATAGGATCAGCTGCACGTAGCTTTTCTCTATCTGCATTGCTTACCCAACCACATTTATCTCCTCCATACCAATCTAACGCTTTATGTTTAAAACTTCTAAAGTGCTGAGATATGTTAGAGAACTTCTGAGAGTCTGGATCATATACAGAAGTTTGCATAGTCTCTGCAAAGATTCTGAAGTAAGTATCTTTAGCAAAGACATCACCATAATCAGGATGATTCAATGCTATTGATGGTGCAGGAATACCTTCTACCATCTCTCCATTATGCTCTGTGGTATTGTCTTTATTAATCCTGGCCCTTGCCAAGTTAGGTCCACTGTCCATTGGAACAGTATATAACATGGAAAAGTCAGTAGTATTCTCGTCTATCTTAATTAGTTCGTTCATGTAAAACTCCAATCATTAAATGAACAATGCTTATAACACATTATGATTTATTTGTCAAGCTCATTTTTTAAATATTTTAATGCTCTTGTTAGTCCTTGAATGTCATCCCCAAGCAATCCAATTGCTAAATTACAATGATGACATAACCAACCTCTAAATGTTTCTGTTTCATAACAATGATCTAAAACAGTTTTTATATCTTTTTTCTTACATATGGCACAGAATGTTGTTTGAGGTGGTGCAGTTTGTCTTATCTTATCTACCACTTTACTATGCGATTTTTGACATTCTTTGCATGATGTGCTTCTACTTTGTCTGTGATCTCCTGTTGCTCTTCTGTATAATCGAAACATCATAAGAGGTTTTTCTACATTACAATGTCTACATACTATCGTATCCTTTTCTTCTTTTAATTCAGTTGTAAATAAATTAAGTTGGTCATTCATTAAACTCCCCCTGATCCATCCAGTTCTTTCCATAAGACATCTCTACTTCTAGAGGGATGTAATCAGGTAGCCCAAAGCGTTTCTTAGCTTCATCTTGTGCGTCTAGTAAACACTGTGGGCCTACTTCTTTAACTATATCTATCTCATCTGGATGGGTATCAATCAATACACTGTCATGTACTGTATTTATTACTACACTTTGTAACCCTTTCTCTTTCAGTTTATTAAATAATAATATCACACCTAATGGTACAATCTCTGCTGTAGCTACAGACTGAACAGGATAGTTCACTATCTGTGTTTTGAAGTTAGCATTACCTGATCTGTTTCTCTGACAGTCAGGGAAACTAAACTGTCTACCTGTAGCAGTTGTCACTACTTTGGTTGCGATGGCTTCGTTCTGGAGCTTGTCATGCCACTTAAAGATGCCTTGATACTTCCCAAAGAACTCTTTGAAGTAAATTTGTTGAGCAGGAGTTCCTTGAGTTCCACCATACAGTGGACGGAAGGTGGAAGCTTTTGCTGCTCCTCTGTCAGTAGCTTCTCCATTGTCGGTAAGGACTTTGGCAGTGTAGGCGTGAACGTCAAAGCCAGATTCGACTTCGCGTTTAACTGTTTCATCAGTTGCGAGTATTCCTGCAACTCTAAACTCAAGTTGAGAGTAATCAATTTCGACAAGTGTACCTCCTTTAAATCTACTTATGAATGCCTTACGAACTGGGAACAATCTACCTTTAGGCATATTTTGTAGATTGGGATTAGAACTACTTAAACGACCAGTTGAAGTAATACACTGATTAAAATTAGAATGAAGTAAACCATCTGATTTTATACCTTTCTTTATACCTTCAATGAACGATGCGCGATATGTGTCTATCGCTGATAATCTAATTAATGATTCAAGAAACTTCTTTACAGCAATATCTGTGGTAGTTCTAAGATGTTCTGTGAGTGTTATCTTATCAGTTTTGAATCCACCAGCAGATGCTAACTCTAACTTAGGCTTGATACCAAGACCTGCTACCTCATCTACTTCTAAGTAGAGTACACCTAATCCTTCACAGTATTCACATTTACTAGGTTTCTTAAAGTTATTGCCATCCTTCTTTATCTTGTAGTAAGTACCTTTACCATAACAGTTACCACACTTTATAACTCTGGTCTTGTATGCTTTCTTAAAACATTCTTTGGCAGCAGACATAAAACCTTCCTGAGTCATGTAAGGTCTACGCTTTGGCTTACCCTTCTCATCTACTCCAATGTCCATTACTTCTTTCCAAAGCTTCTTATCTTTGAGATTGCATGAATAGACTACACTGGATAGCTGTTCGGGAGAAGATAAGTTAACATCTTTATCTCCCATAAGTTTCCTGGTTTCTGTCTGAAGGTATCGAGTAAGTTCTTCTTGCTCCTTCTGATAGTCTACATCTACCTGATCAAGTACGTTCATATCAATAGCCATACCTGATCGTTCTATGTCTGTCAGTACAGAGCAGAACTCACACATAAGATCTCTTATAGGTAGCAGAGAATAGTTGTTATCTTCTCTAAATAATCTCTCTTGCTTCTGAAAGATATCGGCAGTAGCTAAGACATCATCACGCAAGTAAGAGATCTGTAGATTTTTAGGTAGATCACTGTAGTTTAATCCCTTACTAAGCATATCTTTTAGTACGTCTTGCTTTCTTATAGAGTCATACTTATAAGATAATGCTTCAAGACTAAGCTTATCACGAATACCTTTATTCAATACATACTCACTGATCATAGTATCAATAATCTTTACGTTACAATCAATACCAATCTCACGCAGCCATGCTACATCAAACTTAGCATTGTGTGCTACGACATACTTAGCATTACTTAATGCTCTTTTAAAAGTATTAAACTCAGTAAAATTATTATCTTCAATATTTAAGATAACTACTTCACTAGCACCACCAAGTAGATATCCATGTGGAGATCTTAATGTGTAGCCTAATGCTACGAAAGAATTATCTTTGTTATATGGTGAAGGATCTTTACGATCCCCTCCTAAATCTACTTCAAGATCTAATACAATTGCATAATCTTGCATATTAAATATCCTTATATACTATTTAAATACTATTTATATATATATGTAATAGTTCTCTCGAGCGGATAACCAATCCTAGTATCATGGATTTTATGGTTTGTCAAGAAAAAAATGACATATCAATCAATATATCTTGAGATCTTAGGTTCAATGCGTACTGTAGCACGACCATGTGAGCCTCCTAACTTGTTCTTTGATACGTGTAAATACCTCAAGAAGTTATCATCTTGTGTCTCTGTATTCTCCTTACCTATACCAATGATAACATCAGCTTCGGCTGCCTTGCCTATCTTAGAGTTAGCCATCTGTGTAAATCGTAGTGATGTTCTGCCATCAGCTTCAGCACCTGCCTGAGAGATAGCAATGACTGCTAGGTTATGTTTCTTAGCAAGTGTTCTAGCTTTGATATACACTTGGCTCAGTCTTAGATCATCTCTGGTAAACGTACCACGAACCTGCATCTTATCTAGCTGATCAATGATAACAATATCAAATGGCCCACCTTTAGTAATGATATAGTTTAGTCTCTCCATAGTCTCACACTGATCACCATTGACCATAAAGATATTATCTTTGATACCATCCCAAGATACTCTACCTTTGAGTCTGTCATTAACTACATCATCCGTTTCTAGTGCAGAGTATGCAGAACCTGCTCTATCCATAGTTCTCTCAGCTATCTCTTCATTGCACACCATCAATACCTTCGCACCTTGATCTGCGAAACCTCTAGGAGAGAATGCAGTGCTTACAGCAAACGCACTCTTACCAGTTTCTACCAATGCAAACACAGTTGTTAAAGTTCCTGGTCCTATACCTGGACATAGCATATGCAGTTGAGATAGATTCCAAGTCCAAGGGTAGTTTTCCTTATTGGACTTAAACATATCATCCCATTCATTAGATATAAATCCAAGATCATCACCAACCTCTATGCCATCTTCATACTTCTCTAGTAGTTCTTGAATAGGACTGAGATCTTTTATCTTACCTTCCATCAATTGCAATCCCATATTAGCTATGGTATCTCCTAACTGTTCTCTGAATGCAGCCTGAAGTATATCACTACCTACATCAACCTGTATGTCACCTTTCATACGCCTTGTTATGTCTAGTATACCTGCACGTTGAGATCCAGTAAGCATTGGATTCTCTGCAAAGATAAGAGCCTCAACCTCTGATACAGATAGATCTCTTTCATATTTAGAGTGAGACATATTCACAACATCAAAGATCTTCTTGCTTTCTTTCTCAAAGTAATCCTCTGATATCATATGATTGTGGTCTTGCCAGAACTTAAAGTTAAAGAATAGTTCTAGTAGCATATTAGCTACGCTATCCTCTGGCTTTGGTGATTCATTGAACGGCACTATGTCAGCCATCATGCTAATACTCCTTCTGGATATTCTTTTGGATCATGTTTTAATATTCTCATAGTTGTATCTGTAAACTGTTTCAATCGTTTAGTCAATGACAAAGCTTTTCTGCTTGCATCTTTATCTAAACAGATGACACAGTTAGAATATCCTTTAGCTATATCTACTGCTCTATCAGATAAGTTAGTACCTAATAAAGCCATAGCAGTACCATAATGAGATATCGCGCAAGCTGATGCAGCATCCTCTACAATATATAAAGTCTCACCATAACCTGCAATGAATGGCTCACCAGTATTCTCATACTTGTACCACTTCATACCTCTACCTAATGCTCTACCTACTGCGTCAACTGCTTTACCTGCCGATGCTATTGTAAATACAGCACGATTCTGTACTACATCATGGAATAACTCCACCCTTCCTTCTCTCCATGCTTTAGTCACATTATTCTTATCCATATACCTTACCATCCTTTCTGGGAAGTAAGAAGAAAAATGAGATGGCACTACTAAAGGCACTACTCTCTTTTCTGTAAGTTCTAAGGGTTTAGTTATACGAGTTATCAGGGTATCTCTAGACATAGTTGTAGGTGTTGCACCTTTACTATTGCACGATGCCTTATAACAATTCCAGACTACCAACCCATCCTTAGATGTTATGGTGAATGTTTTATAACCTCCGCAGCTTGGGCAGTTGATACGTTTAGTTTCACCATCCGTCAGGAACAGATCGTCTATCAAATCTTGGATCATTCTTAACCTCTTTCTTTTTATTCTTAATTATCCTGGTCTGATATTTTGACGTTCTCAGATCTTTTGCGATAGGGTTGTATCTCTTGATCAATGTCTTCTTCCCACGCATCTTTAATATCCAACCATTCTTCGATTGCACCTGATAACTTATCTCCTTTTAATAGCTCAGATTCAAAGAGTTTATTAATTTTTCTCTCTCCACTTCTCCATTTTCCATACACCATACATAAAAGATACATATATTATTGCTGATATAATCCATACTGCTGCACCATCCATTATCATCTATTATCTCCACTTCCACCTATAACATTCCTAGCTTTTCTATCTTCAAGCTTCATAACATTATACTCTTTTACTTTGTTGAAGTCTAAACCTAGATCATCAATCAACCTAGCTAACGCCCAGAGAACATCACCTAACTCTCTTTCTAGATCCGTCTTCCTAGTTGGAGAGACAATACCTTTATCATCTCTATAGATTTTCTTGACTTGATTACATACTTCCCCAACCTCACCCGCTAACTCAAGTGATGGATAGATAATTGGGTTGTCATAAATTGCAGTTGAACGCGTCCACGTTTGGTAGCTTGTTAAATCACTCATAGCTTTAGTCTCTCTTTCTTCTAAGTATTGTCTATAACTTTGTTGTCTTGCATAAGGATTATGATGACTTGGATCTTCACTCATCACTTTCTACCTTTATATCTATATCCTCACACTTTCTTATATAATTACCATTGATAGCGGAGGGTTGCAGACCAAACATATCTGCCAATTCAATCATACCATCTTCTAATCTTCTTACATCAGATAACCTAACATCATGTGTTTCTCTAATGTAATTTACCATATCATCAGATCTATTTAAAAATTTTATTATTCTTAATATCTGATCTTCTTTAATCGTCACATGAGTTCTTTTAAACTTATTCATTTTTCATACCTTTATATCTATAAGTTTACCGATTGATTTTGAATTATCTTTTGTCGGTTGCAGGAAGTCTGCTCTCTCTATAGGTGGAACTGGTACGCCTGACTGCGCTCTGTGAGCATGACTAATCTTGTTGTCATGGAATACCAGGTCTCCTGATGGTGAGTATACAGGATGTTTTAATACTGTACTAGTGCCTATATGGTCTATGCTCATTCTATCAACTCCTTTATAAGACTGATCATACATTCAATATTATCATCGTCTATATCCCAAGGATCATCAGATCTTAAACGCTCCAAATCACTAATTAATAATTCTGCTTTTTCTTTTTTAGTCATGTTAACTCCTTTAATTTTTTAACTAATGTTTCAATCATGTGATCCTGCTTCGTTAGCAGTTCGTTTAGTATTCTTTTCTCTTCCATTAAAGCATTGATCTCCTTCTCCTGATAGGCAATCTTTGGGTCATCACCTTTCGTTACTAGGTCATCATACTTACCAGTTGCCATGAGATCATTATGTATCTTAGTGAAATGTGCTACGCTGCCGATCTTCATGCTACTCGCTCCGTAAAAGATCTTCTGATCATAATTTCCTCAAACTTATACTTCTTACCAGTTTTTATATCCTGCATAATCAATGGATAAGTTTTTGCTTTAGAGTTATACCCTATGAGTTTATAGCGGGTTACACCCATACGATATTCTTTATTGAGTATATCATCTTTATTTACTCCTAACTCTTCTGCTATGTATTTAGCATACCAAGTTAGACTATCTGATAATTTCTTATCGCGTTTATCCATTGCACCTGCAATCTTTATATCGACTTTGAATGTCACTAGTTCATCATCGAAAGAACCGTTTAAGAACTCTCCTTCCAACCCATATTCTTCTAGCTTGGCTTTAATCGCTTCGTTCATATCAACTCTTAATTGCTTACAAACTTCTCTATTTATCTCTGTGATTTTCATGCTACAAACCTTCCTAGTTTAGTTCCGCGAATACCTAATAACTTATAACGATACTTGATAGTCTTTGTAAGGTATTGTTTATATACCCTACCATTTACATCACCACCTGCCGATGCTGCTTTATTCTCAATCTCTACTACATCCTTCTCACCAGTGAAACGATTAGTCCTCTGGATTACCGTTGTAGTTCTAGCCATTTCTTTGCTCCTTTAAGTATGCTCTGATTATATATACTAAATTCATATCCGCTAACATTACTGCTTCACCCTTACTATTTACCCTGCAAGTATCTTCTAACGCAGTGACTAAATCCTCTGGAATCTTGCATCCTGTTAGTGTTGCCTGGATTTCTAAAGCTTGTTTTACATTCATTTTTTTAATCCTCTTTCTGCTATTTTGTTACCATAATATATAATTGCTTTTAGTTCTAAATTTGTTAATGAACTCTTATAACCTGTAGATGTTTCTAATGCAAGTCTTATTTCATCAACTTTTTCTTGGCTAATTTTATCAGTAAACATCTACTTTATCCTTCCCATTTATCATTGTGTAATTTAATTAAAGTATACACGGCTATACATCCGAAACAAGCCATTATTATTTTAAACTCTGTACTAAATACTACAGCTATTAGAACGTCTAAGAATAAATCAATCATCGTCTACCTCATTTCTAGGATCTACTGTAGCTCCTTTATATCCATAAGCATTATCAATATCTGGTTCGCCTAAGTTTAACATTCTAAAATGTTCTTCAACTTCTTCTATATATTCTGGCTCATCGTATGACGCAATCTTGTTTTTAATTACCTCTATAGGTATCGGGCAGTTATCATACATATTTTCTAAACGCCATCTATCTACTGGTTTCAACTTACTCATCAATGTAAATTTATCTAAATCCATTTTACTCTCCTATACGTTAATTAATATTGTACTAACACAAAACCAAATAATAAGATACATCATTAATTTATTTTCCTACTCTTTACAATATCCCAATCAACACCTTTTGGGGTTCTTCTACCATGTTCTATAATTTTCATTATAGTTTTAACTGGCACTTTCAAAGTCTCAGATAATACCTTCGCTTCCTTCATTCCATAATCTTTATTATTATGGGCTGCCGTCCATATCATCTCTGTAATTGCATCGGATAAATTAGACATTGTGGACATCCCTTAGCTGGTCGTTCATAATTTTCCTGGTTTTGTTTATATGCCAATCAATTATAGTCTCTGGTCTGGATTGTTGAAAGTATCCCTCGCTTAAACCATGTTTTACAGCATCAACATTAATGTTTAAAAGATGTTTGATTTCTTTTAGTTTAACTCTGATCCGTTTCATTGTTTAGATCCCTTCCTTGTTATCTAGAAATTTATGTAATTGGATTATATCAAATATTCTGCTTTCAACTTCTTTGGCTCTATTGCCGAATGTGTTTTTTATTTTAGTAGTTAAATCATCAGCTACTCTATCGGACTGTTTATCTCTTATAAACTGTTCTAGTTCTTCACAATCCAATTGGGTAAACTCTTTGCATTGTGTTGGTATCTCTATTTTAATATATGCCATTGTCTTAGTCTCCTAATAAAATTTCTTTTAATTGTCTTATTGATTTACCAGTTATCCTTGAAAGTTCTTTTAATGTCATATTAATATTGTTGTCAAATAATCTACAAATTTCTTTATTAGTCATTGTCTTAGTCTCCTATCATCTAGATATT
>Ga0209308_10002269_pt1 | contig 16794 bp, 32 predicted proteins | sample COGITO_mtgs_1204_3_FD_184806 | JGI IMG/M metagenome (GOLD analysis project Ga0209308, IMG submission 184806) | Pelagic marine microbial communities from North Sea - COGITO_mtgs_120405 (SPAdes) (version 2) | ecosystem: Environmental > Aquatic > Marine > Epipelagic ...
GAATGCAAAGAATGCTTTACCTAATGGGCCGATCAGATAGTCATCTACGTTCTTGACTACTGTCCTAATAGAACCATTAGCTGCAGACATAAGCATACTAATGCCAGAAGCTGTACGCCCAACGCCACTGACACCTGTTTGTCCATGTGCGAAACTTGGGAAGCCTGTTGATTCATCTGCTAATACCCGTGCCTTATCAAAGAGTTGCATGTTCTCTTGTGCTACGTTAGGGAACTTAGTGCCGAAGATTGCTTGGCCTGGAGCACCACCTTGTCTACGGAACACCTTGCCAGGATATATAGACATGTCTTGTCCTGGTACTAAGTTAGTCTCATCTACTTCAAGTATTAGATTACCAGACAGTGTGGCATTGTCAATCGCCATACGCATGAAACCGTTCATTAGGGTTTGCGTATCGTCCATATTCTCAGCAATACCTACACCAAAGAAGCTGTAAGGGTTATGCTCGAATGGCACAGCATAGTACGGAATACGTGCAGGTTTGAATGGGTTAAGTACAAATCTTATTACTTCACCGTTACATACCCAGATGTTACAGTTTACTTCATCTACTTTCTTAAGCTCTCTAGGTATGACGATACCCTGTTGCTCAAGAAGCTCCATGTCAACAAAACCCCAAAACTCCAAGACTTCATAGCGCTCAGTGTCTTCTGCACCCGTAGCACCATCTTCCATCTCCATTTCCCAATACTTGCGTTCATAGCTAGCACCTTTTGATATAGCACTTTTGATTGCGTCATCCATGAAGAAAGGACGGTTACGCAATGCACGTACTTGGGACTTAGACATTTTATGACGCTCAACAACATACTCTGCGTCTTCCATGTTAGCCGCTTGAGGGTCTGGATAGAAGTTCCAAGCTGAGACATAGTTTGTACTTGGTACTGTTTTAATAAGTGGATCATAGTTGCCTTCCTCATCCCAGTTAGGATATTCTTTATCTACTGAGAAGGGGCCTTTCATAACCCCTGTACCTAATAGGCACATCTCAAACATGGAACTACGCAAGTGCTTTGATGCACCTGACTCAAGTAGTTGATCATGTATCTTCTTCTCCATCTTCTTAGCTGCAACCATTGCAGGATGGAATGTTACTGTAGTCTGAGTAGTACCTACACCTTCAATGAGCTTCTCACCCATAGGCAATAGCTTATCTTTAAGTCCACCTAAGCGCTGGGCTAGGCTACGCATAGTCTCACCAGGTTTAAGCTTAGTGTCAGGCCCCATGATGAATGGCTTAGTAGGCTTATCAGTGAAGGCTGCTTTCAGTGGCTCAAGCCCTGGTTCCGCATTAGGATCAAGGTTAACGTGTACCGCTTCTGATACACCATCAGGTAGCACTGAAGGATCAATGGTAAGAGGGAACTTGTTGTTACCAAACAAGACATCTGTTACCTGTCCATAAGCAGCCAATGTTTTAGTCTTAGTTACCTTAACAAAGATACGAGACTTCTCTGCTGAAGTGAATTGTACATCTGAACTGTATAGACCACGATAGTTACGATAAGCCCTGAGCCAGCGTTGCTCATCAGCATAACGTGAAGTTTCAGAACGGTCAAACCTCTCTTGAACAAATCCTACAACACTATTAGCTTCACCTAATAACTTATCTGTTGCTGACTCTGCTGAAACAACTTCATCTGTCTCAAAGTTAACTTCGTTATTCTCTGCCATGTGTTAGTATCCAAATGAAGGGTCTGCGGCTTGGAAGCCTGATCTTTGTGTAGCTGGGTTAAAATCCCATAGTGAGCTACGTGGCCTTGTCATAATACCATACCTTAAAGCATCATACAAGTGGTCTTCTGCTGTAGTATCGACATCTTCAGGGTTACGCTTATCTAATGGTATACCTGGTATCTGTGCAATGGAGTTAGTGCAGTTAGCCATGAATACAAGTCTAGGCTTAGTGGTAAACTCATCTACCTGTAAGCGCCTATGTATTTCATTCTTACCAGCTACACGTGAGCCTTTACTTCTATCTGAGGGCCGCCATCTGCAACCCTTGTGGTTCATCTGTTCAGCCAAGCTAGGCCCAGTATCACCCCTATTATGCCATAGAGAGCTATCAAGCACACCATAACGAATAGTTCCATCGTCTGACTCTGCCTGTAGTATAAGGTCTGCGAGATCACTAGCTGTAACTTTTGTAACATACATCTCACGATACACAATAATCTGTTCATCAGGAGCTACTGCGAACCATAGAACACCTGTCCAACTACCATACCCATAGTCGCAAGCTCTGAACTTTGTCCAGCCACTTGGTATTTTAAACGGCTCAACCACATGGATCTGGCGGTTAAACTCAGGGAAAGCCGCACCCTCATTAACATCCCAGTTACCCTCAAGTAATTGCTTACGTTGGTGTTCAGGGAGAGAGAGTAGCATCGCTTCATAGTCGCCACCTTCAGCTAGGTATGGATTATCAAACAGACTTGCAGGTATAAACCTACGTTTAAATAGTGGTTCACCTTCACGGCTATGCCCTTTAGGGAACGTAATAGTATTGCCTGTCTCAATATCAGTAGCCCAGAAAGCCTTACCGTACTGTTCAGGATCAATGAACATCTTCTTAACCCATGAGTGCCCAGCGCCACCAGGGTTTGTAGTACCCCTCATATACAGACCTAAGTCCTTGCTAGCACTACGTAGTCGACTCCTCATGTAGTTCCAAGCGAATGGAGTTGCCCACTGTGTTAACTCATCAAAGCCAATCCAATTAAAGGCCTGACCTTGGTATCGCATAACGTCCATATCCTTATCCAGATAGGACATCCACAATCTACCACCTCTGGGGCTAGTCCATTGTGACTTACGTTCTGACCACTTGATCCCTGGCACAGCCTTAGGGTAAAGCTCTTGGCTCTTTTGGATTAACTCCCGAAGCTCCTCTGTGGTGTGCCTTACTAGCAGTCCACTGAAGTCTGGGTCGTTTAGTCCATGAAGCGGGTCAGCAAGCATAGCATACGATTTACCGCCACCAGCGGCACCACCATACAGAACCTCACGTTCAGATGATGATAGAAACATAGTCTGTGGTCCTGGGTTAGGCTTAAAGACTATGTGTTGTGCTTCACCTATGTCATACTCAGGAGCCTTAGCCTCAGCATACACAATAGGGTTAGCTACTACCTTTGATTGAGTAGGCTCCGATGTGACCTTTTTCGAGCTTCTCGATTTCGTGTAGCGTTTCTTCGAGGCGCTTGGCAAGTCGGCGTTTAATGACAGATGATCTTTTACGTTTATTGTCAATGTCAACTCTCTTCTTCAAGCCCATAGCTGATATGTATCTGCCAGTTTGTTTCTCTAGCCAACGTGATACATCTACTAAACTATACTGCTTTAAGTGCCGCTTAGCAAGCTCTAATGCTTCTAACTCTAACGGTATTGGCTCAAGTAGTGAAGGGTTTTCTTCGTGTAACTTGTAGCCAAATGGTATGGTGTTATTACTCATACGAACAATAACGTGCCATTCTTTTTCTTCACCCTTGTGGGGCTTAGGTAATTCCCAGTATCCTACATCTTCACGGGCAAACATAGGTTACTCATTGGTGCCTTCTTTAGCGGGGAGATAAAAGATACCCCCACCACCAGAAGTTACATCTACACGCTCAACCTTGCCTAGTCCAGCACGGTCAAGTAAATCTTTAGCTGCAGCCATCTTATCACGGATGCCTAACTCAGTAGGATCTAATAATGCATTACCCATAGAAACAGCAGCACGAGGAGCAATACGAGCAAAGTAGGATCGTGTTGCATCCGTAATCTCTTCTTTAAGTGCCTCTACAATAACAGTAGTAGAAGTTGTTTCGCTATAACCAGCTAGTCTCTTAGCTGTAACTACATCACCATTAGCTTCTTCAAATAGCACAGCTAAGAAGCGTTGTTGGTTATCAGTAAGATTCTTTGCCATAGTTATAGTTTCCAAATGCTACGTGTGGTATATCACCACGTTTTATGCCTATGTCACGTAATTCTTTATCTGACATAGCTGATAGTTGAGATAATGCTTTGTATGAAGTGTGGAACTTCATGATTTGTTTAGCACGGGCTTCTTGGTGTGCTACGATTGTATTCCATAATTTCTTTAACATTCTGTATTCCTTACAGTGATACCACAGCTTTATTGCTATGTCAAGTAAGTTATACAATAATTAGTTATATCATACTATAGATAAGATTGCAACCCCGTTATGCAAGTAACACATGTTATGCAGTTATTGATTAGGTACAAATGTTTCTACTGCTGAACCTATAAGGTCCATATGCCCAGCACTTGTTGTTTGTAACTGTATCATATCACCAGGGGCTAGGAACAATCTGATAGGGCTAAAGGTCTGAAACTCACTTGTGTTAAGATTCTTACCCCCAACAAAGTTAGACGTATATGAATCAGCAGCTATGTACCACTTGACTGATACAGTATTATTTAATCCTGCATTAATTACATGAAGGAACACAATCTCTGCTGAACAGTTAGGTGGACATGTGTATGCTGTATGCAAAGTGGTATCTTGCACATCAGCCCAGAAGCTTTTATTCCTTGATGGTCTAACGAGTGCCATTATTTCTTCTTACCTTTATATAAACATCTACCTGCAGCTTTACATTTAGCTGGGGTAGGGCAATCCTTACAGGGTTTAAATACGGGTGCTTTCATTACCATTTCTCCTTGTCAGCCCAATATGCTGCACTCATTTTACCTTTAGATATATTACTAGCATGTCTAGCTTTAAAACTAGCACGTTTAGCTTTCATCTTATCTGATTCACCAGCCTTGGGTGCACCTGCTGTTGAAGCTCCTTGCTCACCAAAGCGGATGAGCTTAATGGTGTCACCCTCTTTAGCTAGGACTACATGAGACTTAGTTGAGTGCTTAGGGGTACGCTTAGGCTTATTATACCCAGCAAACTTCTCACCTCTGTAATCTATCATGCCTCATCTCCTACTTTAAAACAAGATGGCACTACACCATAGCCTCTTTCAATCATTGCTCTACCGTAGTTACCTGCATTAGCTTTACATGATGCTTCACTAAAGAAGAACTGCTCAGTGTTAGCTCTCATCTCACAACTAGATGCTAGTGTATTAGTACATAACATTATTACTGCTACCCACATTAGATTATGCCTTATTTGTGTAACTAAACCAGATTAAGAAAGACATTATTGCTATAGCTATACTACCAAATACTACAGCTAATGTCCAGCTAATAATCTTATCACGTATTTCCTTCTTACGATGCTCATGCTCTTGGCGTTGCTTACGCATCTTACCTTCAAGTGATACAAACTCTTCCCACTTAGACTGACCATACGCATACTGAATGTATTGCTTAAGCTCAGCCCTCATAGCTAGAGCTTTCTCCTTAGCTGCAAACACCTCAATAGCATCTGACTGTGCTGAGCCTGACATGCTCTTCCACCAGGGTGGGTCTTGAGCTTGTGCAGCCATGAAGTCTAAGTCAGATATAGCATTAGCCCAGGCACCTAGCTGTGACCCCATGTCAGACAGCTCTTTGCCTACCTCTATGCCCTTCTTAAGGTAACTGAATGCAGTACTAGCTGCAGCCATAAGTGTAAATGGGTCCATACTACTCTATTCCTTGCGTACCTTGACGCTGCTAGCTTACACTAGCGCTAGACCTACAGGAGTCTTCTAAGTGGACCCATTCTTTGTAAGGATTATTGTATAACCGTTCACTAAACTCCTTAGGGCAACGGTATTCACATACTTTAACTGTCTGATTCCACCCACTAAGCCATAATACAGTGTAGAATACAGCAGTTAACTTACATATCATTTACTCTTACCTGATGTATTGCTAGTCTTGCTAGTGTACGCAGCTTTACCATAGAAGGCAGCTACAATAGCAGCTACAGATACAAAATACGTAGGAGCCATAGAACCTAATGTCCTACCTGCCTGTTCTAACCCTATAAACTCAGCTAATAGTACAGCAAAAGGGTATAACAGCATACCAAACAGAGCAAACCAAGCCATATTGCGCTGGGCATCTACCTGTTTATCTTCATTCTCAAACCTGACTAGTCTCTCATGACGCTCTAACTCAGCATCTGTAACTATACCATCACCATCCAAGTCTGCAGCTTCATATGCACTGCCAGATTGGAGGACTTTGGGGCTAGCCATACGCACGTTTCCTGTCAGGGTCTAATACATCATGTCGTTTCAGGTGACCCTCAAGATACATAGCTCGTTCCACATGGTCTAACGTGTACTTAACGCCTGTAGCTTGGTGTATAGCCTCTCTAACGTAGAACACATCACTACGTGGAATGTGTATTTCCTTGAGAGCTTTATTATTATCAGAGAATAACGCCTGGTAGAACCTACCTATAACATCATCTTCACATAGTTGTACTTGCTTAGGCATGTATGTCAAGCCCTTATTGTTATTATACATATATTAATAGGAGAAAGTGCTAATATTCTAGCTTATGTTAAACACTATGTTAAACATTAGTGTGATTACATACTTAATGGTAACATGAATATACAGATACTGTCAATGTCTAATGTATGTTTAACATTATGTTACTATATAAGTCAACTTTAGCCTTATGTTAAACACTATGTTTAACTATTCTTGTTACTGTAACCTTAGTTTAACTATATTTAGTTACTGTATCTTTATGTTTAACCTTAATGTTTAACTATAGGCTACTACTACTACGTAGTTATATCACGTTGAACACACGTGTCAACCCCTAAAATGCACCTCACCCTGCAATTCTGTATCTGGACTTATGGATAATCATCATCTGGTCCTATAGGGGGGTGCTATAATGCTTAACATATGCAGCTTTATGAATATCTTTATGGTATACAGTTGTGTATGAACTCAAAATGCCCGTGTGTGTAGTTGTACATATACGTATACCTGACCCACCCCCGGTGGAGCCCGCCCGCCCCTCAAAGAAAAGGCCTTATATTCTTTATCCAATGAAATCAAACACTTAACTAATGCTATATAATAGAGGTTATTTATTTATGGTGCTATAAGTACTGTTAAACTATTGAAATACATAAATATTCTAAGTGATTGATTATCTCATACTATGAAAAGGTGTATAAAATAGGGTACCCCTCAAGAGGTGTGATGAAAAAGGGGTAGGGGATGTATGAAACACCAATATGTTATAACATAACACAACAGCCCAACATCAGGATGAACAAAAGAGGAACATCAAGGTTATACTATATACTATATAAAATCATTGATCACGGAATGTTACAATATGTTACAGTTTAACTATTTTCGTGATCATGATAAATTAATAGTTGCAATCTACAAAACCACATGCCATGTTGAATACATCGAAAGACGGCAGACATAACACCTTAAGCGATGTATATCCTTATAACCTTATAGAGCATCATTCGACTGACACGCTGCAAGGCCTGTTACTTTACTAGACTAAAAGCATACCGTTAAAAATCTGCACCTCTGAATTGACTATCGGTCAATACGTGCATCGGGCCATAGGATCACCCGAGAAAAAGGCCTATGTTGGATTAGCGACCTGATACTAACTGACCGCTAGACTGAATTGAACGACACTAAAATAAACACTTGACTAACTTAAAACTAAATGCCTTACTGAATACACGGAATAACAAGGCCCCTAGCGACACGGCCAAAGCTTAATAAGGATAGGTTGGTGAAAGTCCCAGCTTGAGTACGGTGACTTGAATCAGCCCGTCTATAAGCTAGGTGCAAAGTATTTATTGCATAAGCACACTTGCTAAGTCATGCCAACATGATTGACTGTTAAGGTTAGGTGAGTGTGCTTTGTTGTTTGTACTGTGAATTGACCCTGCTTCCGGGTGCCAGGATAGGTATGTCTAATGAAAGGACACATGATGGGGCTATGGTGTAAAACTAAAACTGAAATGCAAACTAATGTTCTTGACATTGTTTCATTAGGTGGCAAGATCATATTTGCTGGGCCTTGTCTTGGCCTATTCTTAATCAAGTTTAAATAGGAGGACACGCTATGTGGAAAGGTAATCTTATCTCTTGTGGCACTAATGCCAAAACAATCAAGGGTGATGGTGATGAGCTACTGACAGCCATCATGTATCTAATACCGTGGAAGTCATTTGGTGCTAACCTATGTCCTAGTGCTGAGCTTGCCGCTTGTCATGGGCCTTGTCTTAATACATCAGGGCGTGGCCAAATGTCTAGCGTACAGACTGGCCGTGCCCGTAAGACTGAATGGTACATCAAGGATCGTGCTGGCTTTATGGCTCAGCTTGTTATTGATGTGACTAGGTTTGTTAAGTATTGCAACCCTCGTAACATCAAGCCATGCATCAGACTGAATGGCACTAGTGATATACGCTGGGAACAAATACCTGTAGTAGATGCTCAAGGTAATACACACAAGAATATCATGGAAGCTTTCCCTATGGTACAATTCTATGATTACACAAAGATTGCTAACCGCCGCAATGTCCCTACAAATTATCACCTCACTTGGTCTTACTCTGGCGCTAACCCTAAGTATAGTGCCATGATGGACACTGCTGTAGCTAACGGTATGAATGTAGCTGTAGTGTTCCGTACTAAGGGATCTATACCGGCAAGCTTTAAGGGATTGCCTACTGTTGACGGTGATAAGAATGACCTACGTTTCCAAGATGATAAAGGTGTGGCCGTGGCTCTATACGCTAAGGGTAAAGCTAAGCTTGACACATCAGGATTTGTACAAGAATGATAAATGAAATCTTACTGACCTGCATCCTATGTTTGATAGGTGCTGTATGGGCATACTATGCCTCTAATGAAAGATGAAAGGGCTAGCTTATGATAGACTTTGAAAAGGTATACTTGGCATTAATCCAAGCTAAAGAACGTGCTGATTTCTTGCGCCACTATCGTGATGAATATGTAGTAGCGCCTCTTAATAATAAAACCTTGCTACTAACCTGTAACAATTCGTGACTTGACTACTATAAATCAACGTGCCAATCATATAAGTGCACACATATAAAGGACTACTCAAATGAAAACTTGGAATGTAAAAAAGATTGTTATCGATACTGATAAAGCTGCTGAGCTATTGGCATTAAACACAAATAACTATCGCAAGGTAAGTGATGCCCAAGTCTCAGCCTACGCTAAGCTAATGCGTGATGGTAAGTGGGACGGTAGCATTAGCCCTATCACTGTTGATTGGAATAATGTCTTACAGAATGGGCAGCATAGATTGCTAGCCATACTTAAATCAGGCGTAGCCATAGAGACTGTGCTTGTATCTAACGTCAACCCTGATAGCCGTTTCTTCCATGATACACACATGCCCCGCCGTATGAAAGACCACTTAGGCTGTGCTCACTGGCTTATCACTATGGTCAATGTATTCTTACGCTCTGAGGAACTACACCACACCCACGCTAAGAATGTACCACTGTACAAATCTCATGTTGATGGTAAGATGGGTAAGCTAACCAAAGAATTACACAGTATCTTTAGTAGTACTGATGATCCATTCACTAGCATGGGTGTCAGGGCTGGTATAGTATTAGCTATTTTGAATGGTAAGATTAGTAAGAAAGATGGCCTTGATATATTCAGAACAATGATCAAGCTACGCCGCCATGCAGTCAAGTGCCCTATCAAAGGTACAAAGGTATACAAGTCACAGTTAAATATGACTGAACGTGCTGAGGTAGTCGTAGGTCTATCACCTTTGATGAGTGTCCTATGTAATGTGCTTGATGCTGGTAAGCTACCTACCTATGTCGGTAACAACAAGTGGGCTAATGAGAATTATGTAGCAGCACGTGACAAGGCACAGAAACTTATGTACGCAGTATATCAGGCCATTGACCCTGACACTAAAGATAATAAAAAGTTTGACGGGCCACTGTCTAATGTTGTAAGAGGTATTATCGGAAACCTATAGAGAGGACTACATATGTTTTACTGTATCGCAACTAAGCCACTCAATGATCGCACCGATGGGTTTAGGTTCAACGTCCTTGGTATCAAGGGCCTAACCCGTAAGCGCCTTAACAAAAGCAACGGCCTTAGCCTTAGCCTTGGTAAGTCTACTGTGATCATCCACCTGTTCAAGCGTAGTGTTTACTTTGAACATGCCACCAACCGCAAGCGTAGCAAAAGGATCAGACACTTCGCAGGTTAACCTAACAGTGCAGCCCTATCATGGGGCTGTATCATTAGACTAACCTTAAATCCCGGGCTTTGGGATCAGCACAACTCTGTCTAATGAAAGGATATTAGATGTCTATTAAACGCCCAAGTGATCAAGAGATTAAAGACTTCTTTGATCTGAACCCTGATGCTCAGATGTCCGTCATAGCACAGCGATGGATAGATGATAGGCCCTTGACTGATGAACAAAAGCTAGTGATAGTTAGAGAGGGCCTTGAGTTTGTACACTTTGCAATACAAGAGGCTCAGGCTGGTAACATGGATGAACTTGATAGTGCACTTGAAGTGCTAGAACTTATGAGAGAGGAAAAGCTATGACCTTATATGATCGCACTGAAATACTACACCCTATCTGGACTGCACTGCATGACTATCGTGACAAGTGTATCCCTAACAATGATGATGCATGGGATAATATATGTACACATATGGCATGGATCAAGGAAGAATTGGAGCTAGACTTTGATGACTAAGCAATACATGACAGCATTCCCTGACTTTGATAACGGGGATACCTTTGATGCATTACTTGCAGCACTTGAGCCTATGGGTTTTGTGGATGACTCATGGCACAATGACGCTAGCCCATGCATTATGTATCAAGATCCTGACAATGAGTATGGTAACATTAAAGTATGGGTAGATTACTTTGACCGTAACCTGCGTGAATGTCCTGAGACTATTGCAGATATATTTGTAGTAGTGGATGACAGCTATGATACTGACGGGTTCAACAAAGACTTTACATCTGTAGCTGATGCCCTTACTTATATTCGAATGCATTATATGGAGCTAGAAAATGTCTGACACTAAACGCAAAGTAGTACTTAGCCTCTATGATTTCACTGGTGAGGCACTCAAACCGTGGGCACAGGCTGGCTATGAATGCTATGCGTTTGATATACAGCATGATGATCAGGTGGTTGAGACATATGAAGGTGGTGGATCTATTCACTATCGCCATGCTGATCTACATGATCACACCTACATCAATGCTATACAGGATGAGTTCAACGATGGGTCTGTAGCATTTGGTATGGCCTTCCCTGTATGTACAGACATGGCTGTATCAGGTGCAGCACACTTCGCTAAGAAGCTAGATGCTAACCCATCATTCCAAGATGAGGCTGTAAGCTATGCCATGTGGTGTGCTAAGCTATTCAATAGCCTTCACGTACCATTCTTTGTAGAGAACCCTGTCTCTGTGTTAGCAACCAAGTGGCGTAAGCCTAACTATACGTTCCACCCTTACCTGTATGGTGGGTACATCCCACTGTGTCAGGCTGAGCATCCTGAGTGGCCTCAATACATAGCTGCACGTGATGCCTACCCTAAGAAGACTTGCCTATGGACAGGCAATGGCTTTGTGATGCCATCCTTTAGACCTGTCTCAGTAGAAGGTGGCTACTCTTTACAACACCGTAAGTTAGGTGGTAAGAGTATGCGTACTAAGAACATTAGATCAGCAACCCCACGTGGCTTTGCCCGTGCAGTATATGAGGCTAATCATGGCGCAGAGTAAGGAAGATAAAGCAGCTAAGGATAAGGCTTATCGTGAAGCTAACAAGGAAAGGATAAGCGCTAAAGGTAAGGCTTGGTATAAAGCTAACAAGGAAAGTAAAATAGCAAGCAGTAAGGCTTGGAATAAAGATAACCATGAGCAAGCATTAGAAAATACTAGGGCTTGGAAAGCACTACATAAGGAGGAAGTAAAGACAAATTATAATAATTGGGGCAAGGTTAATCCAGATAAGGTTAACGCTAAGACAGCTAGACGTAGAGCACTCAAGCTTAAGCTAATACCTAAGCATCTAAAGAATTGTCGTGTAGAAAAACAAAGGGTGCTTGACATATTTAAACTTTGTAGATTAATAAGTATGGCTACTGGTGTTAAGCATCATGTAGATCATATGTGGCCTCTGTCTGATAAAGGGCCAGAGTGGTCAGGTAATATGCAGATCATAACTGCCTATGAGAACCTAAGTAAAGGAACTAGTGTAGACCTTGAACTTAAACACAACATACAACAATCATTAAAGGATACTATGTGATGGTGGAGATTGAACCGAAACACCTGCAATACCTACTTAACTATGTAGAAGATATGTTTGTAGGTACTATCTATATTGAAACATATACAGATCTACAGCACTCAATAGATACACTTAGTGCTATCATGGCTGCACGTATAGCCTTAAACAAAGGAGACTACCATGACTGAAGATACCCGTAATGAATACCAAATAAAACGTGACGACCTTATTGCAGCACAGCATGAGGCTATGCGTGGCCTTATGGATGATCAGCTACTAGCTATCAAGGATGCACACAAGGCAATGGATGAGATTGTTGATGGCTTTCGTGAGAGCTTTACTAATACAGGTGTAGCTATGGCTAAGGTTGAATCAGCCATGTACGATCTACGCAATAGCTTTCCATTCAAGAAGGACAGTGAGTGATGTTAACATCAATACTAATCAAGGCGGCTATCTTTGCAGCTATAGTGATGAGCTTTAGCCCTGCATTTGCTGAGCCTGTTAGCTTAGCATCAGCCCACCATGTGTATAGGGATGAGCAACAACAAACACCACACACTAAGAAGGTGTGTAAGATTATTGATGTGCCTATCTATGAGCAACGTAAGAGGCAAACCAGGGGTAGCGATGTGTTAGGCGGAGCTATCATTGGTGGGCTACTAGGTAAGGGCCTCACGGGTCAGGATAATGGCGCTGCCTTTGGTGCCTTAGCTGGTGGTATGTTTGCTGCTGATGCTAACAAGACAGAGAATGTTATTGTAGGCTATCGTAAGGAGCAAGGTGAGTGTACCAATGAGACATACTACACATACAATACACGGCGTGTGTATAGCCACAGTGTCATGACCTTCAAGCTTAACGGTGTTGAATATAAACTTGACTTCATGAGGTAAGCTATGTATAGAGCTACATTCTATGACTCAGATAAGAAACCTATATGCTGGTACACTGATGCACGTAAGGATAGAGTTGAGCAACGTGCAGCTAAGATGCTTGACAAAATAGAACAGCGTAGGTTAGTTATAAGCTATGACATTAGATGGATACCACACTCATGAACAACACACAGTACCTACATTCGTATTGGAATAACATCATTAAGCAGGTAGATGAGGCAGTAGAACTAACTGAGTACGATACATATGATGATGACTTACAGACTATTGAGGTAGCATTAGAGCTTGACAAGGAGGTGCCACTTAATTGATGATGTTCCTTGTACCAACCGTCCTAACTGTAGCATACCTTGCTATTTTTCTAGGCCTTATAATATGGAACCTATATGAGCTATGATAATAAAGAACCACCCAAACCTGATGATCCGTGCGATGATTGGACAAAGAACTTACCACTACCTAAGGAACCTAGCCGTGCAAATTAGTATACTATTCAATGCCTTACTAGGCGGTGAGCTACACCAATCATTCAGTGCACGTAACCATCAGAGGCGCAGAGATAAGAAGCTACATGTATGTAACCTTATTGATCTACTACTAGGTGAGGATCATTGCCTTAGATCATGGGTACATTGGAAAGTAATTGTGAGAAAGATATGATACACACTATGGCTAAGAGATATACACTAAAGGGAACCGATACGCTGGACAAATTAGCTCAGGTATATATGAACTCAGATAAGTTTATTGATCTTAGCAATGGGTCACAGGTATCATATGAGCGCCACATCATTGCTGCCTTAGCTACTAAGGTAATGAATGGTAAGACCTTGGGTAACATTAAGCTCAAGGACATTAACATCAGCCACATCAGCAATGCCTATGCACAGTGGCGCAAGGCAGGGTTACGCAGTGCTAACCTACGTGCTGCTGTTATGTCTGTCATGTTTAAGTTAGCCCAGCAACAGTTAGCTATGATGCATAACCCGGTATCACTGCTGGATCGTAAGGCTACTAAGAGGCGCAAGGTTAAGTGGACACATGAACAGGTCAAGTTATTCCTTAACGCAGCATACAGTGACTTCAATTACCGTAGCGTAGGGCTGATCGTTCACATGGCATACGAATGGGCACAACGTATTGGTGACATGCGTAACCTAAGATGGTCTAGCCTTGACCTTAATGCCCAGCGCTTAGACTTAGAGCAAAGCAAGCGTGGTGTATCAGTACACATACCTATCAGTGATACCCTTACAGCTATGCTACGACAACAACATGAGGACTTTGGACACACATTATATGTAGCACCACGTGTTAAGGCTAGGGCTGGTAGCTATACACCATATGACATAGAAGAGATTAGCCCCTTGATTAACGCAGTCATTACATTGGCTGGCCTACCTGATGAGCTTACAGCTATGGACTTACGGCGCACTGCTATCACTGAGATGGTTGAGGCAGGGGTTGACTTAGCTGGTATCATGCAGGTATCAGGGCACAGTAGTCCTAGTAGTGTCACACCTTACATGGTCAACACTATTAGTGGGGCTACTACCACACAGAATAAGAGATGGAGTAAGAGGGATGACAGTTCTACCTAAGCAATTCCTTGATACCCTTAGCATAAGTGAGGGGCAAAGGGTGCGTGTTAACTGCCCAGTATGTGGAGCACGTAATACATTTACTGTAGTTAAGATGGATGGCGTACTCGTATACAACTGCTTTAAGTTAGGGTGTAAGCAAGGCATGTATGCTATAGGTATGACTGCTGCTGAGATTAAAGAGAAGATGAAGCACTACATCAGGCCTGTGCATAAAGAAGTAGAACGCATGGAGATACCTGAGTACCTAGTGCAACCTACTGATGGGCACCCTATGATGCAAGCCTTCATGACTAGGTGGGATCTACATGATGAGGGCCTGATGTATGACGTTAAGGATAGACGTTGTGTATTCCCTATCAAACATAAGGGTAGGATCATTGATGCTAATGGACGGTCACTTGACGGGGCGTTACCTAAGTGGTACAGGTATACAGGTAAGGCATCTTACTTCACTAGAACCTTTGGACACTTTGATGATGTAGCTGTAGTGGTAGAGGATACTATCTCAGCCATCACGGTAGCCAAGATAGACCCACGCATCACAGGGTTTGCTATCTTAGGTACATCATTACTTAAGGTACATGCTGATGAGCTTAGCCGTTACAGTAAGGTTATCGTAGCCCTTGACCCTGATGCATGGGGTAAGACAATGACATTCACTAAGCACCTACGTTTGTATGGGTGTGAACAGACTAAAGCACTATTGATTAAGGACGACCTTAAGTATAAGCTTGATGCCGACACAATGAAACTAAAGGAGATGCTACATGAGTAAGTATAGCACAGACAAATGGATCATGGAGTTTGAGACAATACAGTTTCAGTTTCGTGGTGACGATGATAAGATTGTACACTGGGTACTAACTAACCCTGAGATACCTGAGGCTAACAAGACTGCAATACTTAGACGCTATGGACACATGGTTCACATGCTTGACCCACAACATATAGACTCAGGCATGGATACCATTAAGCGTAAACCCGGCAGACCTAAGAAAGATATACAATGATTACAGCAACTTACATTGATCACATGGGTAGTGACCTATCCGTAGTGAATGCAGCACGGGTTAGTTTCGGAAAGGTTAGTGATTGGAATGAACCATCAATGGGAAAAGCTTCAGGCTTATCTGATAGAGATGCTAAGCTGGTTAGGTATCTTGCTGTACATAAGCACATCTCTCCTTTTGGTCATGCTTTTTGTACTTGGCATGTCAAAGCTCCTGTTTTCGTGGCCCGTCAGTTAGTCAAGCATAAGTTCCTACGTTGGAATGAGATCTCTAGGCGTTACGTTGATGATGAGCCTGAGTTCTACACACCTGATGTATGGCGTGGTAGGGCTGAAGATAAGAAGCAAGGTAGTGCAGGTGAAGTTAAGCTACCTTACCTTGTACCACATGAGTTCTACAGGTCAGCCTTATACGAATATCAAACACTCCTTGAGGCTGGTGTAGCACCAGAGCAAGCACGTATGGTACTGCCACAGTCTACCATGACTGAGTGGTACTGGTCAGGTAGCCTTGATGCCTTAGCTGACATGTGTAACCTACGTTGCACAGGTGACACACAACTTGAGACACGCCTAGTAGCTAATCAAATCTGTGATAAGATGAGGGAACTATTCCCTGTATCATGGCTAGCATTGAGAGGACTATGATACTAACACTATAGTATTATTAACCTAACTAAAACAAGTGTTAGTAATACTATGATATTATTTATGTGGAGATCAATGATGACTAAACGAATACCAATGAAGGGTGGCGATGAGTATGATGGACTAACTAAAGCACGTAGGTTTCTATTATGGAAGAGAGGTCAGTTAAAGAAGATTAAACGTGCATACAATAAAAGGTTTCGTAAACATAACAAGGAGTTAAAGGATGAATGATCTTATTAAGATAGAAACTATAACAGACCATGAGGATGGGTCAGCTACACTAACACTTGACTTGGATGCAGAAACATATCACAAGATATTTGAGTACGGTTTCGTAAAGCTTATCATGAAGGGGATGGAAGTAGATGTACCT
>Ga0209308_10002273_pt1 | contig 16775 bp, 33 predicted proteins | sample COGITO_mtgs_1204_3_FD_184806 | JGI IMG/M metagenome (GOLD analysis project Ga0209308, IMG submission 184806) | Pelagic marine microbial communities from North Sea - COGITO_mtgs_120405 (SPAdes) (version 2) | ecosystem: Environmental > Aquatic > Marine > Epipelagic ...
AAACCACACAGCTTGTGCTAATACGGCAACTTTTAGAACCATATACATCAGCAACATTCCCTAAACCGTAAGCATAGAACCCACCATTTTTCAATGTTGTTCTTGCTTCATCAGTCCAAAATATTGTACCGTTCTGAATACCTGCAAGCGTAGGCACATCTGTGTAAACTGTTTCTACTAATTCCTCATAACAAGCATTAGCACTACTTGAAAGAACTGATATTTCATAAGGATAAGATTCAAACAAAGTAGTTGTAGTTGTACTCGTTGTACTCGTACTTGTAGTACTTGTAGACGTTGTAGTTGTTGTACTCGTACTCGTGGTAGTAGTCGTTGGCTCTGTGGTAGTTGTCGTACCTTCTGTTGTCGTTGTTGTTGTACCTTCCGTTGTTGTAGTGGTAGGAACTGTTGTAGTCGTACCTTGAGTAGTAGTAGTGGTTGCCTCTGTTGTTGTAGTCGTTGGCAACGTAGTAGTACTTGTTGAGGTAGTCGTAGTTGTCGGTTCAGTTGTAGTTGTAGTTGGCTCTGTTGTGGTAGTCGTACTTGTTGTTGTAGTTGTAGGCTCTGTGGTAGTAGTTGTTTCTACTGTACAACCAAATACACTAACAGGTATATAAGCACCGTACTCACAGTTTCCTGTAATTCCATCATAAGCAAATACTAAAACTCCTGTATTATCTGTTCCGCATAAGTTTCCACTATTAGCAAACATTGTTAATTGACTTCCTGCAACAGACACACTATCTAAATATTGAGATGTATCATTTGCAATATAAGACAATGGCTGACCATCTAATTGCGTAAAGTAATTATTTAGGTTTATTGTTTTATTATCTCCTACCTCAATACTCTGTGTTGGTATTGGAGAATAAGCTATTCTCTGAACACAAGGTGTTTCAGTTGTGGTAGTAGTAGGCAATGTAGTGGTAGTACCTGCCGTTGTAGTTGTTCCTGCAGTAGTCGTAGTAGTCGTTCCTGCGGTTGTTGTAGTTGTTGTTGGTAAAGTAGTGGTAGTACTTGTTGTACTTGTAGTTGTTGTCGTTGTTGGTATTGGGTCTCCACAATCTACTGTTAAAGCATCATTGTCTACCGTTACATTAGTTTCATCAGCAGTAGCACACAAAGCATCCCCACAGTCTACAGTAAATAAAGTACTATCTATAGTAACCTCTGTATTATCAGCAGAAGGACAAGTAAGAATAGGAGGTTGAAACTCATCAGTAATAATACTTAATAACTCTAAGTTACTTTTACCTGATGTTAGTTCTGTTTGTATAGTGTTTATTCTATACTCTTTGTCTCCTATTATAAATCTATCGCTTAGGTTGTATTTAGTTAGTATGTTAATAGGTAAATAAGCAGTTACACTTGTTAGCCTATTTCTTTTATTAAAAACATTAGCTATGTAATTCTCGTAGTAAGTTTTAAATAATGAGTTCTCATTAGTGTCTCTTAACCACTCATCTATCTCTGCACTAAAGTTTATGGTTTGTACATTGTCAGATGCAACATTACTTGGTCTGTTGTAAGTTGTTAAAGAGTTAGATGTAACACTATCCGTGCTAACAAAATAGATTGACTTAGTACCTGCCTCTTGATTAACATTTAGAAACAACAAAGGAGAACCTAATTCTTTCTCCTGTTTATCATTTACAAAGTAACCATATTGAGCATTAGTAAGCACTCCATCATCTTCATCATTTAGTCTTTCATATATTACTTTCTCAAAAGGCAACTCTACCTTATACTCCCCACCATCTATAAATTCCTCAGCTAAAGATGTGATTATGTACTTCTCCTCTCCAAAGTTAGCACCGTTGCTTTCAGAGAACTCCTTAGATAAAAATGTCTTAGGCTCTTTGTACTCAAAGTTTACTTCACTATATAAAGGAACTCTGTTTACGTCTATGTTTTCAGAACCTACAAATTCTGTAATATCCCAAGTCTGATAGTCCTCATAGAATGTGTTTAAGTCCTCTACTATAATATCTGTGTCCTCTACATAAGAGGTAAGGTTAAACATCTTAAAGATACCTGTAAGGAAGTCTAGAATCTTGATGTCAGGCATTTGATTAGCAGTAATAATCCTACTAAGCATTGCTTGGTCTGTAACTGTGTAGTCTTGGTAGTTTGTACAGTCAAGAGCTGAATCTACATAGTATTGAGTAGTTATTTGCCACCTTGCACTATATGTGTTCAATGTAATACTATCCTCTGTAGATATTTGTACTTGTATTCTCCAAAACTGTGGTGTCTCAAACCACTCTCCTATGTCTATTGTGTAGCCTAAAACTCCTTTGCCTGTTCTTTCTGCAAGCACGGTGTCTGTAATTAAGTCTACTATTTTAAATGTATATTCCGTATCTGAATCTACAGGAGTTACTGAAAGTTCTGCAATAGTATCTGTACCAAATGATGTGTCTCCTCCTGTTGTAGTTTCAAAGTAGTCATCGCTAAAAAAGGCATAGTAGTCTCCACAAGCTATGTTCTCTGTTTGTTGTACCCAGTTGCTTATAATTCTTTCTGACTTGCCTGTTGCTGATAGTATGCCTCCTGCGTTTCTATGAAGCCATAAATACAAATCATTAAATATGCTCTCTGAAAAGAAATCTCTTGAGAATTTTATTTGAGGATACTTTGCTTCTATAGCGTCTATGATTCTAAGAACCCTAAGAGCAGGTTTTAAATCTGCAGGTCTTATACCATCTGTACTTAAAGCTATGTTTGCAGTATTAGCTAATGGAGTGTAACCTGTATCGGAATCATATACAAATCTCCTATCAGGACTTATAAGAGGATATATAATAGCTTGAGTATCTGAACCTACTGTAAGACCAGTCTCTAATCCATCTAATATATTGTCATATGTCCAATCGTGGTCATATATAGATAGTTCGTTTGATAAGTCTTTTAGTTTATCGCTTCCTAGTATCTTGCTTAATATAGCAACAGAACCAAAGAAAGTAATATTATAAGCATATGGTAGGTTATCTTTTTTGATTACCTTATTTAATCTTATAGTACCTTTTCTAAATGGTAGGCTATTTATTTCTATTCTTGCATCTACTCTGAACCTTGCATCAAAACCATCTATAATAGAATTGTCTCCATAGTGTTTAAATAACTTGTTGTTTGCTTTAGAAGCAGGTATAGTAAATGTCTGAGAGTAGTCTGTAAATATCTTAGATATATCCTTTACGTTTTGTATAGAGGAGTTTACAGAGATATTCTCATCATTAAATAAGTCTACTCTTTGGTCGTTTATATAAAGCTGAACAGTCTGCATTTATCTTACATTATTTATAGTGTCATAAGCAAAGTCAAAGGTCAATGTATAGTTTATTAGTTTATCATTGACACTTGTTTTATATGTTAGACTCTCAGTATTTATATCTATAGGTAAAACTAGACCATCTATTGTTGCCCATACTTGCTCTGATAATAAAACCTCCTTAATAGGTGCGTTCATTACCTCGCTTACAAATCCAGTATTAATAGTCATACTCTCTGTACCCATAGCAGTCAAAGTTTTCTTTTGATGCTTGTGAGTAGAATAAGAACCTGATGCGTTTATAAATGAACTCTTATACCTTTCCTTGCTTATGTTTATATCTTTTATGCTTTTCTTAAAGAACCACAAGTCTTGCAATGCACCAAACTTATTTACAAAGGTAAGTTTCATAGGAGTGAACTTAGGCTCACATACTCTGTTTATGGCTACTGTAGTAGTTCCTACTGTAATGCTTGTTTGTGTAGGAGTAAAGGTGTTGTATCTTATGTCTCCACTAAACTCTGATGGTATTACTCCTGATGTATTGTCAGGTACATAAACTACATTGTTTGATTGCATTAAAGCATTAGATGATATAGTTGTTCCTGAACCTTCTTCAAAATAACTATAACCATCAAAACCCCTGTGTGTAAATGTATAAGGACTTCCTACTGCTATACCTTCTTCATTAAAGTGTATAATGTCTCCGCTTATTGCTATTGTCTGTGGTAAGTAAGAACCATAGAACTCTACATCTAAATAGTCTCTTGATAGTTCTGCTATCTCAAACAAAGCTAACCCTGCTGAGGTAGTAGATTTACTTGTTGTGTATTTAAGGCTACCTCCTACATACAACCTCATCTGTGCAGTTGTTGCTCCTGCTTTTGTTGCAGTTTCATAGTAAGGACTTCTTAATAATATATTTGCCATAATCTTATGTTGTAAAATCTAATAAATCATCTATGTCTAAGCCAAAGTTTTTTATAAGCTCAGGTGGTAGATTGTCAAATGCTTTCTCAAAAGGCTTAGTAAAAAATAGTGAAGGTTTTATCCCTTTCTCATAAATACTTTTTTGTAGTACAAATGCTATGCTTCTATAGTTACCTTTTTTATATCTCCCTTTCTCGTCTCTTAGTCTTATGTTCCTAGCCTTTGCCCATTCCATTAATGGTTGCATAGGTGGTTTCTTATTAGTGTACTCGTATATTGTATTATATTTCTTTTTAGTACCACTTACTCCCTTGTCTATAAACTCTCCATAAGGTAGCATATAGAACTCTAAAGAGAATGAGTTAGGACTTACATTCAAATCATATCCTAAACTTCCATACAAGCTACTAGAGACATTCTTTTTTTGTTTAGACAGATTGCTCCTAGATTGCTGAATAACATACTTAGCAAACGAGTTAAGAGCTTTCTGTGTTTCTTTGAAATTAGCAGACATTTATATCATTCTCTATTATTACATCAAATGTTGCTGCCCATCCTGCTACTTGGTTCTCAAACCTATCTCTAAAAGGCTCTATAGCTGCATCTCCTAGTACTTGGTACTTCTCTCTATATAATTGACCTATTCTTAGTTTTTGTATTAGCTTATTGACTACAGAGAGCTGAGTGTTTAGCACATCTTGCTCATTGTCATTACCTACAAATATATCTGTCTCTATCTCTTTGGATTGGTCTACTATATCCATTGACAAGATGCTGATGTTGAATGTTAGTGTGTTCTCTGATGAGGTTACACTATTAACTATCATATGAGACAAAGGAAAGATAGTCTGCTTACTTAGGTCTACCTCTGTTAAGTCTCCTGTGGTTACAGTATTGACATTGACATCATCTAGTAGTGTGTCTTTTATTGTGTCAGTTAGTAAGTAGAATCCTCTTATTGATGTGTTCATTTCATTTTGCTTTTTAGTCTGTTTGCTTCTAGCTCTGCTTTCTCTTTCTCAAAGGATAGCATCATAAAACATTTATGTACGCTTAATTTAGTGATACTTTCAAATCGTCTAATATCGCCTTGAGCGAGTGCGTAAATTGATTGATACCAACCCCACTTGCTTCCGAATTGAGATATTGCACTAAACTCGTCTCCTCCTGTTCCTCCAAATAATTCATCATAGCTTGAGATAAGTCTATCCCTAAATGGTAAAAAAAAATAATGGAACTGATGACAGCTTCTAAAGGCATATCTTTCATTACCTCTCCATCTCCTGCTTCATAGTCTTTTATAGAATACTTATCTCCATATTTGTTTTCTATTGGTCTGTAGAGAACTGCCATTGCTCTGTGCATATTATCCCAGTCTCCTAAGAACGCATCTAAGTCTATGTACTCTCCCAAGCTAATATCATCTAGCTTAGGTATAAAGCCATACTCTACACCTTTCATTTTGAACTTAGTTACAAGCTGAGGTTTCTCATTGAACATATCTACCAAGATATTGCAGATACCATCTACATCAGCGTATTTCATTTTAAGAGTATCTGATAGCTTTACTCCACAGAATATCTCTATCATCTTAGAAGCTAGAAACTTCTCATCTTGGTTGTTATCTTGTATTTTAAGATACCTCTGATACTGGTCTAAAGTAACCTCTGATAAAGAGTCAGGTATTGTAATCTCTACTTTCATATCTATATAACGTATTTTTTAAGGCATTTTAGTTAAAGGTACAAAAAAAGACACCTATTTCTAAGTGCCTCTTTCTCGCTAACTAAACTTACTTATTTAATCAAATACTGCTGCTAGTGATAGCAAGCATACTGTTCCTAATCCAAATACCAATATAAATGTTATAAGGTAGATAATATTCTCAGGGTCTTTCTTAAGCCAATTTCTCATAGTGGTATATTTTAGATTCTATTTCGTTTATAACATATTTTGATAGTAAGTCTGTGATGTCTGTTTTAAGACCATCTACTGATGTATGTAGTATCTCTATTTGGTCTCCTACTGGCGCAAAGGAATAGTTCCCATCGCTACCTTCATCAAACTCATACTTTACCTCTAAGGTAACTCCATCTATTGTAATCTCTAGTTCACTCATTGTCTGTCTGTTTAAATTAATAATACCCAAATATATAATCCTTATTTGAGTTATGCAAATTATTTAATAACTTTTTTTTATTCTTTTCTGTAATACCAATAAGAATAGGCATAAATCATAGCTGCTCCTAGCATTCCTATTATTAAATCTTGATTATCTGATAGCATATTTACCATAGTTAGGTTTGCTTAGTACATTGTAAGTTGCATACCTAAAAGCATCTATTAGGTGGTTGTTTTTATCTATTGGTATGTTGGTTAGCTTCCCAGTCTTATCCTCAATCCACTTATAGTTCCTCATCTCTTGAATGAAATGGTCTCCACTAATACATAGCTTGTATCTCCTTAGTACATCTATTCCTGCTTGGATAGAGTCTCTGCCTTTTATAGTTGCTCTTACTTGGTTACCCATTCTCCTAAGCTCATCTATTAATCTAGGCTCTGCACTATCACAATATATCACTCCATTGATATTAGCCTCTCTAAGGAACTTATTTATATCTTGGGTAGTCATATGGGTTCTGTAGAGTAATTCTTTAGCATAGAGCGTGTCTTGGTCTCTATAGACCTCTACTAGCGTTGTTGGGTCATTAGTATATCCAAAGTCCATTCCATAAGATAAGAACTGAGCTGAGTCAGGTATCTTGCTTTCTGAGAAATTAAATATAGTTGCTTTAGATACTCCCTTTTGTCCTAGTCCATATATTTGCCAGTAGGTCTCATCTGTTTCTTTTAGCCTCTCAATCTCTGTTCTGATGTTAGGGTCTAAGAATGGATTGTCTTTGTAAGTAGTGATGTAGAAATCACAGTCCTTTCTAGTAAGCACCTCATCATAGATAAAGTGATACTCATCTGATGGGTTGTAATCTAGTAATACTTGTTCTTCTGTTCTAAAGATAAGTTGTTGCCAGTCCTCTTTGTTTATTTCATTAGCCTCATTGATGTATAGTAACTGTCTTTTACGACCTCTTACCTTTTGAGGTATGTCTAAGCTAATAAACTCTATTAGGTTGTTCTTTAGGTTGTATTCAGAGTTAGACTTATTGTGGTCAGCTTCTGAGTAGATGTTATGCTTTTTAAGGATGTCTAAGAAATCTCTCATTACTGTAGCTCTAAGAGATGGAAAGGTCTTTCTACATATTGTTATGGTCTTTCCCTCGTGTCTTGCACAGTAGTCAAATATAATCCACAAAAGGATGTTATAAGTCTTACCTGACCTAGTCCCACCCTGATGTGCTATTATCTTATGATTGTTATTTACTAAACTCCTATATACCTTATTGGTTTGAATCCTCATTAGGGTCTATGATTTCAATTTCTATTTTAGTTGGAAAGCCTCCATCTATCTGATGCTCTTGTCTTTCTACATAGCCTCTGTTCTTACCTTTGGTTTTTAAATAGAATAAGATTTCATTTGTCTTATTAGCATCTATGTTTTCAAATAGTTTGTTTTCTACATAGTCTATCCTAGCCTCATCTATCTCTACTATCCTTTGAGCAAACTCCTCATCATTCTTTTTCCATTCATAGAAAGTGTATCTTGATATGTTAGCAGATTCACAAGCCTCTGATATTGTTCTAGAGACTTTATAGGATTTTATGAATACCTCTTTGTCTTTCATTTTGTTAGTTTTGTTAGGTTTTATTATATAACGTATTGTTAATTAAACCGATACCTCTGCTTGTTTATCTCTCTCATACATCATTGTCACTATTTTATTTAGCCTCTTGATGTTATTAGGACTTAGATAGTTTAGGTTTTGTTTTATCATAGACTTCTGCATCTTAGTGTGTGGGTTAGTATCTTGGAAACTTTCCAACCACTTATCTATCCTGTCATTGTATCTCCTATAGGTCTCAAAGTTCTTTAGAGCGTGTAAGGCAGTTGCGTGGTCATATGGTTTGCCGTTTGATTTATAGAATCTTGATAACTCTGCTAGAGTAAAGTTCAGATTATTGTATAACAAAAATGTTAGAGTTGCTCTTACATCTATGTACTCTCTTTTCCTTGTGTGTCTAAAAGGGTCTAGTCCTGATAGTTCCTCTAGTTCTTTTGCTACTTCTATAGCGTCTTGTATTTTCTTCATATCTCCTCTTGATTATAATATTCCCTCTAAATAATATCCATCTATATCTACACCATCTATAAAGAATGTCTTGTAGGTTTGTATGGCTTTCTCAGTCTTTTGCTCCCCTGAAAAGTAGAAATCATCTGAGCAGTGATATATGCCAATATCTAGACTTCCCTTTGCAATGGCAATAAAAGTAAAATCCTTAGGCTCTATATTGAATAGATTGCAATAGAGATAGCATTGCATATCGTATGAATATTTCTTTGCACTGTATGGGAATGAGGCTAGGTCTTGAGTACTTTTAAGGTCGCAAATTCTACCCTCTCCTAATATATCAGCTTTACCTCTAAAAGGGAATCCCATTACTTCCCCTATTGCAGGAACTTCAAACTTTGACTTAATCAGGTAGCTCTTTGCAGTCTCATTCTTATAAAAAGCATCAGCCATTCTCTCTGCATCTTTTTTCTCTTTCTTGGTAAATACCTTTCCGTGTTTCTCTTTGGCTAACTTATAAGCCTTAGAGTTCTTAGATTCTACATCTACAAATACTTGAGAGTCAAATACCTCAGGTTCTAGTATAGCGGTGTGGAATAACCATCCGTCTCTTAGTGCTTGTGATTCAGGAGAACCATACTTAGTAACATAAGTGTATGTCTTTGGACTTCCTATTAGCATCTTAGCACTTGAACTACTCAAAGCAGCTTTACTTAAATACCCATAGTAGAACTCATCTGACATCATATTGTCTAGCAGTTCTTGTTTGTCCCATTCTTTTCCGTCTAATAGTCTAATCTTGCTCATCTATCTTAATTATTAATTGTTTTAGTATTTCAGGGTTTGATACTACACCTTGTGAGTTAGGGAAGTTGTAAATTACATACCATTTACCATTTATTGTCTTATCACTATCACAAGATAGTATATCTCCTTTGGTGTAGTTGTAATAGAAATCATAGTCGTTTTTATAGAATCCTAGTTCTACTAGTAGTTCTTCTGTCATAATCCTAGTTTGTTTTTCATTTCTAGATTCTTAACCTGTTGCTCTAGTTGTTCTATTCTCTCATCAGCTTTCCTTGCTCTATCTACTGCTCTAATCTTGTCAGCTATTGACTCAGATATAATCCTGTCAAAAGAAAACCTCTCATCCTCTAGTGCTTGAATGTATCTTAATTGTCTAAATAAAGCATCCTCAAAAGCCTTTAGCTCCTTACTCTCTGACTTCTTAGTCCACTTCATAACAAGTTCTAAAAGCATCTGCATATCTGCATTGTTCTGCAGCTCTAATAAGTTTCTGTCTACTTTGTACATCTGTCTATTTTTTTTAAGTCCCCATATGTCGTGCACTTACAACACAAAGATATTAAATAATTTTAATTACACAACTATTCTTCTTTATAATTATAATTGTATGGATTAAATTCTTTAGCCTCTTGGTTTCTTTTCTCTCTTACAAAAGCTATCTCTCTTTCTATATAGTCCTTAGCTTTGTATAGGTCTTGTAACTCATCATCTTTCCTTCCTGCCCTAGCTATGTACTTAACGACATTGCCCCTGTTAAATGACAGTTTGTAGTGCTGACAAAAGTCTATTACATCATAGTCTCCTGTAGCTTCATAGTGTATTGCGTTACCTCTCATTTTTAATCTTTAAGTATTTGTTATAATATTTTTTAGTATCTCGGTATTTGTACCCTTTATATATACCACCATTCCACATTCTAACTAGCTCCTCCTCTGTAGGGAATCTACAATGCTTCTTTAGGAACACCTCTTTACCATAACATAAGTAAAGTCTAAATACCTCCTCAGAGGCTTTCTCAGAGAACATCTGCTCGTGGTAGTAGTCAGTACCATAAATCCTATTAACATCCTTTAAAACGCTTCTCTGTATCTGTAGAATACCATAAGACCTACCACCATCTCCTATAGAGTCAGGATTGTTATTTGTCTCTACAGTCTTTAGGATAGTCATTATAGATACCAATGTGGATAGAATATAAATCATTTTACTACAAATTCTTTTAGTGAATCAAAAGGAACTTCATAATACGCAGCTCCCTTATTCTTTTTTATTGGGCAGTTTATAATAGTATTGTGATAAGCATAACCCATAATACTAATTACATTAGGCTCTACTGTTTCATTATATTTAACACCTATATAGACATCCTTAGGATTTCCCAATACATTTGAAACTTTAGGCATTATAAACTTAAAATAATTTTTAGTAGCTGACTTTATTTCTACCTTTTTAGAATTAATAATCATATCACAGTCGTCTATGATACCTGAATTATCTAATCCTTTAGCAGGTATATCTACATTGTAATTACTTTCTAGCCATTTACTTGTAAGCATCTCGCAAACAACTCCTCTCCAAGCCTCTACACCACTATACCTGTACTTGCCTTGTTCTATCTTTTTAAACTGTAGTATTTGATTTTTAGCAAAATCTATATCACTTTGTCTTACTTCTATATTTACTGCCATACTAATCTATCTTTAAGAAATCTGCTTGTCCGTGTTCCTTAAACCACTCTTTGTTCTCGTGGTACTTATCAATTACTGCATCTATCATTACTAGCTCATCTACACTAGAACTGGATATTTTATCTACTAAGTCCTCTAGCTTGTTTAGAACATTAGTAGTCATCTCAGGGTTATTGTCATAGATGTTATTGTAGTTGGTATTGAATACCTGCTCTAACTCTTTAATGCTTCTGTTTACATTATACTTTACTGACTCCTTATAAAACTTGCTGCCTTTTAGTGAGTCCATAGTCTCAATAAGTAACTGAGATAATAGTATTGCCTTTAAATAGTTTAGTTCTGTCATTCGTTTGGATTTATTATTGTTGCCTGTTCTTCTCTTAGCAAGTAAACTTCTTTGTTACTTCTACTCTTAGTCCATAATGTAGTATCAGGACAGTAAAGTTGTTCAGTTGGGTCTAGCTTTAACTCATTAAGCCAAAATAAATAGTTAGCCTTAGGGTCATTAACAAAGTATATCTTGACCATATCTGCAGGCATATCCATTAGCTTGTCATATTTGAGCTTCTCTAGCATCTTGGTCTCATAGTACTTTTTTCTGAACTTCATTTCTATTACACAAGGATGACCCTTAGGGGTTTCTCCTACTGCGTCATAGTGTTCAAAGCCACCACCACACCAATCTAAGTCCCAACCATCTAGGTTTAAAATCTGTATTACTGCCTTTTCTAAATTATGTACTTTATTTATATCCATTCTCGTATATCTCGTTCAGTTGTGTAATCCACCTATTAATCTCTTTAGGATTACAAGTACAAGGTTTGTAGTACTTATGATTGAAATATACTGCGTGGAATTGACATAGCATTTCAAACTCCTCAGGAGCTAAGGTATTCTTTTTGTTGTTCCTAAAGTTTGTCCAGTCTATGTAGTCTTGTTTGGTAAATTTACTTTCCATTCCTGCTGATTGTTATTTTGTTAAGTTTATCTTTTCTCTCCTCACACCCACAGTTCTCTCCTAGTATCTTTTTGGTAAGCCACTTGATTCCTGTGTAGGTAGTAATCTTTTCTATTAAGTCTCCTAGTTTCATTTTTTTCTTTTTTGTTTTCTTCTTTCTTGTTTTTTTATAATTGCATTATCTCTTGATTTCATAAACTGCCATCCTGTAATTGGGTGTATCTGATTTTTTATAAGTTCTGTGATTCTGTTCATTTGAATAAGTCTTTAAGGTGTTTCTTTACTTTTCTATAGGTGTTATAAAGTGAGTAATAACTTATGTTTGTTTTGTCGCTTAGAGATTGGAAACTTTCTCCTGAGTCTATGAGTTCAAATACTTTTCTATCATACCAGTATAAAGATTCCATTTCTTTGTTTAGCTTGTCATAAAGTATCTGATAATCTATGTGCAAATCTTGTTGTAACTCTTTGGTTATGTCATCAAGTCCTACTATCTCTACTTTCTTTTCTTTTCTTTTAAGGTCTAAGAATAGCGTTTGTAGGGTTCTATAAACATAGTAGTAATTTACCTCCTGCTCATTGTACATAATATCAGTACCTGACTTAACAAGTCTATCTATCTTAATGTACATCTCCATCACTATATCCTCAGCGGTGTCAGGATTAACTCCAAAAGACTCTACTATATCACACCAGTCTTGATGCTTTTTAAAGATTATCTCTAATACCTCCATACCGTTAAATGTAAACCAAACAACAGACACATTATTGTAATCTGATGGTAAAAATCGTCTTGGTCTACATTGTCTTGGTCAGGCTCTAAGTTAGGATTGTAGTATAACACTCCTGCTGATAATCCGTATATTGGTATAATCTGTATATCTACCCCTACACTTCCAAAATCTATTTGCATATATTATTTTTAAAATGGAACTTCTTGTTGTTTAGGATTATGAGGCTCTATGATATTTCTGTGGTTTACCTCAAAACCTACATTATTTATAATACTTTTTAATCTTATTGGTTCGTCTAGACTTGTTGGTCTACCACCTGTATCAATGTCTTTTACTTTCCTAACGTGAATGAGTGAATACATCCAATCTCTAGGGTGTTGTATATATCTGTGTATTACTAGAAAGTCATCAGCTCTGTTTACAAACTTTCCTCCTCCTTCTACATCACTTGCCATTGGTGGTATAGGATGCTCTGCATACTCGTGGTTCTGTCCGTGCTTCTTTCTTAAAGCCTCAGTAGCTGCGTGAGTGTTAAGCCATATGGTAATGTTATTAGTCTTGCAGAATATTCTCATCTCGCTTGTTGCTTGGTAGTCGTACTCGTGTCCACTCAAACCCTTTAATACGTTCTTATCTTTTATAAGAGAGTTGTAAGGGTCTATAAGCAGTCCGTCATAGTGCCAAGCGTTCTTAACGTGTTGAGCTAATTCTAGCACTTGTTTGTAGGTGTATAGGTCATTAGGTTCTATGAACTTAAAATGGTCATTAATCCAAGATACTCTCTTATCAAAAATATCATCCTCTATTTTATTAATTGGCTTTGCTTCTATAAACTCTACCAGTTTTCTTATCAGGGAGTATGGCTCATTCTCAGAGCTAAATACTAGCCATCTTATACTATGTTTTCTAGAGTACAATAACATTAAGTATAGAATCACAGTAGTCTTACCTACGTTAGCGTGTCCCAGTATTACGTTAAAGTTCCCTTTCTTTAATCTAAAGTGTTGGTCTATCTGTGGGATGTCTAATCTATATCCCTCTTTTAATTGTCCTGACCTTACACTTCTTAATTTGTTTATCTGTTCTTCAAAATTTATAAGCATCTGTCTGTAGTTTTTGTCTAAGGTAATAAAAAAGGGGATAAGTTTCCCTACCCCCCATTAGTTCTAGAAAGGTAAATCCTCTCTATCAGGAGCAAATGCCTCAGCAGTTACTGCCTCTTGTTTAGGTAAAGAATCTAATTTGTCTACTCTCCAAGATGTTAGGTTAGTAAAGTACTTACCTTGCCACTCTCTTGAATTTACGTTGAACTCTACTGCTACTAAGTCTCCTACTTTGTTGTATTGGACAAACTTATCTACTGAGTCAGCATAGTTAGCTCCTTTGTACATATTAAAAACGTACAGGTTATTGTACTGTTCCTCTGTCTTTAAGATAAAGTCTAATGACTTAGCACCGTTATCGTGTATCTTAATCTCTGAAATTTGGTCTATCTTACCGTTTACTTTATAACTCATAACTAACTGTATATATAATTTACTATTCTCTCTGCGAAATCTAATACCTCATCCTCTGATGATGGTTTGTCTTTGTAAAAGTTTACTGCACTAGCAACACTTGATTGTCTAATAATAAACTTCTGTACATCATTGGTCTTTTGAACTGGTGCTGCAGCCATAGGAGCAGGTTTGTTAAGATTGTAAATCAGTTTGGCATTACCATACTGCTCGTTTGTTACTTCAAACTCTATCTCATCTCCTACATTCTTTTTAAACGCTCCTTTAGAGTTGAACGTGAATGTCTCGCCTGTTGCCATAGTTACCTTGTTTCTAGTGAGTATGCTACCATAACTCTCAAAAGTCCCATTAGGCTCTATGTTAGTAATCTTACCTGTTTTCATTTTCTAATTGTTTTTGATTTATTTCTAATAATGCTTCTAATTCTTCTATCCTACTTTCCATTGATACTATCCTAGCTTGGTATAGTCTTATCAAATCCTCTGTGTAGGTCATATCTCTAAGTCTTTAAGCTCTTTTCTAAAGAGAGATAGCTGATACTCAGTTTCCTGTAGCTTTCTAGTGTGATAGTCCTCTGCCCACTCTAGGTTCTTGATGTTTTCTTGCAGGATTCCTGCCAGTTGTTCATTTGTCATAAATCTGATTTTATGGATTAATAATACTGCAAGATATACAAAATTCTTAATAACACAAAATAATAGCAAAAAAAAAGAGATACTAAGTTAATAGTACCTCCTTTTCTACAGATTTAAGACAAATGTCAGACAGACACTTCAAATGTAATACTTATTGTTCCAACTCCAATAACTTTTTCTTATAAATTTCTATCATATCTTGTAACTCCCAGTCTTTTAGCTTGACCATAGTTCTACTCTTAGCTAGTAGCTCATCAGCTTTCTCTTGTCCTAAGTGTTTAGCAAATAAGTATTGCTCTCCATAGCGGTAAGTGTTACAGTATTTACATTGCACCTGTACGTTCTCCTCATCCCATCTAGTAGCATAATGCTTTCTAGACATAAAGTGTCCTGCGTGCATATCTCCTCCTTTGTAGTTTCCTTTCTTGCCACAAGTAATGCACTCTACTATATCATTCTTAGCATAACGCCTCCTGATATATTCAGAGAATACTTTGTCTAGGTTGTTTACGATTGTCTTTCTGCTTGGTTTCTTAGGCATCTAATATCCGTCTTGGTGTTGTAAGAGTAGCTTACCAGTCTCAAAGTCTAGGTCTTTTATAGCTCTGTAGATAATCCTAGAATTTTTTTTTACTTCTTGCTTATCAGCCTTAGTACTATCTGAACCCAAGTTCGTGTACATAGTAGCATCTATCTCTAAGAGTTGGTTAATTCTCTCTATAACTGTTTTCTGATAATCCTCTGCAATTCTTAGTATTTCTTCTCTCATAATGACTATAGTATAATACTATATATAGTTTATTGTTATTATTATTTATATATAAATATAATATATATTAGTATAATATACTATATATAGTATAATAAAAAATAGGGGTTTTGTATCTTATAGAAAAATAATATGCTAGAAAGTTATTAACAACTTATCTATTCTCTTTTTTAGCACTACCAAAATAATACCCAAATATAGACAGAGCAACACCCTCTACAATACCAATCATATGGATAAATATCTCCTTATTAGACTCAGGCACTTGCGTGGTAACTACAGTATAAACTAAGAATCCAAATGCTAGTAACCCTACTATCCCAGTAACATTAAACATCCAGTCAGTACCAAACCTTCTTAGTTTTACTTCTCTATTCCTAGCTGAGTCTCTATCACTTACTTCTATCCTATAAGCCTCTAGTGACTCATTTAAGAGACTTTCTTTTTCATCAGGTGTCAGACTATCATCTCCATCTAAAATGTCTCTTACAACGCCTAAAACACCTTCTTTAGGTAAAAAGCCTGATAGCTTACCTACAATCTTTCCTAGCTTAGTGTCTTTAAAAGGTTTCTTATCCATATACCCAAGTTACATTAGCAGGCTTATTAGGGTCGTTATCAACGTGTATAAAAGTCTTAGCTATTCCTATTCTAGTAAACCCTGCTTTTAAAAGTGATGTTATTATCTTATGTCGCTTCACGCTATCTGTACAAGCTATATCTGCAGCATATCCTTTGGTGTGAGATGAGTTATCTACTCCTCCTACTTTCTTGTTATGCTCTAGAGTTCTAAAACCACTAGTAATCCTAAAAGAGGTATCAGCAAGTGAGCGTGCTTGGTCAAGTCTGCTTAAAAACTCTTTATCCATAGCTTCACTACTTCCCACCATATCAGGACTATCAAACTCAGAAAGTTTAAAATACTTCATATAATCTTACCTAATAAAATACTTGTTAAAACCATTACTAACATCCAAAATAGAGCAAACTGAAACTTATCCCAAGTAGTACCATTTTTCTTTTGGTGTAGCCATATCTTAAATTCTATAAACTTAAATACTATTTTATCAATTAGCTTTTTCATTTATTATCTCGTTTAGTCGTTTAATATCTTTTCTTACTCTTTCCCTTTCAAGTTTTATTTCTAATAACTCACTTTCTAAAACTCTGATGTCAGGAAACACATAAGTATTTTGGTTGAATCTTAGTGCCTTTGCCTCGCTCTCTGTGTCTGTTATTCTGCCCTCTAAATGGGTGTACAATAATACCGCACTACCTACTA
>Ga0209308_10002288_pt1 | contig 16716 bp, 12 predicted proteins | sample COGITO_mtgs_1204_3_FD_184806 | JGI IMG/M metagenome (GOLD analysis project Ga0209308, IMG submission 184806) | Pelagic marine microbial communities from North Sea - COGITO_mtgs_120405 (SPAdes) (version 2) | ecosystem: Environmental > Aquatic > Marine > Epipelagic ...
CGCATTATTTCAGTTTCTTTTAACTCAATAAAATGCGAATCCGAAATGAAATCATAATTGATATTTTCTTTTAATTCCAACCACTCTTTCTTGGTGCATACACCTTTCAATAATAATTGAGTTTCCAGCAATCGGTCAAACAAGTGCGAGAAACGCATTCTCAATCGACCAACGAACTTGCTGAATTTTACTTCATCCCGTGTGATTTCCGAAGCACGCCCTAAAGAAAAACCTGTATCGGCCTCCAAACGTGATGCCGGTACATTCAGCGATTTATAAAGTTTTTTCTGAAAGTATAATACGTCATCAATCTCGCCGAGGTTCTGTCCGCCAGGCAATGTAGTAATCTCCGTACCTCTACCACCTTCTCTACGAGGCAACCAGAAGTCTTCTAACATGGTTTGATAACGACGATCATCCCTAACCTCACCTGTGTTAGCGTCATACACCAACTTGTTCTTATACTTCTGCATCACGTCGCGCAAGTATTGTTCAGCCTTCATCTTGGGAAGATTACCAACATCGATATAAAAAATTCGACGTTCTGGTGCGCGAGAAATCCTATAGATAACTGTCGCATCCTCAAGCATCCTTAATTGGTTCAAAGGCTTGATTGCTTTGCTCAAATGTGACAGAATATCTTTTCCATTATGGTCAAGAATTCCAGAATGCACATAGCACACCGAGTCAGGTGAAATCTTCAATCCATTGTTAGCGTCTTTTTGGAAGCCTTTTTCGGAATAGATAAAATACTCTATAGGTTTTGTATATAAAGTGTCATTTACGTTATTAGTTTTTTTATCCTTCGGGGTTTCTCTAACCTTACGGATTTTCCGAGGGTCAATATAACGAATCTCTTTCACACCTTTCTTTGGTGATTTTTCGTCGATGACCATATGGTAGTATAGTTTTCCGTCTACATACCATCTACGAAAAATATCATATGCTTGATTATTGAAATCTAAAAGTTTCATTGTGTGATGAAACTCTTCTCTAATTTTATTTTTGAATGCTTCTGATTGTTCTAGTTTATCGAGTATAATTTGCACTGGGTAGTCATCCTCAGAATAAATAATAGACTCATTAACAATATCATCTATTGCAGCATCACATTCTGGTTGCGATGACATTTCTCGATACTTACCAATTAAGCTGCTACCGGATTTGGCGGTTCCTTCAAGATCGACATATGTACCATACACACCGTTACCAGAAATGGTTATTGCGGCGTCATCGTCGGTTGGAGGAACAAAAGATTTTAGTGCTGCTGATTCAACATCATCCTTTCCAATTTTATATCCAAATAATGTAAATGCCATTGTCGCTTCCTGTATGTATTAGTTTCTTATTCTATTTATAACACGAAAAAACTCAACCAATAAAAAAGGAGGCAATTGCCTCCTTCTTTATACCAATATAATATATGATTATTATTCGGTTGTCAAGTGTGAATACTGGAAAGTTACCGAATATTCAGCAATTGTGTCAAAGTTGTCATATGACAAGTCTAACTGAGCCAGTTCTGTTGGGAATGCATTTTCCAAATTATATGTTCTCAGATCAGAACCACTTTGATCAGTATGAATAACACTGATAGTTCCTTGATAATCGTTGGTATCACTTCCTGCCAAATCTTCCTGACTGTAATCTGAAGCTTTGATATATTGCAACCACGCTTCCATATCTTTGTGAAGTTGCATTTTTTCATCTGCAATAAACGTTGCGGTCCATTCTGCGAAGGTTCTGTCGCCAGGCACCTTCATTTTACGACCACCAAAATGTGGAATCTCAACTACACCAACTGAAAATGCTGGGATAGCTGCAGTTTTACACAGATATCTGATGTTGGTATTAGTAACACCAACTTGGTTGGGAAAAGTAATGTCCACATAGAAATTGTTAGGTCTGGCTGCAACGCCTAACGCGCCTTTGAAGCTTGATAATTTTAATCCTGCCATTTCGTTCTCCTTATGCTACTAACGTGGTGAAGTAATCATACGTCCAAGTAACAGTATACTCTTCAACAGTATCTGTAGTATCGTAGGATAAATCGATTGTACCAATTTCACTAGCGAAACAGTTTATTAAACTATACGTTCTTACTGCAACACCCGCAGCGTCAAGCTGAGAGACTGTGAGAGTAGATCTTCCTGCGGTTCGATCACCAAGCGATTCCGCTTCGAAATCAACATCAGTAAACGAACTTTGATGAGTTTCTAGTGCTGCGCGAATAGCAAAGCTTTCGTCATTAATGACGGTAGCAGTCCACTCATTGAACACTCGATCCCCAGCAAGTTTTAGTCTTCTGCCACGAAACGGAACTTCGATCAAACCCACTGTGGAGCTAGGCAGTGCGGCCGCTTTAGTCAAAAACGAAAAGTTTGCTGCCACACCATCAAGACCACCACCACTATAAGTTACTTCGAAAATATTGGAGCGGGCACCCGCTCCAATTGCTGTTTTCATGTCTTGTAATGTAAATGCCATTTTTATATCTCCTTATTGACTTTTAATTAACCCCCGATCTCTGCAAATGCAGCGGCACCGGCAACTGAAGTAAAGTTCAGTTGGATGAAGTTAACAGAAGCAATAGGTCGGACAAAAATGTCACATACAAACTCATTAGCATTTACTACAGAGTCTGGATTGTTAGTGCCGTCGCATATTACGCGGAAGTCAGTAACACCTCGACCACCCTGCACTGTGCGCAAGTATGATCCAACAAGATTGCTAAATGACGCTCTTTGTGCTGCATCATTCTGACCAAACAAAACGTCTCCAGCAGCATCCCCAATAATACTTTGGATAGTGATGAACAAACGACGAACATTGATTCGGCTAAATGAAGTTTTCTTCTGCGTGAAAGTCTTGTCACCAAACAATACAGTTCCGCGACCAGGCTGAGAGAAGATAGGATTGATACCTAACTTGTACAGTGAGTCACGTTCTGCTTCTGTAGGATTCCAAGCAAGACGTACAGAGTTTAAGATACGGCCGTTTTGATAACCAGCAGGAGAGAACCAAGGCTCACCATTAGCATCAGTACGTGCAATACACCCAGCAACATCAGCATTACAAGGAACATATGTATAAACATCGTTGTAACGATCAAAAGCATACTTCCAGTTGGAATCGGCGACTGCGTAAGTAGAACGAGCACTTATAGTGTCAGCGAAAGCAGCAATGTTAGTAGATTCTGTACCAGCAGAGTTTACAACGTCAGCTCTTTGTGGTGAGAATACAGCGACACAATCTTTACGCGCTTCGGCGATTGTAATTGCTGCGTTTACTACGGTAGCTCCGCCTTGACCGCAGATGATAACATCAACGTCAAGATTCAGCTTATTAGCAAACAACTGTATACCAACAATTCTTTCTGCATCACCAACCCCATCACCTTCAGCACCACCGCCGAGCGAATCAATATGAACCAAAGCGACACCACCATCAGCAAATGTTGTTCCTGATGCAGTATTTCCCCAGTTTGATGATTGCGCAGCTACTGTACCTAAACCACCAGAAACATAAGTGTTTGTGATTCCAGTCGCGGCGATTTCAAAAGTACTACTGGTAACAGCTGTGATAGCACCAGTGAGATCAAACTCACCGCCAGTTGCAGAATCAATAATACCAGTTACTACAACTGTTTCACCAACGACAAGTGTGTGAGCAGCAGAAGTATAGGTAACTTTATCTACCGAGAAAACAGCATCCGTGATTGTTGCGGTCTTTTCAGCAACAGTAGCAACGTGATTAGCCCAACGAATATACTGTGAAGTATTGTTGATTACGTTCTTGTAGTAGTTTGTTCCACCGTCGATCTTGCGAGCGTCAGAAGCTTTAGATACAGCTTCAAACTTCTCAAGAAGTGTGCCAGGCACACCAGTGATCTTTCCATCTTCATCGATAACTGCAACGTGAAGTTCGTCATTTGATCCGCCGAGGGCGGTAGCAAAGTCAGAAGTTCCAGGCGCAACATCAAAGAAACCTTTAAAATCTGAGAAAGATGAATCTTCGAAACCAGTAGCACTTTCACAAATCACAACTTTAAGTGAGTTACCCAAAACACCAGCGTGTTTTGCAACCCAATGACCAGAACTAGTTAAGGTTGCCTCAAGATATGCGTCATCGTTTTTGACAAGAGTACCGGATCCAGCAGAATCTGCGTTTAAAGCATTATCACCAACAACACGCACAACGTACTGTGACGCTGAGTATGCAAGATAACTTGATGCAGATAAAAAGTCTACGTTATTAGTTATACTAGGTACACCAAATTTAGAAACAAGATCAGTTTCGCTTGTTACTAATGTGGGTTGGTCGATAGGACCCCAGCTAAATGCTCCAACAGAAGCGCCTGTGGTAGTTCCAACCGAGCCTACTGAAGTGACTTGATCCGCTTCAGTAATTTTTATTCCAGGCGATTGTAAGTTAATTGCCATTATTTTTCTCCTCCGTTAAGATTTTATAATAGGAATCACGTAAAAATGTTTGTTTTCCAGATTACTACTATTATTTATAAAAATTCAACTTTCAACGGTTCGGCAAAATCCCACACCTGACCGCTATCATCTACATACTTTTCTTCTTCCAAACCATTATTTATAAAACCGACAGGTGCAACATTATTCTCTATTGCCTCTATCTGATTTTTATACATCTCCTCTCGTATATTAATATCAGTTAGGTCTTTAAAATAAGGATCGGTGAACAGCCAAGAAAACAAAACAAGTGTCATAACCAAATCATCATGGTATCCCTCATCTGCAGAATAACTTCCTTTGTTTTCTATGAAGGTTGATATTTCCGATATGATATCCATATCAGTTATTAAAAGTTTCTTTTCCTCAACCAAAGATTTAAATGTAGAACATCCAATGCGTTTTATTTTTTTATCTGTTGTGATACCATATTCTGTTCTACCAGACCCACCGAAACCGCTGTTGATTTTTTGCCCAGTGCTAGATCTACTGATAAAAAGTAAGTTTTCATACTCGTATTCATTATGTAGTATTTGGGCAACTTGCTCGGATGAATTGATTTCTACTAGTATAAATGATTCATTGTATTGTTTAGCAACAGTATGTATAACTGAAGGGTACAACAAAGGGCTAATCTTATTGTTACGGTATTTAGCAGATATTGTAAATGGAGATTGTGTAATATCAATAACAGTAAATGCAGAATAGTCACCCCCAACACCCTTCGCGGTGTCAGCAACCAACACGTAAACGTGACCAACCTCTGGATCCTTAAATATATCCAACCCATCTTTATGCATTGTGGGTGGAATGCCTGACATTTGTGATATAACATCTGAGTTAATCAATGTCAGACTTGACCCGAGGAACTTACACAAGACTTCCTGATTGTATTTTAGATCTCCCAGAAGTCTGCGCTGTTCGTTTGCCCACGCTTCGTCTCTGCCGGGAATTTCCCAATACGGAATAAAAAGATTTACAAAACCATTTCTGTCTTCTTCCGCATCATTCCAGAACTTCCAGAAATGATTATAACCAAGCGGAGTAGACGAGAGTAAAATCTTTGTGGTTTCACCAGAAGAAATGGTGGGGTATACAGAAGTAAAAAAGTCTTCTGCAACGTTATTGGGGATAATTGCTGCTTCATCTACGTATAGCATATTAACGGATCGCCCACGAATTGCACTGGATGATGTTGCGGACGTGAATACTTTGGATCCGTTCTCTAATTCTATGTCACCCTTATTCCAAGTCGTAACACCTTGCTGTAACCATACAGGCAAGTGTTCATACATAACTTGATATCGAGATAATACTTCCCGCGCTGCGGCAGCCTTATTAGCGAGGATCGCAACCGTTTTGTTTGCGGAAAACAAGGTTGTCCAAAGAATATATGCAGCCGAAGTAGTTGTCTTTCCCTGTTGACGCCCTTCCATCAAAATAATTCTACGATTTTCGTGAATAATATTGATTTTATTCTTTTGACACTCATACAAATCGAACGGTTGTAATCCGTGATCGAGCGTTACAATCTTGCAATAATTTATAATAAAGTAAATAGGATCGCCAGCACATCTCATGTACTCTTCGATCTGTTCTCTAGTAAAGTTTACTGCAACACCAGCGGCCTTTAGGTTTTGATTACCAAGATACTGTGTTGTTGCCATAATTTATTTTTTCCCAATTAGCTGCTGAAGCTCTGCAGTACTCCCAACAAAAAGTGTATTACTTACGTTAGTAACCCCAGACGCCAGCGCATCTTTCGCATCTTCTTTCTTGACATCTTTGACTTTCTTCGACAAGTCTAAAAGGTCTTTGTTGGTATCAGCAATCGTTTTGATTAATTGCCCCGCAACTTCATACGCTCTTGGAGACTCGGTTTCTTTTGCAAGGTACATCATATTGGTTATAACATCCTTACCGTTCTCAATCAGCCCCTTGAGATTGTTTCTGGCATACTCATAGTCTGCTTCTACGTTCTCATTTTCTTTGCTAGAATGAACAACTTCTTGCTTTGGCTTTTCTTCTGTATAAAAATCTTCTTCGCTTATTTCGATAATACCATTGTCAATATTCAAGAAATCACTTATCTTTTCGTCTACAGTTTTCTTCACGTTATTACCTCCGTAACATTAAGGCCCGCATCACCAATATAGTTGTATGTGTCAGTAGCGACATTATCATCCCATTGGAAATATGCAACCTCTGCGTTAGTGATATAATCAGATGTCGTTACAGGTCCAAACAAGTATCCCTTGACAGTAAAATCCAAATCCCAAGATAATATCCTATTGCTACCATAATCCCCTTCGTAACTATCATCAGAAGTCACGGAGCCAAGCTCTATTGGAATATCCATAGTAGCATTGACATCAGGCAAAACCTTCATCGTCACCGTATAATCAGGTACAAAGAAAGGTAAGATTTGTTCTATAAGCTGGGTACCATCTTCAGCATTCTTAGTCAAAATACTTAGTTGGAAATTAAAATCATATGGCACCGGAGCATATGTCGTGGGAACATTTGAGTTTACTGTGTCCAGTGTTCCCTGAAACTTAGAAAATGGATTTAGTTTTCTTGTGGGATTGTAGCCCATACTTGACATAGCAAATCCTATGCGTGGTAATATAGTAGAAACAGGTCTAGTAAAATCTGGATCTGCCAACACCCTTTCGATTTGTTTTTGTTTAGGGCCATAAGAAATGGGAACATTCAGCGTCTGCGCAACAGCACCCAAAGAATCATATCTTTTGATCTGCATATCATTAAAGATATTGCCAAACATAATGACATATCTTCTAATTGTTCCGTGATAAAAATCGTGACCAAAAATCATTTAGTTAGTTCCCGTTTTATGCTTACATTTATCAAAATGGTATCTTGTCATATTACCACCAGCACCACCCACACCACAGTGCGGACATACGACATGCTTCATCGTATATGTTGCTCCTAAGTTTATCTTTTTCCCCTTTAACGCAGCGCTCTGTTTCGCTTTAGTTTCTTCAGACACTATTTTATAAAGAAAATGGATTATTTTCACTTAAATCAAGAATATCATCATCGGTTATCCTAGATTCGATATATGCATTATCGGCTGTATCATCAGCATCTTCTATAGCAGCATTGATTGTTATATCAGCACTCAAATCATCTTCGATGCCATCAATCTCAGCGACATCAGTATCAATAACTTCACTTGAGTATTCATACCTATCTGCTTTAACCTCATAAGTATATAGCTTCCCAAGTTGGAAGAATGTTTCTATATGTTCTACAAACTTGATTTCATACATAAATCCAGCAAGAGGAAGGTATATTAAATCGCCTTCTCTTGGTCTGATAATGTCAGAATAATCATAGGTCTGTTCTCGAATAAGGTTGTCGTCATTCTCTAGGATTATGTTATGATTATATTCTGTAAGGATTGATTCCGTTAATGACTGGGTGAATCTTTTTTGTGCAATAGTGAATGTTATTGATTCATCTACTTGTAAACCAAACTTAGACAAAAACTCTTGTTGCCCAACGAATCCGTCATACGTCTTGACATACATTTCCATTTGCAGAGCATCATCAAACTTAGTTAGAGTGTCTTCAGTGTACAAGTAATCTAAATTGATGTGTGTTCTTGGCAAGTAATATGTGTCAATACCATAGATACGGATGGCTTCTATGATTAAATCTTCTACAAGAGACTGTTCTTTTTTTATCTCTGTGTATTGATTATAAAATGCATTGCGAGCCATATTATCCTACCATATCGCTGACTGGCAAAGAATATGAGGAATTCATTTCTTCTTCCAATCTAGCCAGCTCTTCAGAAGCTTCATCCCAGATCTTCTGCCCGTTGAAGACTACTCCGCCAGGCATTTGGATTCCTTCAAACTTCTTAAGGTTTTCTCCCCATTGTTTTTTGATTTGTGCAGTTCCATAACGCTTCAACCATCGGTCATTCCACACATCAGTGTAAGTTTCTGGGTCGAGTATTTCGTAACACTCTAAAATGATATGCTCGCCAACATTGAGTCTTGCAGTCCAGTCGGTATCGATATAAATTTTATCTGTGTGGCGGTTGAATCTTAGCCCTTGTTGCCCTACAAAAATCTCCTCCATCAGTGAGATATTCTGCATTGCCATATAGTATGATGCCACAGGACCGTAGTTGAATGCGAAAGCATCATTCAGAGACATCTGGTATCGAATATTAAACATATTGTTTACTGAAAACGCACCACCGATAGGAAGAATGTTGGTTATTCCAATGATGTTTTCTGCTATGGGTAGATATTTATTATCAATATCTTCTTGCGTGATTGCATGAGATAGGTATATTTTACGTGTACCGTCAAAGTGATAGTCGTGATAATACTCTAAGGATACCTCAACACAGTCTTCGACCTGTTCGTCAGCCACATTTATCTCTAATAAAGGTGCGCCGAGTCTCCTCAGACAAAATTCTTTGAATTCTTCTCTTGTTGCAGGTTTGCTAATACTCATTGTTTTCCCATATTACATTAGAGTTTATCCTCTATTTATAATATGAGAAAACTTGAGATTGACTATCTGTGCCTACCGTCCGATAGGCGTATGGTTATGCTGTTGTGTATTATCTCGCCAGTGACATACGACTACGCCACCGTCTGCAAGCGTTCTTTCCATTTGGCTGATTTGGAATACTGTTGTCATGTTGTTACTCCTATTAAGATTTTAGGGATGTTTCCCGCCGTGAGCTATAGATTTTCCTTCGTTCGGCGGAAGCTGTGTCATTAAATCATGCAGTTTTTTAACTTCTTCATCAGTTCGTACAGCTATAGCATCAATGTGTGTAAACCCACTAATTACCGCTACTTGCAAACGATTTCCTCCAAAAGTCATTTCAAACTTTCCATCTTTTTCTTTGACGACGATAGGTTTACTTAACCCACTTTTTCCAACGCTATAAGCCAACTCAATATGTCTAGGAAATACTGCCCATTTATTTTGCAAAACTGATTCTGTTTCTGAAATCATAATATCTGATAAAGCCACTATTTGTTTTTCATACCCGTAGGCATTATCTGCTTTTAAATGGTTCACTAACTTTCAAGCTCAGAAACTCTTGCGCGTAGGCTTTGTATTTCTTTGAGCATCATTGGGACTAGCTTGCTGTAGTCAACGCCCATCATTTCTTCGGGGTCTTCTGGGGCTGAGACAGCTTCAGGTGCAACGACCTGTAGTTCTTGTGCAACCAATCCGTAGTCTTGGTGAGAACCGTCAGCTTTCCAGTCGTACTTGCGTACTTGGATAGCATCTATCTTGCTACCTGCGTCATCAGCGTCTGCAATGTTTTCCTTGAGGCGTTGGTCTGAGGATGTTACATAAGACGTTGCTGAGCTTGTTGTAGAAATACTTCCGACTTCACCAGCAGAGCCATTCCTAAAAAAAGCTAATTGGACAAAAGCTCCTGTGCCTGCTGATGTAAAGCGCGCGCCGCCATCAGGTCTTAGGGTAATACCATTTTCTGTGTTGACATCACTGATTTTACCCACCAGCAAGCCACCATCGCCATCCAGCGTCATCTTAGGCAGCGCTGTGGCAGTTCCTTTGGTTAAACCACCGAAGGTGATAGTAGAAGTTTTTCCTGCTAAGGTGGAGTTGGTAAATGAGATATAACCACTGCTTCTAGCCACTTCTGACTGACTAAAAGAAGAACCGTCAATGGACAAGTTTGAGCCTAGGATTCCTGCTAAACCATTACCAGCAGTCATTAATGAGATAGCATGTTCACCATTATGGCTATCAAGGCCTCCAGCAAACACAGTGGCGTAGTCAGTGTATGTTGTCTTAGGTGCTTGAGCATGAATCAGAGCATCTTGACCTGAACTAAGACCCACCAGCAAGTTGCCACTGGCATCGATGCGCATGGACTCCGACCAAGTAATCGCGGATGCTCCAGCACCTGTTGCTGCCGTAGACCAAACGTGTGCGCCAGACTCTTGACCGTATTGAGTTGCAAAACCAGTATCAAGCCTTTTGTAAGCCCCATCGTAATAAGTGTTGGCAAACATTCTAAAGTTATCAACACCAGAACCAGCTAAAGCACCGCCGCCGCCTGTAGATGCGTTTTTAATTCTTAGTACTGGATTGAAAGTCGTCCATGCTTCAGGCGCGACACCAATACCCACGTCCCCGCTGGCATCGATGCGCATACGTTCTGTATTTGCTCCACCCGATACAGAAGTGTTAAACAACAAAGCGCCGTTATCAGTTGCACCGTCTGTTTTTGCGGAGATAGAAGCAAGGTCAGTGGCAGTGTTATTTCCAAACTGAATGTGTCCAACGCCTTGATCTGTGTTGGAATCATTCCTTCTTATTTGAATACCGTGACCACCACCAGAGGCAGGAGTTTCTATCTGTAATAAATCAGCGGTTTGGCTTGCTAAACCTCCAATGAGAATCTTACCGCTGGCATCCAGCGTCATGGCTTCACTACCAGCGCCAGACTTCAAAGCTAAAATCCCACCAGCAACTTCCGTTCCCATACTCATTTTATTGATGTTTTGTCGGTAAAAAATAGTAGCCCCGCCTACGTCATTGTTTGTTGAGGGGCTTGTAAACCTAATGCGTGCAGACTGATCGTCGGGCGTGATAATAGTCATGCCGCCTTCTGCACTGTTTTCAATCACCAAGTCATCTGCTTGCGATGATGCAGTAACAGTCCCTGCGCTTGCTGTGTGAACGTGAAGAGTTCCGTCTATAGAACTAGTACCAATACCCAAAGACTCCGCCGAAGCATCCCAGAACAGAGCTTGTGATAGCCCATCCGATGAATAGAAGCTGATGTCTCCGTTAGATTCAACAGTAAGTTTAGAACTATAACTAACACCAGCGGTTTGAACCTGAAACTGACCCCCTGAATTACCTAAGAACACATTACTACCTGAGTTATCTGTTAAAGCAAGATAAACCCCGTTAGAACCTGTCCTATCCAAAGTCGCTAATGTACCCGCTGTCCCACTTACAGTAAGCCCATCCGCCGTGACGCTGCCCGTGACATCAACGTTGCCCGAACTATCAATAACCAAAGAGTTGTCTGGCGCGCCAGCATCAACACCCAACACTCTTAACTGTGTCGCAGTATTAAAACTATCCAACACAACAACTGATAATAACGCACCAACATCAGCACCCGTATCCAACACGATATTATCACCGTCAGACGCAACATAATCTGTCTCAGACAAAAACACGCCGTTGAGGTATACCTTGATGTAGCCTGGAATATAGTCGGCAACAACTTTTGCGGTACCTGTACCGGTGCCCGGATCGGTGGTTGCGGTGAAGGTTACACCAACAGTGTTTGATGATGCTCCGTATAGCGTTACGAAATCTGTTGTACCGACAGAGGTGATGATATATACGACACCATCCGCAAAAGCACCGGCAGTAATATCACTACCTTGCCCGTGGTTGGAACTTAAACTGAATGTAGTCTGTGCTGCAGTCGCAGTAAATTCATATACATTGAATGTTGATTGCGAGCCAACATTACCACCACCAAGTAATGTATTCAATTCGTCGATAGCAGACTTAACCGTAGTCGCAGATAACCCAGATGTTGTGTTATCATACTCTAGCTGTCCGCCTGGCTCGATAAATTTTGATAGTTCTCTTGAGATTGACATTCGTTATTTTTTCCTATAGTGATGTCGTTATTTATGTCTTAAGGTTGTTATTGATATTACTTTTTCTAAAGCCATTGTGTTGATCCTGTCTGTGCCTACCGTCCGATAGGCGTATGGTTGTTATGTTTGATACGTTACTGTTAGAAGGAGTCTAGAAAGACCATCCATCGGCACACTTGCGGTGGTGGTTTCTGTAGTTCCTATTGCTATTTGTTGAATGCCTATCGTGGTCGTTGTAGGAAGTGTGTATCCTGAAATAATATAATCAGCGGTTTTAGTTACACTAACCAGCTCCCCAAAACTTACTGCCGCATATTGGTCACTGCCACCTTTTACCGTGAACGGGAGTCCGCCAACCCGTAATGACCCAGTACCAGTATGAGATGTTGTGTCTACATAGATATTAACCGTTACCAGATTACCGACTTTTGTATAACTGCCGTGTTGGAATCCATAAGTACCTGTCCCTGCAGTTGTACTTCCTAGCGTTATCGGAGTAAAAGTCCCCTCCTCATAGCTATCAAGCGTGTTGCTTGAAGGACTGCCAGAGCCACCAGCGTCCCCGAAGACTACACCGCCTGATAGGTAGAGGTCTTTGAAGCGAAATGCTGACGGTGTAGATCTTCCTAAATCAATGGTTGCGTCAACAGCATTACCGTTTTGAGCAGGAAGAAGCGCGTCACTATTATGAAACAGTAATCCAGAACCAGCGGCAACACCTTGAACAACAATTCCGTCACCACCTGATGATAGAATACTACCTACGGGTGCGCCGTCTTTGCAAAAACTTGCTATTGCGCCGTCAGACGACTTACGGTTTAGATATAAGGGGTCGCCATTGGTTCTTACACCAACAAAGCCTGTAGGACGAACCTCAAATCCATCAGTTGTTAAGTCTGATGAAGTCTTACCCACCAGCAAGTTCCCACTTGAATCGATGGTCATGACATTGGCATTATTTACACGGAAGTCCATATAGTTTGCGCTATGGTCATACCGAATCCGACCCATAAGTTCTTCAGCGGCATTAACTCCATCAGCAAAAGCTAATACGCCTTGGTTAGACGCACCGCTTACGATGGTTATACCAGTGTCGCCAGAAGTTGCGACAACGAGATCATCAGCGCTAGAGTTGTAGTCTGTTGGACTACTCGTACCAATTCCCACGTTCCCGCTGGCATCCAGCAATAAGCCTTCACTACCAGCGCCAGACTTCAAAGCTAAAATCCCACCAGCAACTTCCGTTCCCATACTCATTTTATTGATGTTTTGGCGGTAGAAAATACTTGCCCCGCCTACGTCAGCAGTCGTCGATGGGCTTGTAAACCTAATGCGTGCAGACTGATCGTCGGGCGTGATAATAGTCATGCCGCCTTCTGCACTGTTTTCAATCACCAAGTCATCTGCTTGCGATGATGCAGTAACAGTCCCTGCGCTTGCTGTGTGAACGTGAAGAGTTCCGTCTATAGCACTAGCACTAGTACCAATACCCACTTTGCCTGCGCTGGAAAGCACAAACTGGTCGATTGATGAACTGTTGGATATTAAAAAATCGCCGCCAACATTTGTTATATAGCTAATATCACCAGCTAAACTCTTTATTTGTGCCGCACTAGCAGGATAGGTATTTGCGGTTGCTTGTGTTACAAGCCCATCCGCCGTGACCGTACCCGTGACATTCACATTGCCTGTAACCTGACCCGTAGTCCCATCGCTGTAAATCTGTAGGTCAGAACTATCGCCAAGAATAAGTTTACCGTTGTCTGCAAGTTTGATATCACTGGTGACACTAACATCACCAACATTGTCAATCACCAAAGAATCGTCGGGTGCAGAAGCGTCTACATTGATAACCCGTAATTGTGTGGCAACATTAAAACTATCCAACACAACAACCGTAACTAAATCTGATGCTTCTGCCGCTTCTGTCAGAACAACTGTCTGCCCGTCACTTGCTGTGTAGTCGGTGGATGCTATGAAAACACCATTGATGTATACTTGAATGTAGCCTGGGATATATGTAACCGCAACTCTTGCAGTACCTGTACCGGCGCCGGCGCCTGTCGCAGTAAAGACTGTGCCTGGATTACTGTCCAATGCACCAATTAACGTAAAATCTGTGGTGCCTGTTGTTTGAATCTTGTATGTTTCATTAGTAATGAAATCGCCAGCAGTAACGTCACCACCTACCGTAAAAGTACTGGATAAATTAAATGTCGTTTGTCCACCCGATGCTGCGAATTCGTAAATACTAAATGTTGATTGTGAACCAACATTACCTCCACCAAGCAGGGTGTTTAATTCATCGATTGCCGATTTGATTGTGGTAGCAGATAACCCAGATGTTGTGTTATCATATTCCAACTCACCGGTCGGTTCAATAAATTTTGCAAATTCTCTTATGATTGACATTCGTTATTTTTTCCTATAGTGATGTCGTTATTTATGTCTTAAGGTTGTTATGCGTTAGCTCGCCAGTGGGCAACGATTACCCCGTTGTCATCCAGCGTTCTTTCCATTTGACTGATTTGCCATACTGTTGCCATGGTGCGTCTCCTTTAGGATTCTAGTGCCGCGACTTTCGCCTCTAGTGTTTCAATACGATCCATTGCTTCTTGTAAGGCTTTAACAGCTTTCATGTAGAGGATGCTATATTTCATAGTCTTGGTGACTTCACCAGTATCTACAAAACTTCCATCTTCATCGGTGTCTTGGTCAGCGGTTTCATAAACCAAACCAGACATTCCAGCCGCCTCAACTTCTTGAGCAATTACACCTATTTGCGTGGGTTCAGATGCGTTTTCTTCTTTGAAGCTATACTTGCGAACACGTAATGCTTTTATGTCATCCCATTGAGAACCTGCATCAACAATGTTTTCTTTTAGCTTTTCATCTGAAATGCCAGTATAGGAGTTGTTTTGGTTTACCATGTTACCGTTTGAATATATTCTAAAGCGAGCATTACCGCCGCCCTCACCTTCAAGAAAATAACGCGTTGTATCATTAGGGTCATTAGTTAAAACAATAATCGCCCCATATTCAGTTGCAGAAGTAGCAGTAGTAGTAAACCTTGCTGAGACAACATTCCCTGTTGTGGTCAAAACATCTAATTTATAGCCTCCGTCAAGCCCAATACCCACGTTCCCGCTGGCATCGATGTGCATGGATTCACCAGATGGGTTAGCAAAAACTAAAGGAACGGTTCCAGCAGATTCAATTCTCATCTGGGAGGAAGTATTATAAATATAGCCCCTATCTTGTCCAATATGTTGGAAATAGATAAGACCGCCAGTGGTTGCATTATCTAAAGTAAGTGCAGTATAACCAGCAGAACTACTAGGATTACTCGTACCAATACCCACGTTGCCGCTGGAATCGATGCGCATACTCTCAACATAATATGTTGAAGATTCTCGACGACCAAAAACAATATCAGCGCCTAAACCACTACCTGTTGAAACCGCTCCCATATACGCAAGTTGCTGTTGCGTCGCTCCATTTGTCGGGACAAAGGTAACTCCTACGAAGGTGTCTGTTACCGAGCTATTATTTTCAATACGGACATGGGTGCCTGCGGGATTCGCTAAAGTTGAAAGTCCAGCAGTGTAGGTGCTAGGAACACTTTGTGCCAAAGTGACTTTCTCTGAAGGAAGGGATGTACCGATTCCCACGTTGCCCGTAGCCCCATCAACGTATAGAGCGTGTGTCCCGCCGTTGTACGCTACTCTGAAATCGGCATCAACTGTGTTGCTGTTGAAAACCACATGCCCACCAGCCTGTGATGCGGCAGTAATACCTCCAAGGCTGTCTATGCGCATGCGTTCTGTTGCGTCAGTAGTGAATACAATAGAAGAATCAGGGCGTAGGTTGTCAGGGTCAGCGGCTATCATTAAAGAGTTTTCACCGTTTGACCAAGTTCCTACGACACCAAGCATTTCGTTATTAGTACTTATGACCCCCAACCCGCCGTAGTTTGATGCGCTACTACCTTTCACTTGAAGGTTGGTTTGATAAGTCGTCCCAACAGACGATGTGTAACCTATTAGCTGTCGGCCACTGGTATCGATGCGCATGGATTCAGTTGGAGCGTTACCACCAGAACTTGTGCCAAAAACTAACGCATTGCTTTGTCCGTAATTTTCTTCAGATACACCGCCGATGTAAGCAGAGCGCGCTATAGTTGAAGTGCCTGTATTGTTGAAATAAATAGACGTTCCATCTCCAGTTCCGACATCATTTCTTGGGTTTGAAAGGGTTAATGACCTCTGCATGCCAGCATAAACATCGTGTTGAACTTCTAAAAGACCAATGGAATCAATCCTCATTCTCTCATTTGCTTCACTTGCACCTTGAGAGAAAACGATTGGCGCATTCGTACCAGCACCAACCGCGTCAGTATGAACTGTTGCGTAGGTAGCAACATTAGAAACGTTTCTACCTAAAAACTGAATTAATGATTTGCTGTTAGCGGTATCATCAGATTGAATTCTAATGATTGCGTCAGGCGCGCCGCCGTCAGTTTCTACAACGTGGAATAATGCGTCCGGTGCCTGCCCAATGCCGACATT
>Ga0209308_10002293_pt1 | contig 16696 bp, 16 predicted proteins | sample COGITO_mtgs_1204_3_FD_184806 | JGI IMG/M metagenome (GOLD analysis project Ga0209308, IMG submission 184806) | Pelagic marine microbial communities from North Sea - COGITO_mtgs_120405 (SPAdes) (version 2) | ecosystem: Environmental > Aquatic > Marine > Epipelagic ...
ATGGCACCAGCCAAAGCGCCAGCCCCCGCCATAGCAAGCGGCGCCTGAAGCCCCTATGCATTCGAACATAAACTCTCACCCGACGGGTGATAAAACTAGTAGGAATGAGTCGTGATAGAGCAAAAAACCGCTGAGCCAAAGGCGGACAACACAGAGCAGTTGGGTAGCGTCGATACCACCATGGAGATACCGAAAAGGGTAGGTCTGATTATCTTTTTTCTGGTGTTTGGCGTGTTTGGCTCTTGGGCTGGATTTGCCCCGCTGGATTCCGCCGCGCGCGCCACCGGCGTAGTGACGGTTGAGTCTTACAAGAAGGTTATTCAGCACTTGGAAGGGGGCATAGTCGGCCAGATTCTGGTACGCAATGGCGACGTAGTCAGGGCTGGAGACCCCTTGCTTGTGCTTGATAACACGCAATCACTGGCGCAGCTGGAGATCGCCAAGGCCAGATTTGTGGCGCTTAAAGCCAGAGAGGCGCGTCTGCTGGCAGAGAGTAGCGGCAGCGAGTCGATCGCCTTCGCTGCGGTGCTCGATCAGCCAGATTATGACGCGGATGTCGAAATGGCCGCCGAGAGACAGATTTTTAATGCGCGCAAGGCCGCTCGCGATGGCGAGGTGGAAGTTCTTCAGCAGCGCACAGAGCAGCTAGCGTCGCGAGTGACCGGGCTGGAAGCTGTGCGCAGCAGCAAGCTTGAGTTGGCTGACTCATTTTCAGAGGAGCTGGAAGACGTGCAGGCGCTGCTCGATCAAGGCTTTGCCAACAAGCAACGACTTAGAGAACTGCAGCGCAGCTATTCTTCCTACACCGGTGAGGCGGCAGATTTAACCGCCAATATTTCCACGACCGAGATGCAAATAGGTGAGACGCGCCTGCAGATATTGCAGCAGGATAAAGACTTTCTGAACGAGGTGGTCAACGAGCTCGCTGAGATCCGTGCTCAGCTGAAAGATACCGAGGAGAGGGTGACTGCCTTGCAGGATATTGTCCGTCGAACGTCCATAACGACGCCGGTAGACGGTATTGTCAACGGCATGCAGGTTCATGGCGTGGGCGAGGTGGTAAGACCTGGTGCGAACATAGCCGAGGTGGTTCCGCAGACCGATGAGTTCGTTATCGAAGCCAATGTCTCACCTATCGATATCGATAGGGTCACAGAGGGACAGGAAGCTACTATCAGTTTCTCTGCCTTTAGCAGTGGCTTGGTACCTACCATTTATGGCAATGTCATAGGGATTTCTGCGGACAGATTAATCGATCAAAAAAATGGCGCCCCTTACTATTTAGCTAGAGTTGAAGTCACTGAAGAGGGCATGAAAGACATGGATGGCCTAACACTTGTTCCTGGGATGCCCGCCGAAGTGTTTATTAACACAGGTGATAGAACTCTGCTTCAATATCTATTTAAGCCCTTTACCACTGCTCTTAGCCGCAGCTTTATTGAAGATTAGGCCGCCATGAAAAAATCTATTAGATGGCTTTTTTGTCTTGGCTTCGCGTCGAGTATTTCAATAGTCAGCCTTGCTCAAGATTACGACTCTATGGGAATTACAGGGACGACTCTCGAGGAGTTTTTCAGCGCTGCCATCGAATACAGTCCGCAGCTGAAGATTGCCGAGGAGCGTTTAAACATTGGTTCCGCGCGCAGCAGTGCAGCCCAGGGTCAACTACTTCCGCAGCTAAGGGCCAATGCAAGCAGATCTGATAACCGCCGCAATGCGCTAGGTCAATTAGATACCTTCGATGGAGAACGTTACTCCATCACGCTGACCCAGGTCTTGTTTAACTGGCAGGCCTATTCCGCGCGCAAAGAAGCGACCCTGCTAGAAGACCAGTTCGAAGCCGAGTATTTTGGAGAGCTGGCATTTCTGCTAACCGATGTTGCCGAAAAATATTTCGATGTGTTGCTGGCAAGCGATGCCCTGAACTCGATCGCCAGTGAACTGGATGCGGTGAGTAATCAGCTGGATCAGATTCAGAATATGTATGACCGCCAACTGGCACAGATAACCGATTTGTATCAGGCCCAGGCGAGCCTCGCAGCCGTTGAAGCACAGCAACTGCAGCTGCAAACCGAACTGGCGATGCGGCGCGAAGCCCTGCGTTCAGCCAGCGGTATAGAAAGCGGAAATTTATTTCGATTAAGTGACGAGGCGGCTATTCCACCGCTTGAGAACAGCATCAACTATTGGGTGCAGCAGGCCGAAGAAAATAATCATCAAATTCGCGCCAGGCAGTACGCGGTGGAAGCGGCCGACAAGCGCATCGACCAGCGGCGCGGTGCCTATATGCCACAGGTGAACTTCATCGTGCAGCGCCAGGACTCCGATGTGGGTTTCGACAATAGGCCGCAGGATAGAACTGACAATACCTATATTGGCCTGGATGTAACGATTCCCCTGTATGCCGGCGGCAGTAATCGTGCCGGGGTTAGAGAAGCCACCAGCCAGCGCAGAATCGCCGAAAGCGAGTTACGCCAGGTTGAACTTCAGGCCAATGAGGCAATTCGCTCGGCCTATTTGCAGGTGCAGTCTGCTGAGACCCTGATTGCGGCGGCGCGCAAATTACTGGAGTCGACAGAACTTACCTCAACCGCCATGCAGCGCGGTTTTGAGTTAGGCGCGGTGACGAATGTAGATGTGCTGAATGCACTGCGGGATCAATTTCGAGCGGAGCGCGACCTGCAGAGAGTCCGCTATGACCATGTGAAATATCTGCTTCTTCTGAAGAGAGAAGCCGGGCTGCTAAGCGCCGATGACATGCTCGAAGTGGGCAGTTGGCTGGAAGCCGCCGGCATCTAAAACTATGCTTGAGCTGCAGCGCCTCACCACCGAATATATTGAGCTTGAAGACCGCATTCGTCTTACCGGCGAAGATCAGCAAGGTGGAGCCTTGTGCCTGTGGCTTACGCAGCGCCTAGCACTGCGGCTTGTTGCTCATCTGGTGGAGGCAATTGCTACGGCCTCGCCAGAGGCTATGAAGAACCCGAGCCAGGATCAGGATGTCAGTAAACTACTGCAGGGCATGGCGCAACAGGCGGCAGCAGCAGACCTTAGCCCGGAAGCTGCGGTACAGAGCGACGCCGCTACGCAGTCCCTGCTTATTAACGAAGTCGATATTAACCGTGCGGCGAATGGGCTTATTGGCTTGGTTTTCAAAGAAGGTACCGAAACAGAAGTCGCCCTTAGTTTTGAACTACAGCAACTGCGACAATGGTTAGCCATTATTTATAGTCAGTGGACATTGGCTGAATGGCCCAGCACAGTTTGGCCTGAGTGGATGGGGGCGCAGCCACAAGTAGCGAACCTAGAAGAGCCAAGCGATCCGCTACACTAGAGTCTAGTCTTCATTTCCTTCTTCTACCGCCGTTTTCTTTTTGTTATTTTCTTTCCCCTCTTCTTTTCCCCTTCTTTTTCCTTTTCTCTTATTGCCTAGCTTGAGTTTCACTACCCCGGTTTCACTAGCCCAGCTCAATGAGCTTCGTTGAATGCTTTAAGTCAGCTCTAGCGGACACTCGCAGCTTGCAGTAGTACCGGCCTGCTGATTGCTTGATAGCGGTTTACTAAAAATATAAATCGATAATATTGTGGGTTACTTCTTGCAGAGATAACTGCAGTTGTTCGGGGGAGTAACGATAGAAGCCCTCTGCATGACTCACCGCGGCGGCCAGGGTAAAGGTTCGCCCCTTGTCCAGAGCGAGAACCAGCTCTTCATAATTGTTCTCATCGTTCTGGCTCGCATAGATAGCCATTGCCCGTGCCTTTCGCGTCCTTTGGGCTGTGATGTCGATGAAGAGATTCACGGGGTTCTGCACGCCTATCTCATAGGAATAGGCGTCGGGGGCGACTGCCTCCTTGCTTAGGTTCTGCATTGCCGCCCAGACCAGCAGCGCCGTGTGGCGATGATCCGGGTGCAGCTCCAAGGGGCCGGGAAAGAATACGCTGGCTGCACCGACCCGCTGAATCTTCTGCATAATCTTGTTCACTAACTGCGCACTATGTTTGAGGCCACGGTCTGGCTCCTGCCAGCTATCGACGCTATCTATGCCAAGAATCTGCGCGGCCTCTTGCACTTCTTGCTTGCGAATATCTACCAGGCCTTCGGTGCTGCCGCCCAAGGCGCCATCTGTCATCACAACTAGATGGGTTTGCCTACCCTCATCGTGTGCTTTAAGCAGGCTACCCCCCATACCAAAGGTCTCGTCATCGGCATGGGGGGCGAAGACCAACCAAGGGCCCGGAGGTAGCGAGGATGCCTCGAAGGGGATTAGTCTGTGTTCTGGTTTTAATTCTGACATTGAGCGAGCCGTTATTTCTGGACTGAAACCTGTGTCTGACCTGAGAGAGCAGTATAAAGCAGCTTGTTGTAAATTACTTACGCCACGATTATAAGGGCTTGCGGCGGTATTTCTTAGTTTTTTCAGGCGATTCGTGGTTAAATTCGCAGCCTTCACAGAACAAAAAAACAGCTACTATTGGATCGGGAATGTTATTTACACTGCTGCGTGAATGGATGATGACCCCCTTCACCCATTACCGACTCTTCCATAACTTTGCCAAGCAAGATTTTCTTGCCCAGTTCACGGCATCCGTCGGCGGGTTCCTGTGGCTGATAGTCACGCCCATCATCCACATTATGATCTATGCCTTCGTATTTGGTTATCTCTTTAAAATGCGCTCGGCGGTTGGTTTCGAAGAAAGCACCTTTGTCGTATTCATGATGGTTGGCTATCTGCCCTGGTTTGCCTTTGCCGATGCCATAGGTAAATCTACCGGGCTGGTAATCGAGAAGGCGCCACTCATCACCAAGGTGAAGTTTCCTGTACAGATTATTCCCGTTGTCGGTTCGGTAATTCCCTATTTAACCCACGCTATTGGCTTCGGCATATTGTTAATCTATTTGGCCACTCAGGGTTACTGGAATTGGATGTGGTTTTATCTTCCTTTTATTTTCTTTTTCCAGTTTTTGTTTGCATTGGGCCTGGTAGCGATTCTATCGGCGCTAAGTGTTTTTTTACGAGACTTACAACAGTTAGTCGCACTGGGAATTACTGTTTGGTTTTTTCTAACTCCGATCATTTGGCCGATATCAATTATCGAGGATGAAGCACAGCGAAATTTATTTTTGTTGAATCCGATGCACAGCTTTGTTGCCCTTTATCGTGAGATCGTGCTTCAAGGCCAGGTAACGTTTATTCATCTTCAGATAATCATTCCAGTATCGCTAGTAGTCTATTTTTTCGGTGGTTGGTTATTCATGAAAATTAAACAGGCGTTCGGCGATGTGCTGTAATCTACTTTTGGGTAAGAGGAGCTAGCAGTGTCTCGCGTATCCGTTCAAAACCTGAATAAGGATTTTAAGATTTACGAGCGACCTCAGGACAGGTTGTTCGAGATTATTCAGCGCAAGCAGCGCCATCAATTATTCCATGTACTAAGTGATATATCGTTTTCCGTACCCGATGGCAAAAGCCTGGGAATTATCGGTGACAACGGTGCCGGCAAATCGACGCTGCTGAAACTCCTGGTCGGCACTCTGCAACCCACCAGTGGCGAGATTACGATCAATGGACAGGTGGCGGCACTGTTAGAGCTAGGGGCTGGCTTTCACCCCGAGTTTAGCGGTCGCAAGAATATCTTTCTCAATGCGGCCTTGCTCGGTGTGCCCGATGACAACATCGCAGAGATGGAGCGAGACATCATCGCCTTCTCCGAGCTCGACTATTTTATCGATCGCCCGGTTAAGACCTATTCCTCAGGCATGTACGTGCGTCTCGCCTTCTCTATCGCGACGATGGTGCGCCCGGATATTCTGGTTATCGACGAGGCATTGTCCGTGGGCGACATGGCGTTTCAGAAGAAATGCGTGCAGCGCATGAACGAGTTTCGCGAGCAGCAGAAGACGATGGTGTTCTGCAGCCACTCGATGTTTCATGTGCAGGAGCTTTGCGATATCGCGATCTGGCTGAACAAGGGAAAGATTCAGGAGATTGGCGACAGCGACAAGGTAGTAGGGCACTACGAGGACTTCTGTAATAACAAGAAGACCTACAACAGTATTCGCGAGGACATTCCTGCCGAGCTGCGTGCCTCGCAAGAAATTAGCGAAGGTGACGCCTCAGACGATATACAGGACTGTAGAATTAACTCTATCGCGGTTAAGTCACCCGATGGCAACGATATCACCACGATCAAGCCCCTGAGCGATGTATTGCTAGAGATGGAGGTCGAGGTACTGGTGGACAATATGGAGGGGCATTTCGGCTTCGCCTTCATGAAATCTGCCGAGGAACCGATCGCCTCCTTCCTCACGACCAACGCCGACGAGATCGAGCTAGGCGCGTTCGCCAAGGGCGACATCGTTAAGGTCTCTCTAGTCGTTGAGAAAGTAGCCATGCGAGTGGGCGAGTTCTATGTGCTTGGCGGCCTGGCCGACAAGAGTGGCCTGCTGTGGTACGAGACGAAGTTCAGCAAGCTTCTGGCCATGGAAGCCAACAAGGGCGTCGGGCCCATGATAATGAAATGCGACTGGCAGCTCGATAAGAAAGGCTAGGGCTTAATCAGCAGACTAGAACTCGATGCCGTATTCCTCTACCCGCGCCGGTGCCGTATCCGGCAACACGCCATAGGGGTCGACCTTATAGACTCTGGGCAAGGCATTGCCGCTACTCACTTCTATCACCTCCATATAAGCCTGCCGAACGCTATCGCGGGGCTGGGCAGTATCCTCGTCCCGTTCTTGCGCCTGAACCTGAGCTGCCCCCGGACGATCGCTAACGTCTTGTCTTGGATAGACAAAGAGTGAATAGATGTTCGAGGTATTCGTGCCCACCCACTGGGTGAGCTCCTGTAGGTTCTCGAAGGGAATAATCTCGGCAAGCTCGGCCTGATTATTTATGTCTTGTAGCTGGCGATAGGCGATGACTGTTTCGATGAGTTCTTCGTCCAGGCCTGGCAACAAGCGCATCGCTTCTCGCGTCGCCACGTTGAGATTTACGGTGCGTGTGTTGCCATAGATGGTGAAGGCGGCGTCGAGGTTGATTCCGCCGAGAAGCTCGGCGAAGCCGCGTACATGAAGAATTTCCTCCACGGTATCCAGCTCGGGATTATTACGTGGGCTATAGCCCTGTTCCAATTCGAGATAGTAATCTTTCTCGGCGCCATTTAAGCCCTCTAGGTCGTTAAGGTCTGTCCAATCCGTCCAGGCCGCGAGCAGGTCTTGCACCTCTTCGGGGTCCGCATCCTCTCCCCCTAGTAGCTTCTCGATAAGCAGCTGCATATTGCGCCGCGGAATTCTGTTCAGGTTTATCTTTCCGGCATGGTCATAGATGCGCACAGCCATGTCCTCATGCTTTGGATAATTCAGATCAAGGTCTTCACCATCGAATCGATAGGCGGATGACAGGAGTTCGCCTTCTTCTGATTCCTCTCTCTCTTCACCAATGGGCAAGGGCATGCGCTCCAACATCAGCTCCATCTCGGCAAAATTGACCGCCGCCATGAGTTGCGCCCAATCCCAGCTCGCATCTCGGTTATGGGCAGCCGTCTGCGCAGACAGCCTGACCTTGCCCGCCATGGCCGTTACCAGCACGGTCAGTAACACCGCCGTCCATAGGACAATTATTATGACAGAGCCCCGCTGTTTATCTCTGTTGATCATGACGTTCACAGGCCGACATTCGTCGTAGGACGAATGCTGCGGTGTTGATTGTTCTTGATGCGCGCCACTATCTCTAGCTCTTCGTTCACCTCTTCATAGTCTCTATCGGGGATCAACCGCACATAGACCGCCAGTGGAAGGCTCAACTGTTCGTTGCCAATCCATTCATCAACCCATACCCTGTCCTCATTCAGATCCTGATACAGGTAGCTAAACTCGGCGCTGTAGTTCGCTAGAACCAGCGTAGGCTCGCTCTCACTGAGGCGCTCTGTGGGATCGTCGCTGAAGGCTGGAACCAAGTTCAGGTAGACGCCCTCGTCAGCCACAGAATAGATCTCCCAAACCGTTAGACCCGGGTTGCGCTGCGGCGAGACTGCCGAGACGAAGCTTATGGTGTCGTCTTCACCGAAGAAATAGATCTCGCGGCCCAGGGTTTCGATGTTTGTGTAGCTATGGGGAAAGGCACCGTGTAGCGCCCTATCGATCTGTAGCACGGCCAGGGCCTGATCGAGGCTTTCATCCAACACATCGGAGTTTCGATTCCAATCCTCTGCCACAATGTAGACACCGGTGCTGAGAAGACCGAGCAGCAGGGCGGTCAGCCCCAGGGCAAGGATAATCTCTACTAGTGTAAATCCTTTCTGCTTCATTTTTCTTTTATGCTTTTTCTATTCTGCTGTTGTGTGCTGTTTTTTTGTTCTTTTTGAGGAGCATCTACTGTGGAAGATCGAATTGTATCCAGCGGCTACCCTCGATGACTTCATCCCGTTCTCGATTGATGATTTCATAGGACTGAAAACCGTAGATGCTCGCCTGAGTCTTACGCACTGGATCTTCGAGCGGGTCCAATGCGCGAATCTGATAGCTGTCGTCCAGCAGGATTGGTTCGACCTCAAAGAATTCATTTTCCAGCAGCGCAAAATTGATAGCGGCGCGCAGGCGTGTGGCCTGCACAAGACTCGCTTCGGAGCGCCAGGAGAGCTGCTTGCTGCCACCCACAAGTGAGAACAGACTACCCAGAACGAAACCGGTAATGGTGAGGGCAACGATTACTTCCAGGAGAGTGAATCCACTGTGTCGCTTGCTGAGTTTTTTCATCACAGTTCTTCTTCAGGGTCGCGGGTAGAGACTCTGCCCGTGAATGGATCGATGTCGATGATGCCAGACTGCTCGGCCTGAGCGAACAGCAGCCTGCCCCCGGTGCTGCCCCCTTCGGGATAGAAGGTGACTTCGGTCACCTCCTCGATCTCGATCTCTCTGTCGGTACTGTCACGGAAACGTAGCTCGATGCCGGCACCATTCCACTGCGCTACGACATTGCTGAGACTGAGCTGCGAGCTGTCAGGCTCTCTATCACTCTGATCATCTAGCGGGACTACGTTGAAACTAACGGTGCTCGCCTGGCCCGTGACAACCGCCGTGCGCCGCGCATAGTTAAGCAGCGAATGGGCTTGGCGCAGTTGCGTGTTGAAGGTGCGCGCCTCGAAGCCACCGAGGTTCGGTACTACAAATATACTTGCCATAGCGATGATGGCGAGCACCAGAAGAATTTCGAGTAGGGTGAATCCACGCTGACGCGCTAGCTCGAGTTGGCCTCTAGCTCTGTTGGATGGGGTTCTACAGCCCGATGTCGGCGTCATCTTCTTCGCCGCCGCTCATGCCGTCGGCTCCGTAGGAGAGAAGCGTGAACTCGCGCCCATTAGATTCGTAGACATAGTCGTTATCCCAAGGGTCTGTCGGGACCGCCCTGCGCAGATAGGGGCCATTCCAGGACGCTCTGTCTGTGTCGTTCTCCATCAGGCCTTCCAGGCTATCCGGGTATTCGCCTACATCCAGGCGATAGATATCCAGAGCGGCTTCCAGGGTGGAGATTTCGGTGAGGGCTACATCCCGCATGGCGCCTGCCTGCTGCCTGAACAGGTTCGGTGCGACCATGACCGCCAGCATGGCGATGATCGCCATCACCACGAGGATTTCGATGAGGGTAAAACCCTTGCTCGCTGTTGCGCCGCCACTCAGTGCTCTGTTACTTGTCTGCTTCATGATTACCGCCTGTAATTTTCTCGTATCGCCACTAGATGCCAGCGCCTTCGATGAGATCGGAGGCCATATCGAATCGGTCCAGAATGTCCTGATATTCTAACCCTAATTCTGCATTAAGATTGATGATCTCTGGCCGCAGAACGATGAATAGCTCGCGCCGCTCCGTCGTCTCTTGTTGATAGGAGAACAATCTGCCCAGTAGCGGCACCCGATTCAGGCCGGGCACACCGCTATTTAGATTTTCGGTATCTGTCTGAATCAGTCCGCCCAGTACAACGTTCTCGCCATCACGCACCACAACGGTGGTATTGATCTCTTGATTGTTAAACACCGGATTATTGTTAACTCCCGTTGCGCCTCCGTCTACCGAAGAGAGTTCCTGGCGGATAATCAGATTCACTATGCCGTCGTTGTTAATCTGCGGCGTGATCGATAGCACGATACCCGTATCGCGGTATTGAATATTCGTCGTCGAGACGCCGGCATTGCCCAGTGACTGGCCCTGCTCCACAGGCACCTGTGAGCCTATCTGTATATCGCCTTCCTGATTATTGGCTACTGTCAAAGATGGCCTGGCCAGTAATTGCACATCGTTGTTTATGGCAATGGCGTTGAGCGTTGCATCGACCTGGGATGCGCCGTCGATGAACGACTTGGTAAATAATAGACCGCCCAATCCAGACTGGGGCACGAAGCTTGTCGAGGTGTCGGTTGAAATAGTATCGACGGCGCTGTTGGCCGCGATGCGTGACCAGTCGACACCAAACTTGGTTGCATCGCTGAGGGTAATCTGCGCGATGACCGCATTTATCATTACCTGCAGGGGCACGGCATCGAGCTGGTTGATAGTGGTGAGCAGTTGTCGATAGTCGCGCGCGGTGCTTCTAATCAATAAACTATTGGTCGCCTCGTCGGCTACGATCTTCACACGAAGATTCGCCGATACCGCAGTCGTAGTTGCAGCGACGTCATCTGAAACCTCAACTGCCTCAACATCAGCCGGCGAGTTGTCATTGCCGCGATTCGGTATCGCCAGCGCCTCGTCATTGTCGTCATCTTCAAAAACGTTCGAGAGTGTGTCGGCGAGCTCCGTAGCTATCAGGTTGTTGACCTGATAATGAAACAGCTGCTCTACCTGCTCCTGCCCATCGGCGTCCAGAATCTGTATCCAGCGCGATATCTCCTCGAAGCCTCGAGTTGCAGGGGCCGTCACCAGAATCGCATTGATGCGCTCTATGCCCCTAACCTGATAGGCCGGGGTAGTGCCTTCGATAAGAAGTAGAATCTCGGCTAACTCGTTAGCAACTTCCACCGCGTTGGCGTTAAACAGTTGGTAGAGATGAATCCCCTGGTTCTGAAACGGGTCGGCATCGATGAGAAACAGCAGTTCGTTGATGCGCTGCAGCTGGGATTCGCTGCCTGATATCGCGAGAGTGCCGTTACCGACGAGGGTTCTTACTTCGCCATCTGGCGCCAGCAGAGGCTGCACTACCTGCAGCGCCGCCTCCGGTGAGATATAGGTCAGTGGCGTAATCTGCAGTATACGTGCAGCTGTGCCCTGGCCCAGGGTGTCTGGCGTTGCTATCTCGACGGGAAGGGCACTGCTTATCTTGCGTGCATTATAGATATTACCTTCGCGGTTCAAGACTATGCCCGCATCGCGGCTTAACAGCCGAATCAGTGGCCAGATATCGGCCTGCCCAAGGGGCCGCGTGGCAGAGGTACGCAGACTGACTTTGTTGTCGATAGTCGGGTCGATAATAATTGAAATATCCAGAGCATCGGCCAGCTCTTCCAATACCAGTCGCAGGTCCGCCTGTTCGTAGTTGAGCTCTACCACATCCTCGCTGGCGGCCTGCTGAGGGCCAGGCACGGTTTCCTGCAGGCCGTCGTACTGCAAGACATTGCCGTCTCGGTTGATCTCATCGATGAGAGCCTGCTGCTCTCGCGAGACTTCGCTGCCGTCTTCGGGCAAGGCAGCTGCCATGTTTCTAGTAGCCGTATTCGATGTGCGGGGGTTTGCACTGGATTGCGCGCCGCTGCCGCTATCGGGCTGAACTTCCAGAACCGCGCAGGAGGAAAGAAAAAATCCTAGCAGCAGCACCAGGGGATTTATTTTTTTTAGTAAACGTTGCTTCGACTTCACGAGGTTCTCCGAGAATTAGAAATCTACCGAGTTCATACTGAACACGGCTGAAAGCATAGTGATGGTGATTCCACCTACCGCTATGGCAAGAATTATTATTAGGGCAGGCTGTAGGGCAGCTACCAGACTGGAAATTTGATTGCGCACGGTGGTGTCGAATGTGGCCGCCGATTTAATTAGAATATTGGCTGTACGCCCGGACTCTTCGCCGACTGTAACCAGCTGATGCAGAAGAGTGGGGAATTGATTGGTCTTCTCCAGCGAAACGCCAAGGCCGGCGCCGCCTCTAACGTCCTCTTCTACCTGAGCTAGATGGGTAGCGAGTACAGTATTGCCAACAACCTCTCTCGATACACGAAGCGCGCGTATTAAAGGGATACCTGCCCCTAATAGCGCGCCCAGTGTCCGAGCAAAGACCGCGCATTCCTTATAGAGAATCAGCGTGCCCATCATGGGAAGAGAGAGCAGGAATCCGTCCTTCTTAAGTTTTGAGGCCGGCTCTTTATCCAGACGCTTCCAGAAGAATAGTAGTAGCCCAATAAACACCGGAACCAGATAACCATAGCTTTGGATACCACTGCTGAGCGAGAGCAGGAAGGCCGCCGAGGCTGGAATCTCCGTCCCCGCATCCTCGAACATTGCTGCGAACTGAGGCACCACGAAGACGAGCAGGAGAACGACGGAGAGTACGCCGGTAATCAGCAATACGATCGGATAGATCATCGCCGAGATTATGGCCTGCCGCGTTTTCGCACTGGTCTCCAGAAATTCCGCAAGATCGGGTAGAAGCTGATCGAGTATGCCGCCTTCTTCGCCGGCGCGTACGATGTTGACGTACATCCTGCTGAATACTCTGGGGTGAGCCTCCATCGCCTCGGCGAGGCTTCTGCCTTCTTTGACTTCGCGCAGCAGGCTCACCACGAGCTCACGCATCGCCGTCGATTCTGTAATGCCCTCTAACAGGCGTAGCGATCTATCGATTGGCACACGTGCCTCGACCAGGGTGCAAAGGCCGTTGGTAAAATCCAATACGTCCGCCTGAGAGATTCGCTTGCGGCGAGTCGTCTGGGAGGCTTCTCTGGTTTCCTGAATCTTTACTGGTGTGAGGTTCTTGCCCTTCAGGATACGCACGGCCTCACGCTCGGTATCTGCACTTAGCTGACCGTTTAGCATCTTGCCCTGGGCATCGAAGGCCTGGTATTTAAAATATAGTGCGCTCATATTGCTCTGGTTACCCGCACTACTTCTTCGGGTGTAGTCATTCCATCTGCTAGTTTCTCCAGGGCGTCTTGCCGGAGTGTCTTCATGCCTTCCCGGATTGCTTCGTCGCGAATAATATTTGCGTCTGCACCGGTAGCGATATGATGACGAATCGCATCGCTCATGATCAGAAGCTCGTAAAGACCGACACGGCCCCGGTATCCGGTTTGACCACAGCGTTCGCAGCCACTGCCGCGACGGATTTCGGCAATGGAATCTATGTCAATCTCTAGCGCCGCCGCCTCATCTGTACTTAGGGGGCGCACTTCGGAACAGTCGGTACAGACACGCCTTACCAATCGCTGCGCCTGAATGGCGAGGAGGCTGGAGCTAATTAGGTAGCCCTGCACACCCATGTCTTGCAGTCGGGTTACCGCCCCCGCCGCATCGTTTGTATGTAGCGTGGAGAAAACCAGGTGCCCGGTAAGTGCCGACTCGATCGCGATCTCTGCGGTTTCGTGATCGCGAATCTCGCCTATCATCAGCACGTCTGGATCCTGTCTAACGATCGAACGCAGACCCTGTGCAAAGCTAAGCCCGATACTGGCGTTGGCCTGAATCTGGGTTATGCCATCGAGTTGATACTCGACCGGGTCTTCCACGGTAATTATTTTCTGCGCCTCTCTGTTTATTTTTTCTAATGTTGCATACAGCGTAGTCGTCTTACCACTGCCGGTAGGGCCTGTTATCAATACCATGCCGTGGGGCTGATTGATGATGCCCTGATACTGCTCGAGTATTTTCTCTGGCATGCCTAGTTGTTTCAGACTAACGGCAGTATCGCTTCTGTCCAGGATTCTCAGTACTACGGATTCTCCATGTACTCCCGGCAGGGTTGATACGCGCATATCGAGTTGCTTGCTGCCCACCTTGTAATCTATGCGGCCATCTTGAGGCAGGCGCTTCTCGCCGATGTCCAGCTTTGCCATTAGCTTTAAGCGCGAGGCCACCGCGGTGTGAATCTTAATGGGCAGTCGTTCAATTCTTGTCATGATGCCGTCGACACGGCAGCGTATATCGAGATAGTTCTCGTTTGGCTCGAAGTGTATGTCACTGGCATCCAGGTCCAACGCGCGAGCGAATAGATGGTTCACCAGCCGAATGATCGGTGCCTCCGATGCCAGATCGGCTAAGGCCTCATCGTCGGCGAAACCAGAAACAAACAGATCTTCGTCCGTATTTTCAATCTGCGGCGAGAGCTCGGCGCGCCAGTGGCGCATTAGACGGCGAACATCATCCCCGGCACCCACATCGAACTGTATCTCTTCATTCAGGATGAAGCGTATCTTCGCGCGCAGTTCTATACTCGGCGTCTGCTCACAGATGAGCCGGCCAGACTCTGCAAAGTCCTGCGCCGGGACTATGCCCTCTGGCTCCAGCAATTGACCGAATACAGACAGCGTCATTGCTGACGGGTCACTCGCCTCAGTTCCTGTCTCGGTTCCTGTCTCAGTTTTTTCCGCAGTTGCCTCCGCAGTTCCGTCGACAGCACCCACAGGAGTTAGCTCAGTCTCTGTTGCCTGATTCACGATCTCACTCATCTGTTACTCGCGACCTCTGTAACCAGCCCTTCGCTGCGTGCAAATCCAACGACTGTGATAGACCCGCTGTATTGGTTTCGGCTTCGATTCACGCTAAAGCCGGTAACCCAAAGCCGTGGCGCAGAGGTCTCCAGTCTTTCCAGAAACCGAGCTGTGTTCGCCTGGTCACTTGTGCGAAACGACATCTCTTGACTAATAAGTAGCCAATCATCGCTTATCAGGCGGTCTGCCAGACGCGTTGAGCTCACCGTAATGCCTGTGTCTCGCGCATGCAGTGATAAGGCGCGTTGAATATTTGCCTCGACTATAGGTATGGTCGCGCCAGAGAATAGTTGATTGTGTAATTCATCTATCTGCGATTCGACTTCGACGCGACGCTCGCGCCAGCTCGCGGTGTTCTCGATCAGGCGTTGTTCGCGAGCAATGTCTATCTCGACACTTTCGATGTTGTCCTGTCTCTGGGTATACACCGATTTGATAGCAGGCCAACCACTAGTGCTCACAAAAATCAGAGCCACTACCGCCGCTAGTATCAGAATATTTCTTTCGCGTTGAGATATTTTCATCGTAACTATGTCTCGATATCTTGTACTAACCACTGATTACTCATCGGGAAAATAGCGCACCATATACGCTTCGAAGTTAACGGCGCTAAGTCGTAGATCGATATAGTATCTGTTATTGTTGGTCGCTCTGGAGAAAACGACTTCGGTAAACATCGGGTCTTGCTCCAGGCGCTGCAGAATCGCCTGGGGCTCATTGCTGCTACCCTGGATTTTTATCAAACCATCGCTCACTTCCAATGAGGTCAGCGTGTCTGGCCGCAGTATGTTCTGCAGCGTGAACATCGCCGCAGCTATTCTCTGCTCGGGGAAATCACTTATCAGCCCCCATTCGTTTTCAAAGCTGACAACCGCCGCTTGGTCATCCCTAGCATCGCTTGCCATTGCTCTTTGCATCTCTAAGTTTGCAGCCAGAGATCGAAACTCTAAAGATTGCGCAATGAACGGAATCGCTGCGATAAAAAGTATCGCGACGACTGCGGCAGCGGCGGCGATGTATTGCCTGCCCTGCGCAGATCTGCGCGTCACATTAAGCGCGCCATAGGGAAAGAAACAATATTCCTGATTTGTCTGGGCTTCTAGAAACTGGAAATAATCGGAGGGCTCTCTTAGATCAACTGTTATGCTAGCGATTTCCAGTTTCTGACTTTCTTGCCACTGTTGCTGAAATACGTCTTGCTGTAGGTCTTGCTTTGGCACGGTAAGCAGAGACTTGAGGATATTGTTTTCGATTAGTGCGCTTGTTTCTGTCTTGGCGTCTACATCCAGTATTCTTATTTTTTCTTTGTTTGTGCTTTCTTTATTTGTATTAGCCGAATGGGCATTCATGAAACGCGGTTTGACCGCCGCCAGGAAAATGTCTTCTTCGGCAAATGCATCGAATAGTTCCGAGAGAGTTGCTTCTGTCATCCACAGAGCGAGATGCTCGTCGCCCTTGCTTGCCGATGCAGGGTTGATCGCAAGCGACAGCGGTTCTTCCAGGCTGGGCAGAATGCTATCAGCCTGTATCTTTAACGCGGCGACTAGATTGTCTTTTGCAACGCCGGGCATCTTCGTGGTCGTTGCCACAAAGAAATTCGCCGGCAACAACAGTAATACCGCACAGTCTTTACGTTGTTCTGCACTAATCCCGGCAAGCAACTGTGCACCGGCTTGTGCGATCGATTTTGCATCTCTTTGCGCTAGCTGCTGCGTCTTCCTGGTTTCGAGGTGGACAATCTTGTCATCGAAAAGCAGGAAGCTGGTATCGACCTTCTTCACCAGATCACGGCCAGAATCGCCCTGAAGCAATGTCCGTACCTGTGGCGGCAGAATAGCGGCCAGTTTTTCTCGCCACTGCGAGTTGTCGATTGCGGAGCTCGGCATAGGGTTCGTTTTTTCTAAATTTCTTAAGCGTCAAATCAGACAGCGTCGCCTTGGAGCGGGGATTTCGCCACGTGGGTCCACAGCTAAACTATTGAAAAACAATAAATCTCTGGTGTAAGAC
>Ga0209308_10002297_pt1 | contig 16675 bp, 10 predicted proteins | sample COGITO_mtgs_1204_3_FD_184806 | JGI IMG/M metagenome (GOLD analysis project Ga0209308, IMG submission 184806) | Pelagic marine microbial communities from North Sea - COGITO_mtgs_120405 (SPAdes) (version 2) | ecosystem: Environmental > Aquatic > Marine > Epipelagic ...
AAGAGCAGTCGTCGTGTTTTGGAACGGTGGTCGTTTTGAAAGACTCGTTTGGTTTTTTACGGTTAACGCACGATTATTACGACCCCGAGGAGGAGGATATTTGTGATGATGATGTTGTTGTTGTTGTTGATGTTGATGCATCATCATCATCATCATCATCAAAGCGTGTACCGACTCTACGCGCGCAAGCGCAACTGTTTTTCCACATCACCGAGTACTTTAAAAACCCAGAGTTACAACAAAAAGAAGGAGAAGAAGAAGAGGATCGACCGTTACTGGCCGGAGATATGGTGAAGTTTAAAGTCGTCCGAGGAGGACAAGAAAAAGGAACAGGCGGGAAACACCAAAACGAGAACAAGGAAGGAAAAACGCACAAAGCGACGGACGTCATGCGATGTTCGAAAGGAGATTTGAGAGTGAAAATTATACAGGAACAGGTGGAAGGTGTGGTGAAAAGAGGGTTGAAAGGGAAAACGAAACACGAAGCGTACGGTGGGTGCGTGTCGTGTTCTTTACTAACATCAACAAAGGAGAACAAAGAAGAGGAGAAGAAGAAGCTTATGGAGCTCGAATTCGCCGGCGCGAACGTCGAGGAGAGTTGTAAGAAAAAGTTGAAGCAAGGAATGAAAGTTCAGTTTAGTTTAGGTCGAGAACCGACGACGAGAAAATACGTGGTCGTAGACATAGCGCCGATAGAAGGAGGAGGCGTTGAAGAGAAGAAAACGAAGAAGAAAGAAGGAGATGAAAACGACGACGACCAAGATGAAAAAATCGAGGAAGAAGAAGAAGACGAGTATTTCGAAGAGATTCCAACATCCTACGGACGCGTCGATAAACTCTCGCAATCGTTCGGGTTTATTCAGAAAGCGCACGGCAGAATGCCTTCGCACAACAACGGCAACAGGAGAGAAGAACAAGGTTTATTCTTTCATTACACGGCTTTAAAAGACAAGACGGATGTAGGAAAGTTGACCGTCGGCACCGCGGTAAGTTTTGAAATCGTCAAGGTGGGTACAGGGAGCGCTAAAGGTAAGAAAGCAAACGCAATAAACGTTCAATTATGCGACGAGGAAACCGTTCGAGCGATCGAGTCGGAACTCAGACTTCAGCGTAAGCTCGCCGAGAAAGAGAAAAACGCGGCTTTGCTCGATAAAGACGGCATCGATGGTGATTCCTGGGGTAAGAAGAAAGTAAACGTCGTCGACGAGAGTAATAATAGCAAAAATGGTAAAAAATACGTAGAAGCGCCGGCATCTGGGGAAGAAGAAAATGCATCGTCGTCGGAACAGCAAAATGATTCTTCGGTTTCGTTAGAATTGGGTAAAATTGCCGTCATCAAGAACGGTTTCGGTTTCATCAAATGCGAAGAACGCGTGGAGGATGTGTTTTTCCATTTCACACAATTGAAGAATTTCGAAAACCCGAAAGTGGGAAAAATCGTTCAATTCACTGTCCACAGAGATCAAAAAAGAGACGCAATGGTCGCACACGACGTGTGCGAAGCTCCAGAAGGCTCGAAAGTAGTCTTTGAAACCGTCGATGAACGAAGCATTCGAGGCGTCTGTAAAGAACGCCTGGTATTTGCCTCCGGTCGAAGTTTCGGAAAATCCTCATTTTCGTCCAATGCGAGCAACAATGGAACGGTTGTCGTCGAAAACGCGGGCGGAACTTCGCAAAGTTACAAATTTAAAACCGTCGTCGACCGAAACTGCAATCCGAAACCCGGAGATTTGGTTTCTTTTTGCGTTGCCACTGATAAACGAGACGAGAAGAAACAGTTCGCGACGAAAGTGAAATTAGTTCAATTTACCGGTACCGTTGTGAGTGCGAAAAGCGAAGGTTCGTATGGCTTTTTTTCGCACAGCGATCCAGATACCGGCGAAATCGGAAAAGCGTTCTTCCACGGCGCGGATGTGGATGGCGGCGTGACCTTATTCGAAGGCGACGAGGCGACGTATTTCGTGAACCAATCGCAAGGCGAGAATAAAGAGTACACGGCGAAACGTATTAAACGAACGAAAGAAGGTCCGAATGCTGGAGTTTCGACGCCAACAAGGTCAAACTCAGCCATGGGAAGTGATAACAACGGGCGCGATTCGCCAAGACCACAGTTCGTCGGTTCTCAATTCACGCTTTCGAAAGGCCCGGACGGTACTTCAGGTTTCAGCAGAGGACGAGGTAAAGGCCTGGCGGAGAAAGCAACCGCGGCGGTTTCGAGGTTAAAGTTGGACGCAGCAGAATTTGTCCTTGGTGGAGGACACACGTCGTCCGTTTCCGCTTCGTGTGGGTCGAGAGACGACCTCGCCGCGTTCGAAGACGCCGAAGAAGAAGAAGAAGAAGAAGAAGAAGAAGAAGAAGAGGAAGAAAATATTTAAAATGATAGATAGCAAAAACTAGAAGAAGCAAATCAGTAATGTTTAGTAATAATATCAACATCATCAAATCAATCATTTGTATGTACATTCCTGTTTCGTTATATCATATTAAATACCTCTATTATATAATAGTAATTCGTATATTACTCTCTTTCCACGACGGCGGCGGCGCCCATCCCGCTTCCGATACACATCGACACTACTCCGAGCTTACACGACGCGTCTCTGCTATGCATCTCGTGCAACAACGTCGCCATGCATCTCGCCCCGGTCGCCCCTAACGGGTGCCCGAGCGCAATAGCCCCTCCGTTTACGTTTACGATATCCTTGCTCAGCTTCAAATGGTTCACGCAATACGACGCTTGACTCGCGAATGCTTCGTTCAGCTCGAATAAATTGATATCCGAAACTTTCACGCCGGCTCTCTCGCACGCGTCCGGAATGGCCACGGCTGGACCAATGCCCATAATTTCCGGCGGACACCCAACCGCACTGAACGATTTCCATTTGGCCATAATTTTCAACCCGTTTTTCGTCGCGTACGATCGTTTACACAAAATAACTACCCCGGCGCCGTCGCTGACTTGACTCGCGTTCCCGGCTGTCGTGCTCCCGCCTTTTTTAAACACCGGTTTCAACTTTGCTAAATTTTCCACCGTCACGCCCTCTCGAATCCCGTCGTCCTCAGATACGACGATTTCTTTCTCCTCTTTCGTCTCTTTATCGATAATTTTCGTCACCACTGGCACAATTTGACTCTTAAACTTCCCGTTTCGTCTCGCCTCGGCGGCTCTCCGGTGACTCTCCGCGGCGAACGCGTCTTGCGTCTCTCTCGAAATGTGCCACTTCGCGGCGACGTTTTCACTCGTGACTCCCATAGGAATCAAACAATTCTGCGCGTTCGTCACGCTCGCGGCTTTTGGGTTGAACCCTCCGTCCCATTTCATGGGATTCTTACTCATCGTCTCCACGCCAGCCGCGATGCCAACCTCGTAATATCCGGCTTTAATCGCGCTCGCCACGTCCGCGCACGCTTGCAATCCGCTCGAACACTGTCTGTTCACCGTTCTCACGGGAACTTTCACCGGGAACCCGGCTAAAAACATTCCAATTCTACACTCGTTCGCGCGTTGACTCGAATCTCCTAAAACTGATCCAACGACCACGTCGCCGATATCGTTCGCGTTGATATTCTCCGTCTCTCTTAAAGCGGCAGCTAAAACCGTTGCCACGAGATCGTCCGCGGTGGTGTCTTTTAATCCGCCTTTTCTCGCGCGAGTGATTGGCGTTCTTAACGCGCAGACGATGACCACGTCGTCTGGGTGTTTCGACGACTACATTTATTTAGAAAGAAGAGATGATTTGCTGTGAGAGACGACACAACGACGACTTCGAGGATGATGACGATAAAAACGCGCAAAAACACACGCATCAAAGATGAAGAAAAAAACAAACACAATACACAAACGAACGCACCCCGAACGGAGAGGAAAAGAAAGACGTCTCCTGTCGTTCCACGAAACTGTTATTCGTAGTAGAACTCTCGTTATTTAAAAGAGGCGCAGAAACGACAAAGTGCGTTTTCAAGCGTTCGACGCGTTTCATCGCGTTATTCGTGTTGTTGTTTGACATGATGATGATGATGTATAGAGCGATGGAACAACAACGACACCAATAAAAATGGCGGCTTCAGAGACATTTTTTTGCTTCTTTTTTCTCATGCAAAATTTTTTCTTCAAAATCAACAACCAAAAACACACAAACACACAAACAGAAGAGACAGAGAGAGATTTGGCACTGAACACACATCAACACAACATAATCTCTGATGATGATGATGATGACGAGGGCTGCTCGTTGTGCTCCTCACGCTGCTCGTGCTGCCTTTCTCCTCGCGACGACGACGACGAGTAGGACGATTCAGACGAGAGGAGGAGGAAGAGGAAGAGGAGGAAGAGGAAGAGGAGGAAGAAGACGACAACAACAACAACGAGAACAACGAGGCATTGGAATTGGAAAACAGTTGGAAATTCGATGTCAACAAAAAAGCAGCGCGACGATTCAAAGTAGTTCAGACGATTCAGACGAAAACAGAAAGAAGAAGAAGAAAAAACGAGTGTTGGTGATTTCAGGTCCAACGTCGGTGGGGAAATCCTCCGTGGCCATCTCCATCGCGAAACGCGTCGACGGAGAAATAGTCTCCGCCGACTCGGTGCAAGTGTATCGAAACTTGAACGTCGGTTCCGCGAAACTTTCTAAAGAAGACATGCAATCGATTCGACATCACATGTTGGATTTGAAATCACCTGTGACGGAAGATTTTGATGTCGGGGAGTTTTATGAGTTAGCGAATGGGTACATAGACGATATTCACGCGAGAGGGAAAGTACCGATCGTGTGCGGCGGGACCGGGATGTACGTGAAATGGTTAACCGACGGGAAGCCGAACGTGCCGAAATCGACGAAAGAGAGCAGTTTGAGAGCAGAAAAGGAAGTGCGAGAGATACGAGATCGATATAGTAATACTAGTAGTAATAACGATGATGATGATGATGTGAATAAAGCGCAGGCGTGGGATGAAGCCATCGAGTACTTAAAACAGCGAGGGGATTCGGAAACCGCCGGGAAATTAGCTCGAAACGACTGGTATCGATTAACGAGAGCGTTGGAAATCTTAGACGTTTCCGGAGGCAAACCGAAAGGCTCGTTTCAACCAGTCAAAGATGGGAGTATACAGTTTCACTGTTACGCGTTGTCGATGAACAGAGTCGATTTATATCGAAGAATGGATCAAAGAGTCGAAGAGATGGTTGCAAACGGCATATTGGACGAAGCGGCGTATTTGTTGAGAGAAGGCGTGAAGCCGAATACGAATTCGGCGTCGAGAGCGATCGGGTACGCGCAAGCGATCGATTATTTACTGAAATGTAAGCGTGAAAAAGAGAATAACAGTGAGTCGTCGATAAACAATGACGCCACTTTACTCCTCGAGTTTATCGACGAGTTACAAAGAGAAACGAGAATGTACGCGAAGAGACAATTCACGTGGCTTCGATCGGAAAAGCAGTTCCAATGGATCGACGCGAGCGAGGGCGCTGAAATAGCGAGCTCGCGAATATTTGAGAAGTTTAACAACGCCCAAATCGATGTTGATGATGAAGGAGAAGAAATTAACGAGTCAAATAACAACTCGTCCATTTGTGAGGTCACTAAAGAAATGGCGAACGAATTGAAACGGTACCGCGTCGAGTTGAAACTCTTCCACGACGAAAGCATTAGAAAAGCGACTGTTGAGCGCGTCGCCGATATAGTTTCGCGCATGTAGTAATGTAATTTAGAATTTGTAGAAAATACAGTATGATAGTAGCTCTTAAATATTCGTATTATTTACTTCTATATAGCGGCGGCTAATTTTGCTAATACGGATTGGTCTATACCATCCGTCGCGACGAAAACCTCCTCCTCCCGAACGCACGTCGTCTCGCTCCCATCGAAACACGAGTTTGTGCACGTCCAGATTCCTACAGAATTGAAATCGAACGCAATCGCATCGGATTCCGAAATCCCACCTTTCCTCCCAGCCTTCGCGCGCAATCGTAAAGCGTCTTCGATTTCTTTTAACAATCCAGGGGTTAACTGTAACTCCATTTCGCGTTTGCCTTTGCATTTCTCGCACGGTTTTGATTTCCTCGTCGGCAAATCGCCGTCTGGCCAAACGATATCGCAATCGCGCGTTCGAAAGCAGTATCGAGCGATTTGCGCCGGCGCTCGAGCTATGCGTTTTTGAAATTTCAAATACTGTTCGGACGCGTTGATGGATTCGCCTTTTTCGTACGTTTCGCCTTGCCACGAGGAAGACACTTCCTTCGTCCCAGATTCGTCCATCATGTCCTTCATCTCCACGGCTTTCCCTCCGGCGTGCAACGCGAGCAAACTCTTCTCAATCTCCGAAACCTCCAAACCTTCCTCTTGCGCGTACTTATTCAACATGGAATCTACTTTCGCACTCAAACCTAACGCCTTTCTCTTCGCCTCGGCCTTCGTAGGCTCCAAATCTGAACACACGTAAAATTCTGGTAACGCGTTTGGGGCGTCTTCGTGATACGATTCAATGAGTGTTTCATCGCCTCCGTCTTCTTCTTCGAGCAACTCGACAGCCTCTTTCCTCTCTTTTTCTTTCAACATCGCCTCGTCCAACTGTTTCGTCAGCTGCTCCAAAGACTCTTCCTCTTCTTTCTTCGTTCCATTCTTCGCTTCGCCGTTCCAATCGTCTTTGCTCTCCGCGCATCCCCAATCGTCGTTCGTTCCAAACAAATTTTCGTTTTCATTCAAACACTCTTCCTTCTTCGCATTATTCACATGCCTTCTATTTTTGCTCGTGGTCTCATTCCCTTTCCGTGTTCTCTTTTGCACTCGAAACGCTCGCCACTTTCCTCCCATCGTCGATTCGCTATTAGGAGGAGGACAACAGTTTTGAAAATTTGTGCACGAAAACACGTACAACGTTCGCTCGAGAATATCTTCCTCTGTTCCGTCTCTCGTCCTTGTCAACGGCGCGTACGCCTGGAAAATCAGCGAGAGTTTACTCTCGCACGATTTGCATCGCATTTGCTCCTCTCTCAAAAACACATTATTCGCTCTTTCGGACGCGTCATCATCATCGTTGGCGAACTTGAAATTTGGTTCGCCGCCAACTTTCGTGGCAAAAGCGTCCAATTCGTAGACGTCTTTTGAAGAGACCATTCGGCCGCTAAAGCCGAGATACGTTTGACTCTTTTCATCATCGTCTGAATCGTCTTCGCTACTGCTATTCTCAACGCTATTCGTGCGTCGTTTTGTGTGCTCTGCATCATCATCTCTTCTGGCCATGATGATGATGATGATTTTGACGAGTTGATTTTTTTTTTTCTGAAGAAGAGAAGAGAAAAGGGGGTCTGCGTGTTGTTAAAATTGACAAAAAGCTTTGAAGCCGTCAAAAAAAAAGAGTGAGAGACCTACCCCTCTTTCTTTTCTTTTCTTTCTTCGCAAACAAAAGGACGACGACTCACCATCATGACGACGGTTGCGACTACTCCTTTTGAAGCTAGTCGTGCGTCCTCGTCGTCGTCAGTAACGCGCGTTGTTCGCTCTTCTTCTTTGTCTTCTTCTTCTTTTCGGAGGAGGACGACCAACAACAACAATTTCGAGGTTTTGAGAAGTGGAAGAAGAAGAACAAACAAACCTATTTCTTTGTCATCACGTTTTAGTAAACCAAAGACGACGGTGAACGCCGCCGAAGGATCTCCGACGAGCAGCACTTCTCAACAACAACCCCAGCCTGCGTTTATTCCCGCGCACGAACGACAAACGTTATCGAAAATTCCTCCGGAACAGCTCGCTTCTGGGGGCATGCGATTGTCCGCACAAAACGAGGATTTCAAAGTCTCCTTCCGAAGGTTTTTAGCGTACGAGTTCATGTCCATGGACGAAACGTACGACGAGACGAAAATTTCAGTGTTGAACCTGGATCCTCCAATATTTACGGTGGAGGAGTTCATCTCGGAACAGGAATGCGACAATTTAGTATTAGCGGCGAAAACGAGCGGTGGTTTAAAAGTCTCCGCCATAGGCGGCGGCGCCGCGAACGAGAACATTCGCACGAGTAAGACGGTGGCGTTGAACTCGCACGGGTTGGAAAATCACGCGAGTAAGAAGGCGATTTTAGCGAGCGCGGAGAAATTATTGCCTGATATACGAGGATTGAGTACAAAAAAGAACGCGTTTAAAGCACCGGCGGGTGGGAAGAGCGAGTGGGCGTTCGAGTTGCCGCAAGTTGCGCATTATAGCGGCGGAGAATATTTTAAGAAACACGAAGACGCGTTTCCGATTGGCATCGCCACGGAGAAAGGGTATCAGAGAAGAGCGACGGTCTTGGTGTATTTGAACGATGTTCCGAATGGTGGAGTCACTCGATTCGAGTATTTAGATTTGGATGTCCAACCGAAAAAAGGGAAGTGCTTGGTTTTCTTCCCCGCGAGCGTGGCGGCGATGCCGGATCCGAGGACGTTACACACGGCCACAGAGGCGGAGAACGGGTGCGAGAAATGGGTATCTCAGTTATGGGTGAGTCACTCAACCCCACCGGCGTCGGCTGGGAGTAGTGATAATAGTGCTAGTGCTGGACAACCAGCGGATGTTGCTCCGAAAAAACTCAACCGAGCGCAACGACGGATCCAGGAACGAGAGGAAGCCAAAGCTGCCAGAAAGAAGAAATAAACGAGAAGAAAACTTTTGTACGTATCAAGTATTGTATTCTATTCTATTCCTATTCCTATTCCTATTAATTCACTGTTTCCTCTTTACCAACAACGCGTTCACCGCCAGGTATTGCATGACGTCTACGTAATTCTGAGAGTTGTGTTCCAACGCCGGCGCCAACGCCCTCAACGGATTGTTCTGCGCGCCAGACGTGAAATCTTCCAGCTGCCACGTTAACCGTTCCAAATGCGTCTCTAAGTTCGCAGTCTCTTTAACCACCGCTCGTTTTGCCGCGTTATCGTTCCCTAGCTCTAAAAAAATCAAATATCCACTCACTTCGTATAAAAATCGATCCATGGTTAACATGCCTCTTCTCCCGAACGTTTCTTCTTTCCATTTCAATAAATTTGCGCCCCATTCGTTCGATTTCAAGGTGTTAAACACTGGATCGTGCGATAACCACATCCTGGGAACGATATCGTTGCTCAAAACGTGCGCTCTCAACGCAGATTCTTCCAAACCAATCGCATCCAACGCCGATTTCGGGTACCCTCGAAACGTCTCCTTCTCTTCCTTTTCCATTTTGTTCAACAGCGACATGTCCAACGCCAAAACGTTCGGCGACCCGTACGTGTGCACGTTTACTTTCATCTTCACACAATCCACATCTAATCTCAATTTCGTCCAAGCCGCTAATATCATCGCAATCGATCCTCCCAACGAATGTCCGCAAAACGTCAACTTCTTCACTTCTTCCCCTACGTCCGGTCCTTTGATGTACGGCGTTATTTCGTTGAAGAACTCCTCGGTCATCTCATACACGCCCGTGTGACACCCGACTGGTACATCCGGGTGCACTTGCGTCGGCCAAACTTTACTAATTTGATTCGATAATCGAATCCTATCCACGTTCTGGTCGTCCCCCCACACCGCGCCTCTCGCCACGATAGTTCTTTCCACGATATCTTCTTTCTTCATTTCATCGAACCCAATTTTTCTATCCGCGATGTAGACTCTCGTCACCGAGGTGTATTTCTCGTACACGAGTGAATACCCGTCCGATTCTAACAACTCTTTCAAGTTGTTTTTGTAGCAATAGTTGGACAATCGCGCCGTGAGCGCAGCTTTGGAGTATTCTTCGTTTTTGTTGTTTTCGTCGTCATCATCATCATCATCTTTCGTTCGATTTTGAAACGTCATTTTCGCGTCGTCGTCTTTATTAGAAAGAGCACCGACACAAAAGCACCCTCTCCTCCTCCTCCTCCTCCTCCTCGGAGACAAATGCACAGAAGACGGACTTCTGCTCTTGCTAGCACTGCTTCGTATTGTTCTTATTGTTGTCATTGTTCTCATATTCGCTCTCGTCGTCATATGATTCATAGTTTTGTGTTTCTTTTTGAAGCAAATTTTTCATTTTTTCATTTTTTTGGTCAAACTGTCAAAACACAAAAGTCTCCTCTCTCACTAAAATTCGAGACAAGACACGAAAATGGCGAAGACAGAAAAAACATCATCAACATCATCTTAGAGGTTTTGGTGATGAAAATGGTGGTGAAACTTCCATTATTGCGATTTCACGGCGTTTTTGTCCTCTTTTCTCTTGTGTTAGTCTCGTCGTCTGCTTTTGTTGCCGAGTTTGAGGAGGAGGAGGAGGATTCAAAGAATACGTTTTTGAGGAGGAGTGGTGGTTTTAACGATGATGATGAAAATGATGATGCGAAAGGTCGTCGTCAAAGTTTTCTCGGTGGTTCTTCTTCTTCTTCTTCTTCAAACGCTGCTGATGTGGGGAACAGAGCTCGATGGTTGTTTGAACGATCCGGGAACGTGCGGTGGTCGTTAAAAAACGAAGACGACGACGAGGAAACGACGAAATCGTTCTCGTTGAAAGATGTGATTGGTGCGAGATATTCAGACGACAGAAGAGGACCGGCGATGGAAGTATACGAATCCACCGGCGAATTCGTGACGATGGAACTCACGTTTTCGAGAACAAACAACAAGAATCGAGCGACGAGGAGGAGTTTGGTAAACGTGGGAGGAAAAGGGGCAGAGGTTGGTAGATATTTTAGCGGAGACGGAAGGATCAAAGCGGTGACGACGTCGTCTGTTTCATCCTCCGTATTCGCGTTGCGAGAGGACGGGGAGGTTTTGGGATACGATGAAGAAAAGCCGGGGAACGTAAAGAACATCACGAAACCATTTCAAGAAAGCGTGAGCGTGCACTGCGCGAAGAGTAAGGAAGTGTTTACGCTCTTTCACGTGAATAGAGAGAGTTCTGAACACCAAAAAGAAAAGTTGTGCGCGATGTGTTTGGAAACGAGACGAGCCGGAGGGAGAGTGATTTATAACGGGTTTTGTGCGGAGTTGAACGAGGACGACGGAATAAAGGTAGATGGCGACGTTTCGAGTTTTTCCTACATAGTTTCTCGAGAATACGAACCGATAGCGTTCCAAGCGGTTGATGATTACGTGGTTGCTTTAGAGAGACAAAAGAAAAACGACGGAATGTTTCGATTACAAATGTTCTCGAGCAAAGCGATTTTAGTTTCCTCGAAACTGAAATCACCGATTGAACCGATTTTGGCGTATTCCTCGAATAATAATAATAAAGGGGTAGACGATGATCAGATTAAAGTTCTCTCTTTAACTTACTCCAAGTTCAACGACGACGACGATATCGCTCCAAATGCCGTACCGAATACCTTGGGTATCTTTACCCTCGGCGTCCCGATCGGAACGACGACGAACCAAACAGACGCGATAGTTCTCCGAATGTTCAACGCGCGAACGGAAGACATCTCAGCCACGTTGGCGAGTGCGCACGTCACCATCAAATGGACCCGGATTCTCTTCGTCGTCTTGATTACCATAATCGGCTGTTCCGCGATGCTGTTATGCGCGGCGTCTGCTTTCGTCGGAACGCCAAAACCATTTTTGGAAGAAGACGTAGAAGCCAACGGCGACGTGGAAGAACAGTTACTCGATTCCATTCTAGAAGAAGAAGAAGAAGAAACAGAAGAAGAAGAAGAAGAAGAAGAAGAAGAAGAAGAAGAAGAAGAAAAACAAGACAAAATAGTAGACAATAACAGCGTTCTTAGCTCTAGCGACGCGCAAACACTCTCTCACGAAAATGAAGAAGAAAAACAAGAAGAAAAACAAGAAGAGGAGGAAGAAGACGACACCGATCGTCGTCTCGCCGGTGGCGTTCAAGCGTTCTTCGAGAGCTTTCTTTTTACTTCTTCTAAAAGCTGATCGTGAGATGATATGCGTTTTTGACGGCTACAAATAGTTTTTAGATAAATTTAGAGGAAACAAACATCCACGTCACAATATCTATTCTATCTGTCACACACATGCTTCGCGCCGCCTGCAATCGATTCATACTCGCATCGAACCCTTCAATAAGAACAATGTCCACGTCTGCCACCTCTGGCGTTTGGAAGCACCACAAAGTCGTTCCGGAGACACCCGCGGGGTTTACCATGCGAGGAACTGTCCCCACGGACGAGAACGGCGTCGATGTGATGATGGAAATGTGGGAACGGGGAAGTTCAGAGCCTCCGCATTCGCATCCGGGCGATGACATGACCGTGGTCATAGAAGGGAAAATGTCCGTGCAATTCTTCAAAAAAGACGGGGAGAAACTCGTCGAGGACGGGAAACCGTTAATTTTGAACAAAGGCGATGCGGGGTACATCGAAGGTGGGCGCATACACGACGCGAAATATTTGGAAGATTGCAAGTTGGTCTACGTGCACGATAAACAATTCGGATTCGACGCCGCAGCCGTGAGCGCTTAATACTACTAATAACAGTACTAATACTACTTATCTATCTATTAATACTCCATCGTGGTACGGTAGCGATGGAAACATACTATTAATACTAATATGCTTTAATAATAATAATAATAATATCTATCTATTAACGGTACGGTACGGGTACCGATGGTAATATAATCTAATATACTGTGTTGTTGTTGCTATGTGTTGCTGTTGTTATTACTCAGTTTCTATTCCTAATATACCGGCAGTATCTATGAAACACTTAATAATTATTAATAACGATTGTAATGCTGCTGACTGAGTTCGCGAAACGCTCTGGAGGCCTCGTTACGATTTTCAACATCGTTCGTGAAATGGTACGTCTGCGCGAGTAAATATTGCGATTCTTTGACGATGTCGATGTTGCCGAGCTTTTCTCCGAATAAAGATGCACGGTTCAGGTCATCGACGATAGATTCAATCGTTTCTTCCATTTCCTCGTCCGTTTCATCTTGGATGTTGACTTCCAAAGACGCTTTGGCGTTGATCAAATGAAACCGAGCTCGTAAGCGCAGCTCGTTCGAGCTTAAAAACGCTCTCGAGTACTTCTCCAAATATAGTTTGCCCAAGTTCGCTTGCGAGCCTTTCAACTCAATCAAACACTCCGCGACGATAAGTTTCGCGAACAACGCGTACTGGTCGACGCCTAAATCTGTCGCGCGCTTATCCACTCCTAACGCTCTCAACAATGCAAACGCGTAGTTTTGCGAATTTTTAAACGTCTCCGCGACGCCCAACTCCGATTTCAAAACGTGCATCGCGTTTCTCGGGTCCGCGCTGCTATTTCCGTTTTTCATCGACGAATCGCTTTCGAGTTGAGAGAAAGCAAAGGTCAGAATATCTGCACCTCTCAGAAAGCTTTCGAATGATTCTGCGTAGTTTCTGTTCATGGCGTAAATTTCAGCCAACGCCCGATTCGCCTCTAATACCGCACTCGAATCCGTCTTCTCGCCAATCGGATGAACCAACGCGTGCATCTGTCGCATGCACTCGTTCGCTTCGAAACACTCGTTCCGTGCGATAGCATCGTCGAATAGTATCGAAATTCTCGCCGCGTTCAACTCTCTCGAAACTTCCTCGTTATCATCCACGTGTTCACGCAAACGCGATTCCGCTTTTTCGAGTTCCATCAAGGCGCGTTCGGTGCCTCTCGTCCTTTGCGTGGATTTCGATAAAACTGCAAATGCTCGCGCGGCGTCCACGGGCGAAGCATCTTTCAAAGTACCCTCGGATAATGCTTTCAAATTGGCAACCCTCGCTAACCCGTCGTCGCCCCGCGTCGACCACGTCGTCGATTGCATCGAAAACGCCGGCGTGCGCAAACAGTTGATGGCGTTTTTCGTTTCTTTGGCGGTGTCAAAAGTGGCGTAACGTTGTAAGGTGCCTAAAGACGTGTGCGTAACTTTCCCACCAGATGTTGACGAAGACGCCATCGTGGACGAAGAAGCGGGATATATTTCGTTCATTCGAATCAAAGACGTCGCCTGTGCGACGGCGATAGCATCAAGCGATTGGTTACCGCCGCCTTGCGTTTGTTGTTGTCCGGTGGTATTCGCGCCGCCGTTCGCACCTCCGGTATTTCCGGAAGACGGGTTATTCGAAGCGCCCTTTTCTCGTAAAATTATCTCTTGTTTGCGCATATGTTCTGCGGTCGTTCTCGTAGCTGGCGCGGAAGCAACGAGCGTTGTTTTATGCGACAAAACTTCGACGTTTTGAATAGCTTTTTCAACAACTTCTGGTGCAGATATTTGAGTCGATGTAGGCGCGGAAACGAACGAGGTGGTACCTTTCGTCGTTGCAGCCGCTACGCCAGCGTTTTTGCTCGTTAATGCCGCTCTACGTTCCTCCATAACGCGGTCTCTTCCAGCATCGTTCGGAAACGCCGCCACTTGTCTAGCTAACGCCAACTCGGCGTAGCTCGCCAGCGCGGGATTTTTCAACTGTCTTCCAAGCTTTAAACACCGACGTAAAAGTGTTCGAGATCGCTTCGCTTTTTTCAAGACTGATGAAGACGAAGATAACGAAGAGGATGTCGAGGAACTATACTTTTGTTGTTGTTGTTGTTGTTGTTGTTTGATGTTGTCTAAAGATTCTTCGAAAGGCTCGTCGTCGTCCTCATCGCTATCTTCATCCTCGTCTACGTCCACGTCGTCGTCGTCGTCGTCGAAATACTCCGACTCGGCTAAAAGCCCACTCAACGCTAACGCTTTCGCTAATGCGTCTTCATCTCCAGATTGCTGCGCGATTCGCGTCGCCTCCTCTAACGCTCTCGCGGTTTCTTTTCGATGTTGAAACTGCGCGTGCGTTGCGCCGAGCGCAATTAAAGCCTCCGCTGCTCGTCTTCCAGATTGCGACACGGGCGTTATGGAGTGCGCGCTGCGACTTCCTCCACCACCAGCGCTAATCAACTCGTGCAACAAAACAGACTCGTCCGCGGGGATATCTCCGTTTATTTCAAAGTGTCTGTGTAAATGGAACAAAGCGTTGACGACATCTTTTTGTTTTAAACTCTCCACATGTCTCGCGCGCGGATGCCTGTTGTGAATCGCCGTGTTCTCATGTTCCGCTAAAACTTTACGAAGCACCGCGCCTACGCTCTTGTTGTTCTTCGTCGGAAAACCAGAATTCCCACTATTGCTGCGACTGTTAGTATTTCTAGTGCTGTTATCTTTCTCTCTCGGGTCAAGAATACCTCCTAAACCCATAGCGATGCCAAACGGAAGCGTTTCGTCCTCCTCGTCGTTACTTTCCTCTTCATTCGCCGAACTCTTCTTAACCCCTAATCGTTCGCACTTCTCCACCAACGTGTCCACAATCGCGCGTTCGTTCGCTTTGCTCGTTCTGTGCAGCAAAAAAGTAACTTCTCCTTTTTCTCCACCGTTCATCTCTTCCGCCGCCGCGTTCACGAACGCATCGAAATCTTCCCGATACCTTCTCAACATCTCGTGACACTCGCACACGCCGTCAAACGACAAGCGCTCAAATTCAACCAACTGTCGTCGTAAAAACCTCCCGCACACACTTTCCGGATCAATCTTCCTCACCGCTAAATCTTCACCGCTCGACACCGCGAAACAATCTCTCGCCTCCCTCGCTAAACATCTCGGCAGACGTTCAAATTTTCTCACCAGTTCGTCAACCGACTCGAGTAAATACTTCTCCTTCGTTTGCAACACGTGGAAGAAATCCTCGATTTGCTGCGCTTTATCGCATCTCGTTTCATCATCATCATCATCATCATTATCGGCGTACTCTTCTTCGTATTCATCGTAACCATTATTATTATTCGCTCTCGACACTTCCATCTCTTCTTCTTCTTCTTCTTCGCTGTTCTTCTTTGTCTTCTTCTTCGTCTTGGAGGAAGAAGGAAGCACAAAAAACCGATACACTCGTCTCCAAAACTCCTCCGAATCTGGTTCGCACAACACCAATCCATTCGACGACGACGTCTTCCCTCTCTCCATCAAAACCTCTTTCGTCACGAACCGAACGATTTTTTTTCGAAACTTCAAGGTTAAACTCTCGTACGCGTTTTCCGCGTCGTAATACTTTTTCCTCTCCTCCTCTTCTTCTTCCCTCTCATCAAAATCATCGTCATCGAGTCGTTTCTTTTTCCCTACCGAAGAAATCCCTTTAACCTCTGAGTTTGGTTGGCACGCGATTTCGAGCAAAGAGCACAAATGAACGACGTAAGGGGTCGGGATTGCAGAAGTCTGGTCGAACTGCACCGTCTGAACTCTCCGTTTTGACATCATATACTCTTCTTCTTGTTAATAATGTTGTTTTTAATGTGAGCGAGAGAGAGAGAGAGAGAGAGAGAAAGAAAAAGAACTGTGAAGAAGAAAAAAAGACAAACGATTTTTTTTTTTGAATTGTTTTGGTTGTTTTTTCGTTTTCGTTTTTTTTTTCATCGTCTTCAGTTTTTTTGTCGTATGATATCTCGTTCTAGGTGATGTAATTTTCGTTGTCTTGTCTCAAATCATCAAACTCTAAGAAGAAGAAGAAGAAGAAGTTAAAGAAGAAGTTAAAGAAGAGGACAAAGAAGACAAAGAAGGCAGAGAGAAAAGCCCGCGTTTCAAATGGTGCTCCCGAACGGCAGCACGCATTACTTCAACGACGACTCCTCGCGGTTGTTACAACCGGCAGATTTAGTGTTCTGCGAAAAGAGACGACAAAAGAAGAAGAAGGTAAAGAAGAAGAAAACGATGTCGAGGAGGAAAAAAAGTAGGAATACAACGA
>Ga0209308_10002298_pt1 | contig 16668 bp, 17 predicted proteins | sample COGITO_mtgs_1204_3_FD_184806 | JGI IMG/M metagenome (GOLD analysis project Ga0209308, IMG submission 184806) | Pelagic marine microbial communities from North Sea - COGITO_mtgs_120405 (SPAdes) (version 2) | ecosystem: Environmental > Aquatic > Marine > Epipelagic ...
AAAATTTGAATATAAAATTTCATAAAATATTACCAACATCAGGTGGTAATGTAGGTGAAGTAAAACATAGAGCCGCTGTATTGTGTAATGGTAAGTGGTTAGTAGAATTAGACCACGATGACGTTATCATGCCTACTGCCTTAGAAGATATAATTAGTGCGTCTAAATTACATCCTGATTCCGGATTCATTTATACTGATTGTTGTGAATTATATGACGATGGTGAAATGAGACCATATGGTGGTTACGTTGGTGACGATTGGTATGCTCATCCTAACAATAAATTTAATTGGGGATATGCTGGTAATACTTGGGAAACGCATTATGGTAAAGATTATTTAGTACATCACTATCAAGAAATGAATCCTAAAACCATTCGATTTAATATTGGTATGCCAAACCATTTAAGAGCATGGCGGTCCGATATCTACAACAAAATAGGTGGGCATAATAGAAATATATCAGTAGCAGATGATTTTGAACTTATATTAAACACTTTTTTAGAAACCAAGTTCACTCATATCAAAAAAATGTTATATTTACAATATAATAATAGAAACTCTACTGTTGATAATAACGTAACCGACATCAATAGACGTTCACGGTTAATTAGAGATGCATATGACCTCAAAATTCATAATAGAATTGAAGAATTGGGTGGGTTTGATTGGAATTGGGATTCTACCACAAATACGTCATATAAATTCCAAAATGGACAAACTAATTTAAGGTATGGTGAGGATGAGGTTATACTAAACTATATAGTTGAGTGAAACCTTTGATATGATACTATTTATATAGGACTAATAGTATTTAGGAGTATAAATGTCAGTAACAATTCCAATTTGGCCAGGTTCTGGTTCTTTTACAAGTGGGTCATCAACGCCCTTCGGATTCTTTGATTCAGACACACAGTTTCAATCAGACGCTCCGAAAGTGGCTGAGTGGTGTGCTAAGAGATTGGGGTATCCAATCGTTGATGTAGAATTACAAGACATCAACTTCTTCGCTTGTTTAGAAGAATCAGTAAACGAATACTCATCTCAAGTAAATCAGTATAGAGCAAAAGAAAATATGTTGTCTCTACAAGGGTCTGATTTAGATTTAGACTTGTCAGATACCAATATGAATGCTAATATGCAGAACTTGGTAAATATCGCAAAGGATTATGGTACTGAGGCATTGAGTGGTGGTAAAGTAACTGTATATACTGGTTCATTTGAAATGGTAGGTGGTCAGCAAATTTATGACCTTGGTGATGACAATGTTATTACATTAGAAAGTGGTTCAACATTAAATGGTATCACATTAAGAAGAGTGTACCACACACAACCACCAGCAATCATTAGATACTTTGACCCATTCGTGGGTACTGGTATGGGTTCTCAACAAATGATGGAAACCTTTGGTTGGGGTAACTACTCGCCGGGTGTTTCATTTATGATGCAACCAATGTTCGATGACCTTCTAAGATTACAAGCAATTGAATTCAACGATAAGATACGTAAATCAGCATATGGATTCCACGTTGATGGTGAGAGGATACGATTATATCCAATTCCAACTACTGGTGATACTGGTGCTAAGGTATACTTTGATTACACATTGGATTCTGAAGTAAATTCACCAATAGCAAACTCAAATGTAGTTAGTGACCTATCAAACGCTCCGTTTGGTAGATTGACATATAATAATATCAACTCAGCAGGAAAACAATGGATTGCTCGATACGCACTTGCATTGGCTAAAGAGATGTTGGGTGCTGTTCGTTCTAAGTTCTCTGCAATTCCAATTCCTGGTGCTGACGTAACACTCGATGGGTCAGACCTTCGTAACGAAGCATCTGCTGAGAAAGAAACATTAATGACTCAATTGACTGAAATGTTAGAATCAACATCTCGTAGAGCATTGATGGAAGCAAGAAAAGAAGAATCAGAGTATTTAGAAGAAACTCTAAATAGAGTTCCACGACCAATTTTCATAGGATAATTAGATGGCACTATTCGGCGGACAAAGAGATATGTCGTTGTTCAATAAACTGAACAAAGAGCTTATCAATGACATTATAGATACTGAAATTTACTACTTTCAATTAGCATTGACTGATACTAAGTCAAATCTATATGGTGAAGGTAAGGATAAAGTATTTAACCAACCAATTAAGATACCATGTCTAATTGAGAGGGGTCAGTCTACTCAGATATCCGATGATTTTGGACAATCATATTCACGTGAAGTTCAGTTTAGATTTTTACGTGATACATTAGTAGAAAAGAACCTTGTGCCGGAAGTTGGTGATGTTATACAATGGAATGGTGAGTATCATTTGATAGATGCTCAATACTCATACCAATATGTAGCAGGTAAGAATCCTGATACTTGGGATGGTGGTGATTCACAAGGTTTAAATGTATCTATTATATGCGATGCACACGTTACACGTCAAACAAGTATAAAGTTGGTGGATACTTATAAGGGTAACTCACGACAAAATGATAACGAAGTACCATTAGGACTATAAGATGGCTAAGAAATATAGAAACGAAGATATATCCAAACCAAACTTGATTCAAACGAAGTCATCTACCGAGTTAGACCCTAAATTGAATAAGGCAAACCAATTACGTAGAGACCAAGATAATGTAAAGAATGTTTCAGTTGGTATTTACGATATCGACTCAGCATTTCAAAACTTCTTACAAAATGATGTAAGACCTACTATTGAATCGGATGGTAGATTCTACCCAGTACCAGTATTATACGCATCTCCTGAAAAATGGGCAAGTGCTCAACGTGATGGGTTTATGAGAGACGATAACGGAATGATTCAAACTCCGGTAATCTCTTTTAAAAGAAACAACTTATCTATAAACACGGATTTAGCTAAACTAAAGGTTGCTCAAAACGAAGATACTCATCAAATGTTTGAAAGAACCTACACAAAGGCAAATAGATACGACCAATTCTCAGTTTTAACTGGACAATCTCCCAAAAAGGAATATATGTCAGTTGAAAGACCCGATTACGTCAACTTAGAGTATGAAGTAGTTGTATGGTGTGATTATATGGAGCAGGTCAATAAGATTGTTGAGCAAGTTGTGTTTTTCCAAGGTCGTTCTTTTGGTGATAGATATAAATTTGTAATCAAAGGTGATTCTTACGCATTTGAAACAGTTTCAGAGATGGGTCAAGATAGAGTTACTAAAGCAAGTATAAATCTAACAGCCAAAGCATATATTGTTCCAGAATATGTAGCTAACACCAACAATACTAAGAGACGAATCTCCGTTGGTAAAGTGTCTTGGGGTGAAAGTTCAAAATTAGGTGGAAATGATATCTCTATAAACATAGGTAATGAATAATTTTTACATATTTATATAGTATAACAACAACAAACAAGTTATGGAAGAAAAGACAATAGTCCAATTTACACAAGAAGAAGTAAATAATATTCAAGAGTTTCAACAACGAGTATTGACTACCAATACACGAATTGGTGAAATCGAACTACTAATTCATGGGTTAGAACAAGACTTTCAGTCATTAAAAACTGAAAAGCAAAATTTAATCGATGATTACTCTACTTTAAGACAAAAAGAAGCTGAGTTGAGTAATGAACTGAAAGAGAAATATGGTGAGGGAACTTACGATATATCAACAAATCAGTTCACACCTACCAAATAAGTAGTCGTTTCCCTAATTTTTGGTGTATTTATTATAAGGAAAACCAAATTTTAGAATTTAGGAGAAAATAATGGCTGAAAGAATTGTAAGTCCTGGCGTTTTTACGAGAGAGAAAGACCTTTCATTTTTACCACAAGGTATTGGTGAGATTGGTGCTGCACTTATCGGGCAATCAATCAAAGGACCTGCTTTCGTTCCAACGAAAGTAGAATCGTTTCAAGAATTTCAACAAAAGTTCGGTGGTCTTACTGAAGATTCATATCTTCCGTATACTGCCCAATCGTATTTAGAAGAAGCAGGTACTGCTACTATCGTAAGAGTATTAGGACAGAGTGGATACACTGCAAAACCATTAGCATTGGTAGTATCATCATCAGCAGGTGAGTTGGTAGGTGCGTTATTACACCCAACTACTACTTCAAATACGGGTGACTTCGATGACTCGTCAGTAGACGCAGTTGCAAGCGCTTCTTCATTTATCCTTACCTTAACTGGTAGTGATGTAGCAGAAGCTAATTCATCTGCATCACTTGACCCAGCTGATGCTAACTATATTACTAAGATATATGGGTACGCTCCTAAGTCTTCTAAAGATGCTTACACTCAATTAAACTTTGGTACATTCCAATCACAATCATTTGCTACTGGTGAAGATGTAAAGGTTTCCGTTCAGCAAGTTGATGTGGATTACACTAAGGCATATCAAGAAGCAAGTACTCCATTTATTAAATCACAAAAAGTTGGTGGTGTAGCTACTGACTTAATTAAGTTCCATACATTATCTCATGGTAACTCAACTAACTACGAATTTAAAGTAGGTATTACCGATATCAAACCAGCATCAGAAGTGCCAGGTTCTGAATATGGTACATTTAGTGTTGTGGTACGTAGAGTTGATACTGGTAAGATTCCTAATTCAATATTTGGTCAAGGTGTACAAGATAGTGATACAAGACCAAACATCGTAGAAGAGTTCCAAGGTGTAAACCTTGACCCTAACTCACCAAACTACATTAAGAGAATTATTGGTGACAAATACATTACTGTTGATTCAAATGGTAAATTGACTTCGAATGGTGATTATCCTAACGTATCTGCTCATATCAGAGTATCGGTAACCGATGATGTAGACGCTGGGTCAATTGATTCAACACTCGTACCATTCGGATTTGGTGCTGTAACATCACCATTACATTCAACTTACAATCTACCATCACCAACGTACAATGTATCACAATCGATTTCAAATGAATATAACAAAAGAGCATTCTTAGGTTACTCATTCAATTTCGTAACAAGTGATAACTTGAACTTCCTACAACCACTTCCAGACGCAAATACTGAACCTGTTGGTTCTGACTTTGATTTGGCTACTTGTGAATCAAATGGTTCTCCAATCACATTAACTTCAGGTGTAGATGCTAAGAAATTCTTAGTTCCATTCCAAGGTGGTTTCGATGGATACGAACCAAATAGAGTAGTAAACAATGGTTCTGCTATTGTTGCTGGAAACTCTCAAGGATTTGACTTATCATCAGTTACCGCTGCTGGTACTGTTGCATATAGAAAAGCTATCAACGCAATCTCTAACCCAGATGAGTTCGATATCAATATGATTGCTCTGCCAGGTGTTATTAATAGACTACACTCTTCAGTAAGTACATTCGCTAAAGATATGTGTGAAGATAGACTTGATTGTTTCTATGTAATGGATGCAGGTGGTTACTCTGATTCAATTGCAACTGTAAACAACTCACTAACATCATTTGACTCAAACTATGTGGCTACATACCACCCATGGGTTAAGATTTTAGATACTGACAAGAATAAGCCAGTCTGGGTTCCGCCAAGTGTTGTTCTACCAGGTGTTATCGCATTCAATGATGCAGTAGGTGCTGAATGGTACGCTCCCGCAGGTTTGAATCGTGGTGGTCTTCCAAACGTAATCGAAGTTAAGACACGTCTTACTCACGATGAGAGAGATACATTATATACTGGTCGTATTAACCCAATCGCTACGTTCCCTGGACAAGGTGCTACGGTATTCGGTCAGAAAACACTACAAGCTAAACCATCCGCATTGGATAGAATCAATGTAAGAAGATTGTTAATTGCAGTTAAAAAATACATCGCATCTTCAACAAGATACTTGGTATTTGAAAACAACACCGCTGCAACAAGAAACAGATTCTTGTCAATCGTTAATCCTTACTTAGAGTCAATTCAACAAAGAAATGGATTGTATACCTTTAAAGTAGTGATGGATGATACTAACAACACACCAGATGTGATTGATAGAAATATTATGGTAGGGGAAATTTACTTACAACCAACGAAGACTGCTGAATTCATCGTACTTGATTTCAACATTCTTCCAACTGGCGCTGCTTTCCCTGAAGCATAATTTGTAAACTATACTATTTATTAGAAAGACAATAGGAGAAATAAATGGCACAATTGCTTGACCCAAATGAAATTATGTTCACCAACTTCGAACCGAAGATGTCAAATCGGTTCATTATGTATATTGAAGGAATTCCTGCATACTTGGTGAAAACTGCTGCAAGACCTGAGATTAATAATGGTAAAGTGACTATTGACCATATCAACACTCGTAGATATGTAAAAGGTCGTTCTGAATGGCAAGATTTGTCAATCACTCTTTACGACCCAGTAGTTCCATCTGCTGCACAAGCTACTATGGAGTGGGTAAGATTACACCACGAATCAGTAACTGGTCGTGATGGTTATTCAGACTTCTACAAAAAAGACATCACATTCAATAGTTTGGGTCCTGTTGGTGATAAAGTAGAAGAGTGGACACTAAAAGGTGCATTTATACAATCTGCTAATTTCTCTGATATGGATTATAGTGGTGAAGATTTGGCAACTGTTGAAATGACATTAACTTACGATTACGCTATCCTACAATACTAAGATAGACTAACGAATAATTACTAAACCCTCACCAATGGTGGGGGTTTATCTTTAAAACAATATACTTATATAAAGTTAACTAAAAAGGAGAACACACATGGCTATTATAGCAATAAAACAAATTGCAGACAATGTTGTTGTTTATGTAAACGGCGGCACAATCGTAGACTCATCCACTGTAAATCACTTCACATTTCAGGAAGCGGATGCTGGTTGGGGGTTGGATGCAAATGGTTGGGATAAATCTAAATTTACGCATGACACACTTGCAGACGACTACTCATTTCCAGCTGGATTTGCTTGTTATCAGTACACACTCGAAAATGATGTAATGGCTGTAGTCCCTTCTGATGACTAATACATAATTCTTAAAAATTTACGAAACCCTTACCGATTGGTAGGGGTTTTTGTATTATAAATGCCTGAGTTACATACTTATATAAGGTTAACCAATAGAATCACAAGGAAAAGTTATGAAAGATTTACAAGATGACTATCAAATGTCTAATGCAGAGGCAGTTGAACAGTTGAAAAAAGCACATGAGGTGAAACAAGTAAGTGATTACAAGTTTCCAACCGAAGTTATCGATTTACCATCACGTGGTTTAATTTATCCACAAGATAACCCCCTATCGAGTGGTAAAATCGAAATGAAGTATATGACTGCAAAAGAAGAAGATATACTTACAACACAATCTTATATCAAAGATGGGTCAGTACTTGACCGATTATTCCAAGCACTAATTATATCAAACGGTGAAGGTCAACCTATCAAATACGTTGATTTAGTCACTGGTGATAAGAATGCAATTATGATTGCTGCACGTGTTTTGGGATATGGTAAAGATTACGAAGTGGAAGTCGAAGACCCATATAGTAATAACAAACAAAAAGAAACCATCGACCTTACTCAGTTCGAAAACAACGAGTATGATGGGTCTAATCAAATAGAACCCAATATAAACGAGTTCGAGTTTACTCTACCACGTTCAGAACGTAAAATTACCTTTATGGCAATGACTGAAAGTAAAGAACGTAAGGTAAAACACCAAGTTGAAGAATTAAAGAAAGCAAATCGTAAGTTGAAAGATGCTACATCAAGAGAGTTGACTACACGATTGAAAAATATGATTCTATCAGTTGATGGTGACTCAGAACAAAAAACAATTAATCATTTCGTTGATAACGAACTATTTGCAGTAGACTCAAAGGCCCTCCGAGCATATATCAATGAAGTAATTCCTGACATCGATTTGACTTGGGAATTTGTATCGGAGGAAACCGGGGAAGGGAGAGTGATGCAACTGCCGATGGACACGAGCTTTTTTTGGCCTGAGTCTTAACTATCGACAGTATCTACACGCACACATTTTCGACTTGATTTACCATGGTAATGGTGGTTTCACTTGGTCTGATGTTTACAATATGCCGGTTTGGGCAAGAAAGTTTTATATCAATAAGATTATCGAATTCAAACAAGAGGAGAAGAAAGCAAACGACAAAGAAGCTGCTAAAATCAAGGCAAAAACAAGAAAGTAAGGAAAGCCCAACTTAAAGTTGGGTTTTTCTATATTTATAACCATAGGAGATTATATGACACGTAAACAACTTAAAGAAATACGCAACGATGAAAACCTCAGAGAAGGTTTGGTCGATGTTATTCTTAAAAAGATTGCCGATAAAAAAATAAAAGCAAATAAATCTGATATGTTTGATATTTTAAAAGGTATCTACGGTTCAGAAGACAAAATTCCAGATTGGCGTAAAAAGAGACTGGGACTTTAATGGGAGATTCCAATGGCCGATGATGGATTGAAATATAATCAAGAATTACGGGACGCAAATTCATACGCTCGAAATTTATCTGAGGAATTTCTTACATTAGATAATGTATCCGAACGAGTTCGTGGTAAAATGTCTGAGATGGCAACTGCTATGAAGGGCCAGGCCGACCTCGGTGACCAACTTAATACCCTAATTCAACAACGTAATAAATTTATTGAAGAAGAGGCAGCACTTGGACATTCTGTATCAAGTAATGCTATAAAGAAACTTGATACTGAAATAAAACTTCTTGAAAAGGCAAAGATGAATAAAGACCTTCAAGACGGGTTGAAAGATTCACTAAAGGATTCAGTAGGTTTAAATAACGAGTTTGTAAAAACCCTTATGAAGGGTGGTATCGCTGCCCTTGGATTATTAGTCCTCGCCAAAGTAGTTCAGTTTTTTACCGATGCAGTTAAGCGTGGTATTGAAATGAATAAGACAATGGGTCTTAACGCAAAGAGTGCAGCAGTATTTGAAGGTAACTTACAAGCAGCCCGACTATCAGTAGATGGTATGAAGCATGGTATGGATGCCCTCCGTAAGTCTGCAGAAGAAATAGTAAAGCAAACTGGTAATATAAACTTTTCTCCAGATTTAATTACCAATGCTACTGAGATAGCACAATTATTGGGTGATGATAGTTTAGGTGTTTCTTTAACACGTACCATAGAAAACGCAGGTGTTGATTCGGGTAAATTAGCAGACAATGTAAAGGATATGGCCAATACAATGGGGGTAGATGCTACCTCTGCAATGGAAATGTTAGCATCCAATCAAGGTCTTCTTAATGGTATGACTGAAGAGCAGATGATGAATCGTGCTAAAGAGGGTCTTCTTATTAAGAAAATGGGACTTGATGTTAAGAAAATGAATGACCTTGCATCAGAAGCATTGGATATAGAATCATCACTCAGAAACGAAATGAAGTTGAGGATGTTAACTGGTCAAGATATTAGTTTCCAAGCATTCAATCAGGCAAAGATGGAGGGTGACTCACTTGCTATGGCAGAAGAAGCTCGAAAGATGATTGAAAAACTCGGTCCTGCTTACGAAAACAATGCCCAAATGCAAAGAATGGTTGCTGATGCAACTGGATTTACTAAAGATGAAATCCAAAATGTATTAAACGCGGGTAAAGAACAAAAGAAACTCGATGAGGAACTATTAGAACTCAGAAAAGAAATGCCAGAAGCAACACTCCAAGATTTGGAAAACAAGAAAAAAGATGAGGCAGCAACTGATGGTCTTATTAAGAAGGTACTTTTTATGACTGGTGTCGTTGCCGCCTTGGCAATCGCATATAAAGCGTTAAAAGCATCTGGTCTTGGTGGTAAACTAATGGGCAAGATGAAAGGTAACCCCATGGCAAAATTCATCAAAGGATTTGGTAATAAGAAAGTTCTTATGGGCGCTGCTGCAATGGTATTGGTAGCCGGGTCATTGTTCGTATTTGGAAAAGCAGTCCAACAATTTATGGAAGTATCTTGGGAAGCTGTGGGTATGGCAGTTGTATCTATGTTAGCTCTTGTTGGAGCACTTGCTCTTGTTGGTGCAATAATGATGAGTGGTGTAGGTGCCGTTGCAATCCTTGCTGGAGCAGCTGCAATGTTGATAATCGCAGCTGCATTGTATGTATTAGGTAAAGCTATTCAAGAAATCGCAGTCGGATTTGGTATGATGGGTGAGTTAACAACACAACTTACTGCACTTGTAATGATAGCACCGGGCTTAATCGCTCTCGCAGGTGTATTTGCTATATTAGGTGCGTCTATGATTCCATTAGCAATGGGACTAGCATTGATTACACCATTTATAGGTACGTTAGCAGTATTAGGTTTAATGCTACCACTAATCACAGGAGCTCTTGGAATAGGCGGTGATTCAGATTCAAGTGGTGGTGGTACTGCTGGTGGTGGAGACTCATTATTAGAAGAAATTAAGGGGCTTCGTAATGACATCCAATCTCAACCAATTCAGATTGTTATTGATGATAAAGTGGTTTCTACGATGAATAAGAAAAATGTAAGAATGCAGTCTTATAGAGACCAATTGAAGTAAGGATAGGTAATGGCATTAAAAGACTTAAAATCTGACTTATCAAAGTTTAGAAGACCAATAGAGAAACCACTTTCTGAGAAGAAGAGAGTGGACATTCCTAAGTCTACTAATCAGACTCCGCTGTCCCAACTTGTGGACAAGTCTCCATCTGCTCCTAAATCAAATACAACGGCACCTAAACAAGGTGTGACTCCAAGCAAGTTTGATAACTCATCAAAGCACTTAGGAGAGGTCACACCATCTAAGTTTGATAACTCATCAAATTATTTGGGAGAAGCGACTCCATCTAAAATGTCGTTGGAAGAACGATTCTTAGGACAAACCGAAACACAAGAAGTAAATCAAGGCGATAAATTTAAAGGTGAAACCGAAACAACAAATATTACTCAAGGAGATAGATTTAAGGGTCAAACGACTCCTCAAGACTACTCCAGTGAGGAAAAGTTTAAAGGTGAAACCACAACAACGGAATTCAGATTTACTCAACAATTCTTAGGTGAGACTACTCCAACTGAATTTAGCTTAACTGAACGATTCTTAGGTGAAACTACTCCTAATGTATTTGGATTCTCAGAAAAATTCTTGGGTGAAACAACTCCTACCGACTTTAACTCGGAAGAACAATTCTTGGGTGAGACTACGCCAGTTGATTTTAATTTAAGTGAAAAATTCTTAGGTGAAACCACTCCTAATGGATTTACGTTTAACCCAAATTTTGACAATCAAGCTAAAGACCCTAAATTTGTGGACTTTATTACTAACGATGATGCACGTGGGTTCTCACCATTTCAACAACCAAAGAACAATTCCACATTTGCTGGTGTAGACCCTTCACAAACTCAGTTTGAAGGTGTAACTCCAATTAGTGGTCAGTTCATCACTAACCAATATGATGTTAGTCTACAAAGTGACAATGGGTTGGGTAAGAGTTATACTAATGAAGTATTAAAAAGTACATATAATAAGTTTAACTTAAAGAAAGATTCACATAACACATCTATATTCAAACAACCATTTATATTAAGTGGTATCCAACGAGAAAATGGTGAGCCCGAAACATTAGGTGTAGGTTCATTCTCATTTATCAGAGGTGGTGCAGTAACCGCAGCTGCTAAAGCAGTTATTGATGTAGTAAGAATGGGCCAGTTCTTACTAACCCCACGTGGTATCACGTGGCAGTTGAAACAAGTCGGACTGCAGAGAAGCCAAAAGTATGGTACAAAGTATAGACCTGATAATTTACTACTAAATCTTGGCGGACAACACCTTGGTATACGAGTACCACGTACCAATGGCACTGATGATGAAACTTTTAAGTATATAAATCGTAACGACTCAGATTTTCTACGCACACTTGCATTGGACAGTGATTTGGAATCATTTAGTACTGTAAGAAGTAATCTAAATGGTGGGTTTGATTCATTTTATGGTATTGGTCCAACTCAAGAAACTCGTGTAGTTAATACTTTTGAAAATATAGAATCTGAAGGTAAGACTGCTGGGTTTGGTAATGATATAAAAGATTATGAAGCAATATCATATGGTACGATTCAGAAGATACAAGATAAGGACGCGAGTAATTACACAGGTGACTTTAGAAATCTTAAAACATCTAAATTTAATATAGATTCTAAAACAACTGCAGGTGAAAACTACGAAACTAATAACTTAGAAAAAACATATGGTACACCGGCTACATTCAAAACAAACGCAGAACGTATAGGCCCTAATAATAAATCATTACGAACTGATAGTGTATATGACTCGGTATTCAATGCTGAACTACAAAAAGACTTAGTTCACCTATTCTTCGCATATGATACAACTGCGGGAACTCAAGATGATTCAAAAATCATTCAGTTCCGTTCTACAATTAGTGGTGTAACTGAAACATTCTCTCCATCGTGGAATGGTATTAAATATCCAGGCCGTGCTGATAAGGCATATATGTATTCGGAATTTGAAAGAACGTTATCTTTTAATTTCAAGGTATACGCCACATCGCGAGATGAAATGAAGACTATGTGGAAGAAGCTATCGGAGCTATCAAAGTTAACAATGCCAACTTATGGTTCTGCATATTCAGGTCACATTTGTTATTTTAGATTAGGTCAGCTTTGGGGTAATGCTAAACAAGGCGTTCCATCTTTAATTACATCATTGTCTTATACAATTCCAGATGATTTATCTTGGGATATAAACCATGATGGTAACTTAGCAGAATTACCAATTGGGGCGGATGTTAATATTGGTTTAACTCTTCTTCCAGACACTATTTATAAGAGTAATAAGAATCATTATAGTTTCTATGATACAAAGGCATTTCAGTAATGAATAGATATGATAATATAGAGGTTCAAAAAGACAAGAAGGGTCGTAGATTCAGAAAGACTACAATACTTCCTATTATAGAACCAAATGTCGATGATATCTACATCATAGGTCAAGTTGGTGATAGGTTAGATAATCTTGCATTTAAATACTACCAAGATTCATCACTTTGGTGGATTATAGCAAGAGCAAACAATATTGGTAATGGTAGTTTAGTAGTCCCACTCGGAGTTCAATTAAGAATACCTCAAAATCAATTTGAAATCATAGATGAGTATAAAGAATTAAATGGTATCGAGTAAGTTATGTCGGATATATTCAATCAAGGTCCTATGTCGTTACCACCAAATCCATTTGGTAGTAGACAACGTGCATACAAACGAAGAGCATATGGTAGTGTAACCGTAGCAGGTAATGACCAATTCACGTGTTCAGGTGGTGGATTCTCCCTAACCTTTGGTGGTGATAGTGAAACTAAGTTTTCCCAAGGTGGGGCATTACAACCACGTAGTGGTGGTAGATATGTACCCAACCCATACCTAACATCAATAACCACGAAAAATCAAGGTGGTGGTGACATAACCGATACTGCACTTTGGGAGATTGAATTTCAATACACTTGTTATGGCACCAACCAATTAAATAAATGTTCAAATGCATTTATGATTCCTGGTATGTTGATTGATGTGGTTATAGGGTACGACCCTGGTGACAAGTTAACGATACCAAAAGCAAGATTATACGACTTTAGTTTTTCATACAATTCAGATGATGGTAGTTATTCTTGTACTGCAAAGTGTTTGGGTTCTAATTCAAAATCAGCAGTAGCAGGTGCTCTAAAAGTAAAACCAAGTGAAAATGGGTCTGAAATAATCGATGCTGGTGATAAGAGCATTATAGGTTATTCGATAATTAAACAACTTCAAAACAATTGTGATAATGAGTTGGATTTACGCCGTGATGCAGATGGTAACTTGAAACGTAAAAATGTACCTTCAAGAGATGGGTCTGCTAAATCAGTCGGGTCGTATGGTCTTATTAAAGCACAAAAAGACGCATCTATGTTGGATATGGTATTCACGGGTGGTAGTGCTGATAATATAGTAATACCAGTAGTTCAACTCAAGGAAGTGGTATCATTCTTAGACAATCTCGTAGGTAATGTCTATGTATTTGATGCAACATACTCATCAAAATTATCAAAATTACAATCAGCAGACCCAATGGCATTTTGTCTACCAGGTAAAGCCGGTAGATATGGTAAAGGTAATGACTTTGCATTATTAGGTGGTTCATTTGGTCAAGTGGGTGATATATGGATGTCAATTCCCAAGTTGTTGCAAATTGAAGATTCGGTAATGCAGTCTAAAAAAGAAGACAACAAAGAATATACCACTAACGAGTTATTAAACAAGGTATTTGCAGAATTAAGTTCGTGTACTGGTGGTGCAGTTGATTTATTTATCGCAGAACGTGAAAACAAGTTTAATATAGTCAATCGTAAGAGTGATATAAAGAAGGGGACTAAGGGAACTGTAATTAAATTGCTAGACCCTAATTCACCAGTAAAGTCTTTAAGTATGTCTTCAAACTTAGACTCTGATATGGCCGCCATTGCATTTAGTGGTGCGAGTGGTAAATATCCAACACATATAATTGACAGTATCTTCGCAGGGTGTGAGGCAAAAGTGGATGATACTACAAAACCACTACCATCGCCCGAAGAAAAGTTAGCTCAAAAGATTAAAGAAATTGGTGAAAATTACTCTGCAGAAATTGCTCAAGATTGTAAGGGTATTCTAAAAGAGTATGTTAATCAAAATCTAAAAGGTATCTCTATGAGGTATGGTATTGACCTAAGTGTTACCTTTGATGGGTGGGATGGTCCTAACTTTATGGAGAAGTTTACTGTAAGTCCTTTACCAAACGCAGTAAGTGGTGGTAGTGTCTATTATGCTGTTGGTGAGATTGAACATAAATGTGATGGTGAAACTTGGGACACTACGGTTGTCGGATATATGATGGTTAACGGATAATGAGTAGAAAAAAGATATATTACCCCGAAGGTCAAATCCAAAAAGGACTCTACACTCAAGGTAACGAGTGGATGTTGGAAGATGGTACTGAGTATATTGGTGATTACCACAAATATATTACGGGTGAAGTATATACTAAATCTACATTTGTAAAAAATGTGTCTAAACAACTCATACCATACATAAATTTATCAAAGTCTGATAATAAAGTTAAGTTTGAATATGATAATTTACGAAATAGTGAAGTCGAGTCATTTCTATTTGCTAAATACGAAAAAACCGAACCTACTCAAAAAGATTACGATAAAGGGTACTATTACCGGTATTTTGTAAAAAGGCACTTTGACCAAATCATAACTGAAGTTGATAGAGATACTTTTAATTCAGTTCAAGCTGAACATTATAGTAAGTTAGAACTTGCTTGGAAATTAAGAGGTAATGTAATCGATGTTAACCTACTACAAGTCAGAGGTGCAGAAAAAGACATCAAAGGTATCTCAAACTACATTACGAACTATTCTGAGTTCGTTAAAGTTTAACAATTTCTTAACATTAAACATTTGGTAAAACCACCATTTCTCCTTATATTTACTATGTAATAATGAGAGATAATATGAAGGTATTAGAAACTAAGTACGGAATCGAAATCACGAAACCTTGGAACAATGAAATGTATGACCACAATGACAAGGTTGCTGACTTGATGAAAGCCGAGTTGAGACTGGCTCTGAATAAAGCTATAAAGACCGAAAATGAAGAACTCCTAAGAGAGGTTGCTTCGGTGATTTGTCCAAGTGGGTATGGTATTGGATTTGAAATAGAGGACATCTACAATGAGTCTCTTAGAGAGCTAGAGATGGTTCAGAACTATTGGCTAAACGAAGAGTATCCTTACGGAGTAACAAAAGGTATAGTTCCTTCAGTTGAACTTGAATTCATAGGTTACTAAACTTTAACAATTTATTAACATTAAAGGTTTGGTGGTTTCCTAAATAATCACTATATTAGTACTGTTGATGTGGGGATGTTACCACGATAATAAAAATTAAAAAATATGACTTACCAAGAATTAAATCAGTTGAGTATCGAAGAACTACGAGTGTTAAACAACAAAGTAGTTGAAGTGATTAAGATTAAGAAAAGTGAAAATGCACTTAACGTCAAAGAAGAACTTTACATTGGTGCTAATGTGAGTGTTAATCACCCTAAGTTGAAAGGTAAACAACTTCGAGTTGAGAAAATCAACCGAACTAAGGCCGTTCTAAAAGTGTTGAATGGGTATGGGACTTACACAGTTCCTATGAATATGATTGAAGTAAACAAATAAGATATGATAGTTCAGAAACCACAAAGTGAAGGTATCACAATTGACCTCACAGGTCCTCAAGGTAACGCATTCTACCTCTTAGGTACTGCTAAAAATCTGGCTCGTCAACTCGATTTCAATGAGAGTTTCATTTTGAATGAGATGAAGAGTGGTGACTACGAAAATCTAATTAAAGTATTTGACCACTACTTCGGTAGTGTAGTAACCCTTTATCGTTAGGATATGACACACGTAGAAAAAGAACAATGGTTCAAAATGGCTAACCAACTCCAACATAAAGGATTGAACTCTGAAGAGTGGGGTGTTATGGTTGAACTTCGTAAAAAGATGTTGATTAGTAAGGGTAAGAATCCAAACCATTACGACTTGGGTTCAACAAGATGTTCAAAAAAGTTTGGATACTAACGAATAATTTCGTATATTACCCTTTGTGAAGATAGTAGATACAAACGAAAGATTACATAAACG
>Ga0209308_10002329_pt1 | contig 16577 bp, 8 predicted proteins | sample COGITO_mtgs_1204_3_FD_184806 | JGI IMG/M metagenome (GOLD analysis project Ga0209308, IMG submission 184806) | Pelagic marine microbial communities from North Sea - COGITO_mtgs_120405 (SPAdes) (version 2) | ecosystem: Environmental > Aquatic > Marine > Epipelagic ...
CTGGTCTAGCAATGTATATGTAACATTCAAATATTTTGCTCGGAGCGCTGCATCGACTGATCGTTTCTACAGCAGAGATTCTTATCCAGTCACAATAGAATACAAAGATATACCGACCCACAAAACTTCTAACGGTGAGGTCATTGAATTAAGAGATCATTTAGATTATCGCCCTGATGTTGCTTACGGATCAAACACAGTAACGAATGAGTTCGCGTTTCCTAGAAATGGTTCTAATATTATTACAGACGTTGAATATTATTTGCCTAGAGCGGATAAAATTTTAGTTGATGAATCCGGTAATGTTCAATTGTTGTTAGGGCAGCAAGCGGTAGATCCTACGTTTAAGAAAACTCCGGACAATTCACTAGAGCTATACAAAGTGATAATGAATCCTAACACTTTAGATGAATCTGATTTACAGATAACTCCCATCGAACATAAAAGATGGACTATGGCAGACATATCTAAATTAGAAGCGAAACTGGATAGGTTATCCGAAACTACGGAATTGTCTTTGTTAGAATTAGAATCTAAGATGTCTAAATGTGAAGACATCAATGGTGATGAACGTCCGGAAACGGGTGAACACGTAGACGATGGATCTGATCAAAGCGGATCAGATACTGACAATCCGGATTACGGTGGTTCTGTAGACCCTGATTCTAAATTATTTCGTCCTGGGTTTGATGAAGATAACATCCGTTTAATATATGATGACTCTTTAAGTCAGAACGTTGTCCTCAAAGGCGATAATATTTATTTGGATTACGAAGAAACCACATGGATCGATCAACCAGATGCATCTGAATCACAGAAAGTAAATCCATATGGGTTCGTAGATAATGTAGGTTGTTTGGAATTGTCTCCATCAAGTGATGAATGGAAAGAATCTAAATACGATGCTGCTAAATCTCTTGGTCAGTCTGATAAACTTGATGTTAAGCAAGCATTTTTATGGAACAACTGGCAGTGGAACTGGATTGGTCGAGCAAATGAAGATTATCTTGTAGATCCTGTCGAGGATTTTATTCCTTCTAATGCAAAATATGGTGCATTCGGGCGAAAATCCCTTGTAGAAAGGGCACAATATCTTAGCAACGTTGGATTAATCCCTAATCGTTTTAATTCTGGCGGCCATGTCCGTAGAATTATCGGAAGAAATTCTCTCAGGCAAATTATTGGAAGAAGAATTATTGATGTTGCATTAATTCCGTGGATCCGTTCTAGAAAAGTTTATTTTAAAGCAATGGGACTGAAACCGAATACGCTGCATAAAGCATTTTTTGACAATTCTGACGTGACTACTTTTTGTAAAAAAGAAACTTTTCAAAGATATGCCTCAACTGAAAGGGAAGACGGTAATTTATATTCATATCTAACATCATCTGATGGTCATCCAGACGGAAGTAGTGATTTAACCAGCGACGCGAACGGTGCTCTAGAAGGTTCGTTTTATATTCCTAGTACGCGACCAGTAATATCTGTAGCATCTTCTTCTTCGGTGGCGAGGAGAAAAGAAATTCTTGCAGCTAATTCGTTGCGTTGGAGAGCAGGAGCAAGAGAATTTAAATTATTAGACACCACTACAACTTCTTGGATGGGCGCTGGTAGTAAAGCAGCAGCAACTTATACTGTTGCTGGTGCAATGCCTTTATCGCAAAGATCTGTTCTTTCAACAAGATATCTTTGGAGAACGCATCCATTTAACCAAGTCAAATATAATCGACCTTTTAACGGCAATCAGATCAAAGCATACATAGATGCAGTTCCTTCTGGATATGTTCAGCAAGTAGAACCACATCTTGCTGGAGGATATGGTCCTTCAACTTCTGCGGTCAGCCCTAATGCTTACACAGGCGATATGAGTAAAATTCTATATGATTATGTTGGAGATAACAATCTGACATATCCGTATGGATCTTCTTTCGTTTTGCCTTATATCTACCCACAAAAACCTTTGGCGCAATCGTTTACGGTTGATAACCAATTCGGCGTAGTGTTGACAAAGGTTTCATTATATTTTAAAACCAAAGAAACAAACACTAATATACCTGTGTCTGTACAAATTCGTCCAATGGACGGGAACAAACCTTCTGACGATGAGGTTATTCCTGGATCTTGCTCTTTTGTTAATCCTACTGGTGTATCAGTCTCTACTGATGCTTCAGCGGCCACAGATTTTATTTTTGAAGAGCCTGTTTACCTGAATGCAAATACGAAATATGCTTTAGTTATTCTTTCTCAATCCAGTGCATACGAAGTATTTACCGCAACAAACAACGCTTATCTTTTAGGTGCTGGCGGGAGAAAGGTGACACGGCAGCACAGTGGTGATATGTATTCACCGTCATCTGTGAGAGGAAACACTCCTATACGCGGAAGAGATGTTACTTATAAAATGACTCGTGCTAAATTTTCCCCGAAAGATGGATTAGGAAATAGATCGTCCGGTCAATCTGGTGGACATAATGGCAGTTTGATTTTGCGTAATGCTAATATTCCTCCCAGGTTGTTAGAAAACAATCCACTAAAATTGACTGCTAGTAGTACATTAGTCTATGTTACATCCCCTGGACACGGATTAAGCGTTGGCGATCAGGTTACAATTCAAGACGCAGTTGACACAGGCGGCATAACCGCTCTGAATCTTAATTTAAGCAATACTTCAGTCGTTAGTGTAGACGCAAGAGGTTTTACTTATAATGCTGGTGCAGCTGCAAGTGCATCTGATACTATTGGTGGAGGAAATCTTGTAAAATCTTCTAGGAATATTCAATATGAAATTGTTTCTCCTTATATTGAAACGATTATTCCTCCCGTGTCATCAACAGATGTATCAGGAAAATTAACTGCAGGAAGATCTTTAGGTGATACGTCTTCGGTTACTTCAGCAAAATATACAAAGGATATTACTTACACCAGAATGGTTCCGTTTATGAATCATTCTTATGATTCTCCTAGGATACTGGCAAACAGAAACCAAGAAGTAGTTTCTATGGCGGGCGATAGATCTGCTTACATCAAAGTAGATTTGAAGAGTGGTAATGATTATGTTTCTCCTATAGTTGATCTCCAAAGAGCATCATTAGTTTTGGTATCGAATTTGCTTGATGACAAAACCGATAGATCAATTTATACTACTGACGAAACAGAACCTAGTGGTGGCGGGTCACCCTCTAAAATTATTACAACACCTATAAGTGTTGCGATACCTTCGGTTGGTTTTCAATTAAAATTCAAACATATAACTCCGAGTCAAGCAGATGTAAAATTGTATTATAGAACATCTTTAACTTCAGAAAATATATATGAGAAGAGATGGGTATTATTAGATCCGCAAGATGCTTTGGTTAAAGGAACTAAACAGTGGAGCGAAGTTGAATTTTTAGGAGGCGGTATTGGAGGAACTTTAGATCCGTTCACTAAAGCTCAAGCAAAAATTGTTATGACTAGTACAAACACAGTTTTTGTACCTGCGATTAAGGATCTTAAATGGAAATTCCTAGCGACCTAATACCCGTCAAAGGTTATTCGCATTTGTTCAGAGATAGAGCGACCGGTACAATTATAAATACCGATGTCGCCGCTATCGAACGCGCTAAATTAAAAAAACAGAAAAGACTTGAAGAGAAAGAACGATTGAATTCTATGGAGAATAAAATAAATTCTCTTGAAAATAAACTAGATCTTATTTTGCAGAAATTAGATTAGATATTCGCATCGTTTTGCAACCTTATAAATAAAGTCGTACTTGTTAAGGTTTTTCAATGTCACGTCCATTAAAACAATTTGATTCTGGTTCTTTAAAAGAATTATCTTTAGTTGAAGAAGATTATCTTGCATACCGAACTGGTATCCAATTAAGTCAATATTCAGCGGGCGATGTCGGCGCATTAACATTAGACGATTCTAAGACCGATATTGGTTCGTTTTTTGACACTGTTTATCAAAGCGCAACGTTAACACCAACAGTTCATAATCTTTCAATTAATTCATATGCACAGTTAGATCGACCAACGTTATTCACCATTGATTGGGATCCTTCTCTCCCCTCTGCTCCTACTGGAGTTAGTGTTGGTGATACCATACGTATTACTGCAGATATCGAAACAACGATTGCGCTAACCCAAGATTTTGAGAGTATTGGATTAAATCTCTCCTGGTCTTTAGACGGGGTCAACCAAGCGGGCGGTTATTCTTTTGATTCAACGTATCCCTCGCCAGTACCTAATCCTGATGATGGTCATAATAGGTTTGTTTCTTGGCAAGAAGTTTCTGCTACAGCAAACCATAATGTAACCTGGGATCTTGTTGTAACCAGTCCTGGTGCTTTAGTTGTAACCGTTAAAGCAACTGCGACAGAAACTGATGCAGGCGGGGCGGATTTTGTATTTGACGACGCTGTATATAATATAACAGTCGATCCTGAAATTTCTCAGAACCTTATATCCACAACAGAAACAAAATTATATCAGAACCTTACAGATGTAGCATCACAACGCGATCAGAGCGATTGGAGAGGGTTTCTCAGTTGGGATAATAATACTTCCGCTGTAAAAGAAATGTCTAACAGCGAGTTGGACTCTATGATATTACGGTTATTAAAATCAGTAATGCATAATGAATTTCCTGGTGTTTTTAGGTTATCGTCTTCAGCACCGAGTAGCGATTGGATTGTTTTTATATCTGATTTATTTACTGATGCGAAGCAAGACGGTTCTACAGTTTCGTATTCAATTTATATAAGAACCGTTGGTAATGTTCCTGAAAAAATAAACCCAATGGTTGTTAAAAGAAATCAAGGAAATAAAGGTTCATTTATTGGAATAGAAGCAGCAACCGATAATATGATGTCAGTGACTTTAGGGCAACGAGCCAAAGAAGTCATTAAAAGTTCAGGGATAGGCACATATCAGTTGCGATCTTCTGTTCAAGGTGCTCCTACAGATTCTGGAATTTGGGTTCCTCGCGGATTTGCCGTTGATACTAGAAATGAAGATTCGATACGGTTTGAAGAAGAATCTTTTTCAGGATTTTTTACTGGTGATTATGAAAAGAATTTTACCAGAGTATCTGCTCAACAATTCACTGGTGATTACAGTAAGGATTTTACCAGAGTTTCTGCTCAAAACTTCACTGGTGATTATGAGCACGTTTCTGCTCAAAACTTCACTGGTGATTATGAGCACGTTTCTGCTCAAAACTTCACTGGTGATTATGAACACGTTTCTGAACAACAATTCACTGGTGATTACAGTAAGGATTTTACCAGAATAGAATCTCAGCAATTTACTGGTGATTATGAGCACGTTTCTGCTCAAAACTTCACTGGTGATTATTTAAAGGATTTTACCAGAGTTTCTGCTCAGCAATTCACTGGTGATTATGAGCACGTTTCTGCTCAGCAATTCACTGGTGATTATTTAAAGGATTTTACCAGAATAGAATCTCAAAACTTCACTGGTGATTATGAGCACGTTTCTGAACAACAATTCACTGGTGATTATGCTAAGAACTTTACCAGAATAGAATCTCAGCAATTTACTGGTGATTATGAACACGTTTCTGAACAACAATTCACTGGTGATTACAGTAAGGATTTTACCAGAATAGAATCTCAGCAATTTACTGGTGATTATGAGCACGTTTCTGCTCAAAACTTCACTGGTGATTACAGTAAGGATTTTACCAGAGTTTCTGAACAACAATTCACTGGTGATTACAGTAAGGATTTTACCAGAGTTTCTGCTCAAAACTTCACTGGTGATTATGAGCACGTTTCTGCTCAACAATTCACTGGTGATTATGTAGGGGATTATGAAAAGAATTTTACCAGAGTATCTGCTCAACAATTCACTGGTGATTATGAGCACGTTTCTGAACAACAATTCACCGGTGATTATGCTAAGAACTTTACCAGAGTATCTGCTCAAAACTTCACTGGTGATTATTTAAAGAATTTTACTAGACTATCTGCTCAAAACTTCACTGGTGATTATGAGCACGTTTCTGCTCAAAACTTCACTGGTGATTATCAAGGGGATTATAGTAAGAATTACACTAGAACATCTTCTCAACAATTTACTGGTGATTTCCAGAGAGTTTCTGGTCAAAACTTTACTGGTGATTATGAAAAGAATTTTACTAGACTATCTGAACAACAATTCACTGGTGATTTCCAGAGAGTTTCTGGTCAAAACTTTTCTGGTGATTATGAGAAACTTTATCAACGAGTTTCTGAACAACAATTTACTGGTGATTTCCAGAGAGTTTCTGGTCAAGACTTTACTGGTGATTATTTAAAGGATTTCACTAGACTATCTGCACAGCAATTCACTGGTGATTTCCAGAGAGTTTCTGAACAACAATTCACTGGTGATTATCAAGGGGATTATAGTAAGAATTACACTAGAACATCTTCTCAACAATTTACTGGTGATTTCCAGAGAGTTTCTGGTCAAAACTTTACTGGTGATTATGCTAAGAACTTTACGAGACTATCTGCACAGCAATTCACTGGTGATTATGGTAAGAATTTTGAGAGGGTTCAATCAACGCAATTCACTGGTGATTTCCAGAGAGTTCAATCAACGCAATTCACTGGTGATTATGGTAAGAACTTTGCGAGGGTTCAATCAACGCAATTCACTGGTGATTTCCAGAGAGTTCAATCAACGCAATTCACTGGTGATTATGGTAAGAATTTTGAGAGGGTTCAATCAACGCAATTCACTGGTGATTTCCAGAGAGTTTCTGCGCAGCAATTCACTGGTGATTATGGTAAGAACTTTGCGAGAGTTTCTTCACAGCAATTCACTGGTGATTATACACACGTTTCTGCTCAAAACTTCACTGGTGATTATGGTAAGAACTTTACTAGAGTTTCTAATCAGCAATTTACTGGTGATTTCCAGAGAGTTTCTGAACAACAATTCACTGGTGATTATGGTAAGAACTTTGCGAGAGTTTCTGAACAGCAATTCACTGGTGATTTCCAGAGAGTTTCTGCTCAGCAATTCACTGGTGATTATGCTAAGAACTTTACGAGACTATCTGGACAGCAATTCACTGGTGATTTCCAGAGAGTTTCTGAACAACAATTCACTGGTGATTATGCTAAGAACTTTACGAGACTATCTGGACAGCAATTCACTGGTGATTTCCAGAGAGTTTCTGAACAACAATTCACTGGTGATTATGCTAAGAACTTTACCAGAGTTTCTGGTCAACAATTCACTGGTGATTTCCAGAGAGTTTCTGAACAACAATTCACTGGTGATTATGCTAAGAACTTTACCAGAGTTTCTGGTCAACAATTCACTGGTGATTTCCAGAGAGTTCAAGCAACGCAATTCACTGGTGATTTTGCAGCTACTTATTTAAAGAATTACACTAGAGTTTCTTCTGTAGACTTCACTGGTGATTATGGAAATGCAGCAGGTTCCTTGGTCTATGATTACCCTGGTACGATGTGGGAAGTTTATCAAGCCAATAATGAGATTAGTTCATACTTAAAATTATGGGAAGGCGGCGTCTTATTAGGACAAACCAATGGCATTGCTGCCCCAGCGCTGCAAACGCGAACCTATGGCGGCATCACTTACTCAAGAGAATCGTTTTATTGGGCACAAGGCGGCGGCGGACCCGGAGGTCAATTTTTCTATTACAGATATCGAACAGCAGGATATAATTATCAGAGGGTTCAAGCAACGCAATACACTGGTAATTATGTAGCTAATTATATTGAGAATTACACCAGAGTTTCTTCACAGCAATTCACTGGTGATTATACACACGTTTCTGCTCAGCAATTCACTGGTGATTATGAAAAGAACTTTGCGAGGGTTCAAGCAACGCAATTCACTGGTGATTATTCTTCCGTTTCTGCTCAGCAATTCACTGGTGATTATGAAAAGAACTTTGCGAGGGTTCAAGCAACGCAATTCACTGGTGATTATTCTTCCGTTTCTGCTCAGCAATTCACTGGTGATTATCAAAAGAACTTTACGAGGGTTGAAGCAACGCAATTTACTGGTGATTATACACACGTTTCTGCTCAGCAATTCACTGGTGATTATGAAGTGCACTTTACGAGAGTTTCTGGTCAGCAATTCACTGGTGATTATGCATCCGTCTCTGCTCAGCAATTCACTGGTGATTATTTAAAGGATTTCACTAGACTATCTGCACAGCAATTTACTGGTGATTATACACACGTTTCTGCTCAGCAATTCACTGGTGATTATTTAAAAGATTTTACCAGAGTTTCTATTCAGCAATTTACTGGTGATTTCCAGAGAGTTTCTGCTCAGCAATTCACTGGTGATTATTTAAAGAATTTTACCAGAGTTTCTGCTCAGCAATTCACTGGTGATTATACACACGTTTCTGCTCAAAACTTCACTGGTGATTTTTTAAAGAATTTTACCAGAGTTTCTGCTCAGCAATTCACTGGTGATTATACACACGTTTCTGCTCAAAACTTCACTGGTGATTTTTTAAAGAATTTTACTAGACTATCTGCTCAAGACTTTACTGGTGATTATACACACGTTTCTGCTCAAGACTTTACTGGTAATTATTTAAAGCATTTCACTAGACTATCTGCACAGCAATTCACTGGTGATTATCAAAAGAACTTTACGAGACTATCTGGACAGCAATTTACTGGTGATTATGAGCACGTTTCTGCTCAGCAATTCACTGGTGATTATCAAAATGACTATGGCAAAAACTACACTAGAGTTTCTGCTCAGCAATTCACTGGTGATTATACACACGTTTCTGCTCAGCAATTCACTGGTGATTATGGTAAGAATTTTGCGAGGGTTCAAACAACGCAATTCACTGGTGATTATACACACGTTTCTGCTCAGCAATTCACTGGTGATTATTTAAAAAATTACAGCAGAGCAGAAGGAGAACAGTTCACTGGTGATTATACACACGTTTCTGCTCAGCAATTCACTGGTGATTATGCAATACTCTATCAACGAGTATCCGCACAGCAATTTACTGGTGATTATGAGCACGTTTCTGCTCAGCAATTCACTGGTGATTATCAAAATGACTATGGCAAAAACTACACTAGAGTTTCTGCTCAGCAATTTACTGGTGATTTCCAGAGAGTTTCTGCGCAGCAATTCACTGGTGATTATGGTAAGAACTTCACTAGAGTTTCTGCTCAGCAATTCACTGGTGATTATGAAAAGCACTTTACGAGACTATCTGCTCAGCAATTCACTGGTGATTTCCAGAGAGTTTCTGAACAACAATTCACTGGTGATTATGTAGGGGATTATACTAAGAATTACACTAGAGTTTCTGAACAACAATTTACTGGTGATTTCCAGAGAGTTTCTGGTCAAGACTTTACTGGTGATTATTTAAAGGATTTCACTAGACTATCTGCACAGCAATTTACTGGTGATTATGTAAAAGATTTTACCAGAGTTTCTGCTCAGCAATTCACTGGTGATTTCCAGAGAGTTTCTGAACAACAATTCACTGGTGATTATTTAAAGAATTTTACGAGATTATCGGCTCAACAATTCACTGGTGATTTCCAGAGAGTTTCTGGTCAAGACTTTACTGGTGATTATGTAAAAGATTTTACCAGAGTTTCTGCTCAACAATTTACTGGTGATTTCCAGAGAGTTTCTGGTCAAGACTTTACTGGTGATTATGGTAAGAACTTCACTAGACTATCTGAACAACAATTTACTGGTGATTTCCAGAGAGTTTCTGGTCAAGACTTTACTGGTGATTACGGTAAGAATTACACTAGAACATCTTCTCAACAATTCACTGGTGATTTCCAGAGAGTTTCTGGTCAAGACTTTACTGGTGATTATGTAAAAGATTTTACCAGAGTTTCTGCTCAACAATTTACTGGTGATTTCCAGAGAGTTTCTGAACAACAATTCACTGGTGATTTCCAGAGAGTTTCTGGTCAAGACTTCACTGGTGATTTCCAGAGAGTATCTGCTCAAAACTTCACTGGTGATTATTTAAAAGATTTTACCAGAATATCTGAACAACAATTTACTGGTGATTATTTAAAGAATTTTACTCGCGAAGAAGAAACAGCTTTTTTAGGTATTTACAGCAGCGTCGCATTAGAAAGCGCCTCTCGTACGATTGAAACCTACACCCTGTATTGTAAGGTAGACGATGATCAAGGTTGGGATATTACTTTCCCACTATTGACTGGACCAAGATATAACATTGATGAAGGAGAAAATCTAAATACGAGAATTACGAGAGCAAATACAGGATTTGATGAAACCGTTTATATTTCATATAACACTATCAACGGAGAATTAGGAACGGCTGATGCAAATGATCTTAGTTTCAATAATGGAGAAACGTCCAGAGGTGCTGTTAATTTAACCGGTGCAGTATCGACAGCCACTCTTTTCAAGGGTATTGCTGCTGATACTCTCACCGAAGGCGAAGAATATTTCTGGGTTGAACTTTGGGATTCTGCTACGGGTGGACGCAGACTTGTTACTTCACAAGCAGTCTATATAAATGATACGAGTGTTGCTTCGGCAGATGTTCCAGATGCTCAATGGACTATTGGAACGATAGTCAAAACGCAAAACAGTCAAGCAGCAATTGGCACTAGTGACGTGTTAGAACCAGGATTTACAATACAAAACGATGGATCTTTAGTGATGGCCGGGCAAGGTGATTTCTACAGAACCGCACCTTTGCAATTTGCTCCCGTCGACTCTTGGTTGCTAGAAACAGATAAAGCAACCGGAATTGGTTCAGATTACGAAGTTCGGATTACTCAAGTTTCTGGAACAATTACAGGAACAACAACTGGTTACGTCACTCTCGGTACTAATAGAACTGTTCTTGGTCGGGCAAATAATGCAAACTCTATTCAACAGTTTAACGATGAGGTTCGAATAGAAATAAGAAAAGTCGGCGCGGCAACTAATGATTTAAATATTGTTCAACAAATGTTTTCAAGCACTTTGAGGTGATTGACCTTTTAAAAATAATGATATATAATACTAGATTAATATAATTTTAAATTGTGAGGCGATAGTATAACGTGAAAACCTTTTTTAAAAATAATGCTTTCTGGACAAACGATGAAAAAACAGCAGCAACTGCTCTTTTTGTTACAGAATTCGATAGCGGATCTCAAGAAACTCGACAAGTAGATCTACAGATAGACCTTCCCGACGGTCAAAAATGTTCTATGTTTGCTGAATTAATTAACCAGCTCGGCATTGATGCAATAGATAAATCTACAGAAGAACGAAAAGAAAGAAAGAAAAACCAATCTCGAAATGACCAACTTATATTAGAGCAGAAAAAAAAATCTGCAGAACTCGAAACTTTGTTTAGTTTAAAAATACAAGCGTTCGATATTGAGGAGGTTAGAACTTCGACCAATAAAAAGTTAAGGTCTAAGCTTAGAAGATCTAAAAACTCTGTGGAATTGAGCGCATATGTTGCTTTAATATTGATGGATGCTTTAAATGAAAACTAAAGGTTTTCTTGTTGTCGCATCAAAAACAAATTTTTATTATATATCAGCAATTAACTTAATCGATTCTATAAAAGAATATTATCCAGAGGCAAAGGTTACTCTGGTGGTAGAAAAAAAACTTATGGACTCGGCTGCAGAAATATCTGACAATATAATATATTGTGACGATCATAAAAGAGCAAAAATATACGGTATGGCAAAATCTCCATACGACCAAACTTTTTATATTGATGCAGATTGCGAAATCGTTCATGAAGATATAAGCAAAGTTTTTGATTTATTCGATAATAATGATATTCTTTTTACCGCATTACCTGAAGAACGTTCGTATTGTTATTCAGAATTGCATTGGCCTGCCGGACATTTTACATACTGCGGCGGTGTTTGTTTGTATGACACGACAAATGATTTAGTTCGACAGTTTATGGTGGATTGGTACGAATTAACCGTGGATCAATATGCAGGAAAATGGTGGCCCACAAAACCAAATGGTTCTTGGGATGAAGATAATTATCCTCGATCTCTTGCTAGATGGGATCAATTCAGTTTATGGTGGTTGATAAATAAAGAACCTAAGTATTCTTCATTAAAATTTGGCAGATTAGACGGCGATGAAGACGCTAGATGGAATAGGTTCTCTTTATATAGAGAAAATCATTGTTCTAAACCCCCTGTAGTTTGGCATCATTCAGCAGCAACAATTAAGAAAAATTTATGAGAAATATTGAAATATTAAATCCAGAATTTAAATCGTTATTAAAAGAAGCTGAATGGTTTACTACTGTTGACGCTTATGAAAACGTACATTCTTCTGGAACTCATCTAAAACATTCTTGGTATACTAGCCGTGAATATGCTAATGAAGTTATGCGACTAGGGGAACAACATGACGGATATCCAGACGATATGTACGGATATAGTTTTAGTGCATCAAGAGTTAAATTTCGCGGAGACAATATTAAAGCGCATAATGAAATTATTGAACGATATGAGAGGTTAATAAACACTTTTAAAAATAATTATGCTATGAAAAATAATGCTCTGTTTACTTTGTATCCTCCAAACGGTTTTATATCATGGCATAATAATGCAAACGCTGCAGCATATAATGTTATTTTAACTTGGTCTGAAAATGGTAATGGGTATTTTGAATATTTTGATATAAATAAAAAAGAATTTGTTCGTATCCATGATAAACCAGGATGGTCATGTAAAATTTCATATTTTGGTCATTATGGAGAAAAAAATAAACTTTTATATCATACAGCGCATACTGATTGCTGGCGTATGACAATCTCTTTTATTTTCGATACAAGTCAATCTTCGCAGTTTGCTCAAGAAATGTTTATTGAAGACATCTCTTCTGAGTAATTATTTATTATAAATAAAGTCATAAGTATTATTCATGGGCAATACTAATGGCACATTACGAAGACCTGACTGTTGATCAGGGTTCTGATCTTTCAGTTGAACTGCATTTAATTAACAAAGATCAAACTAAAAAGAATCTTACTGGTTATACAGTTACCGGCAAGATCGCTCCTAATTACGCTGCATCAGACAGTGATAAAATTTCATTTACTTCTATTATTAATTCACCAGACAGCGATGGTATCATTAACCTATCGCTGACGAACCTTCAAACAGATCTGCTTGTGCCTAAAAAACGTTATGTTTATGATGTTGAAGTTTCTTACCTTACAGGCGATAGTGATGGTGATGGGTCCGCTATAAAAATTGTAGAAAGAATCCTTGAAGGGCAATTGACCGTCACTCCGTCAGTTACAATCTAAGGGTTTCTATGGCATACAAAATTAAAATTGCTCAAAACAAAACAATAATAGATAAAATTGTTGTCGGTATTCCTATTTCTTCGATCGTTGAAGCGACAGGAGACATCAATTTATTATCAGGAGTTGATGCCACTCAAAGAGTACACGGAAGTATTCTTGTATACGATGCTGATAGAGAAATTTGGGTTGCTACATTAGAAGCAGAAAGACAATCAGTTGATGGGGGGTATTACTAATGGCACACACTTCTCACGATTCTGCCCACGCTGAAATTCTACTTCGTAGAAGTTCAAACAAAGGTTTACCAGTACAACAAAATACAGGAATATCGCTGCTTCGCGTAGGTGAACCTGCATATTCTTTTCTTACAGACCCAGCAGATAATGGGTTTGGCAATGGCGGCGATAGATTATACATTGGCACAGGAACTGAGAATTGGGAAGCAATAACAAACGGTAATGGTGATAGTGCAAACAGATTTTATTCTTCTGCTATAGCAACTATTGGCGGTAAATATTTCACCGATATGATGAATCACCAGCGCGGCGAAGTAACTGCCGCGTCTGCTCTACTAGTTGATGATAACAAAAAACTCAACGAACTCCTTGTAGATTTCTTATATTTTAACAAAGACTCCGTATCAACAGAAATAACAAATGACCTAGTATTACGCGGGGGCACTGGTTTAACCAAGGTCACAGGCGACCTGCAGGTCACACAGAACGTACAAATTGATGGTACTCTAACTGTTGATGGTATAGCGACCTTGAAAGCAGGAGCTTCCGGAACGATTACGATGGGTGATCAGAACACCGATAATGTCGTTTTTGGGGCAGATATTAATTCTGGTCTCATACCCAATATTACAGATACGTATGACCTCGGAACTGCTTTGCAGAGATGGAGAACTCTTTACGCAAGAGAAGCCATCCTCGACTCAGCAACGTTCGATAATTTACAGGTCAATCAAGATCTCAACGTAGACGGTCTTACAACATTAGACTCGACTACTATCGATGGTGACTTGAAAGTAACCGATCTTATCAACGATCAGGTTGTAATTGTTGGTCCCAACGGCATATTAGAAGGTGATGCTAATTTCACTTTTGATGCTACTACTCTTCAAGTTGGTGTAGACTTTAATGTAGATGGTCTTACAACATTAGACTCTACCACAATTGATGGTGACTTGATAGTAAATAGAAATCTCTTTGTTTATGGTGAACAAACTAATATATCTACTACAGAACTATTAATTGAAGATCAACAGATTGTTATTGCTGACGGTGCAAACACTTCGTTGTTAGCAGACGGGGCAGGAATTGCGGTTGGTGATTCCGCAACACCAATTGGTTACATGAGATATTCTTACAATGCTAATGACCCTCGTTGGGTTTTTGAACCAAAAATATTTGCAGATGAAGTTGAATTCACAGTAATTGACTGCGGCACATACGCCTAAATACAAAGGTACGATTAGAGAATAAGTATGGCATCTAGAAAAAAAATATTATTTCCGCGCAGCGACATACCAGGACGTGCACCGACTCTTAACGAAATTGATTTCGGTGAGATTGCGATTAATACGCATGATGGTAAAGCATATATTAAGAAAGATAAGAACGGCGAAGTTAGTATCAATTCTATTGGTGCCGAAGATGTAGACAACGTCTATTATGTTTCTAAGTCTGGTGTTCCTGGGAATGATGGCAAATCTTTGATGAATGCTTTCTCCTCTTTGGATTCGGCAGTAGCAGTTGTATATGCAAAAGAAAACTTCAAGTTTGACGAAACTACATGTGAACGAGACCTTAACCTTATTATGGATGGTGTTCGTTATGACATGGCACTCGGTACGAACTACGGTGCGGTAACTGCTGGACAAGCATATAAGCGCGGTAATGCTATTAAAGTGACCGCAGAACAACTCTATCAGACTAGACGATCAATTAATGAAGAACGTCTCGGTATGGTTTCTGTTCCCGCAGTAAAAACTGACGCGACTTCTAAACTACGTGTTGCTTCTGGTTTCGATGAGATCATTGAGATTCTTGTGGGCGGTACTGCTTCTGCATTAGATTTTCCTGATCCACCTGTCCAAGCACAGACTGACGCGAATGCAGCTGCTAATGCTATTCAGACTAACAAAGAAGTAATTCAGGATGCGGTTCTAGATTACCTGAACAACCCCGCAAACGATTTCCTCACAGGGTCATACGATGCGACAACTTGTTCTCGGGATGTCGGTCTAATTGTAAATGCTGTTGCACGTGATCTATTATTAGGCACTGACTACAATACTATTACTGCTGGTTGGGCATACAATAGGTCTTCCTCTGCTTATGTGTTGAGCGATCAGAACGAAGCAACTATTGCGGGTATCAACTTTGCGAGAGATTACATTATTGCTCTTGCTGGTGTTACTTCCGATACTGACATCGAAAACCTTTTCAAGAATGTTACCGATGTCATTAACGCAACGCAAACGGTTTACCCAACAATCAACTATGTGACTACGGCAGGGGCAACATACCAGACGGCAGATCGAATTGCGGCAACCACGAACCTTCAAGCAAATCGTGCAACATTAATTTCTGATACCACGGTTTACATCAATGCCAACTATCCAGGTCTTGGTTACGATCAAGCAAAATGCGAAAGAGATGTTGGTTATATCATAGACGGTTTATCCCATGATGTCAAGTATGGTGGTAACACTGCGACTCGCACAAATGCTCTTGCCTATTTCTCAGGTACTGTATCTCAATTAGGTTTCGGAGAAGGCACTGCAACTGTTGCGGCATACAATGATCTTAAAACACGGATCAACGCAGTGGTTACGACTGCTCCGGAACAAACAGTTCTTGGTGGACTTGTGGATGAAATCACCGGCGTTATCACGGCAGGTAATACCACGGGTCTTTCCGCAGAAGTAAATATCGTTACTACTGGATTGACTACTACCGAATATGATGCTATCGTTGCAGGAATCGTAGGTGCTCAGGCTGCCACGATTGACTATGTTGATCTGAATTGGTCCACTAAACTTGGTGGATATAATGCCGGTAAGTGTGCAAGAGACGTTGGATTAATCCTTGATGCTGTTGCACGTGATCTTTTACTTGGATCAGATTTTTGGACAATTGCGGCAGGTAATTCATACCTAAGAGCAAATACTGCTTATGTGTTGAGCGATCAGAAACAAGCAACTATTGATGCTGTTAATTTTGCCAAGTCAAAAGTTAAAGCATTAGTTGGCGCACTTGATG
>Ga0209308_10002342_pt1 | contig 16514 bp, 13 predicted proteins | sample COGITO_mtgs_1204_3_FD_184806 | JGI IMG/M metagenome (GOLD analysis project Ga0209308, IMG submission 184806) | Pelagic marine microbial communities from North Sea - COGITO_mtgs_120405 (SPAdes) (version 2) | ecosystem: Environmental > Aquatic > Marine > Epipelagic ...
CAAAAACGATTTTTGAATCATTGAGTGAGCGGGTACGAAATACCAAGTCGGGAAGAATGATTCAACAACAGTTGGAACAGGCACCTAAAGCGGAAGTGGGTCAGGTAGCCCCTGCTTTTGAAGGACCCAGTCCAGAAGGAACTACTTTTGCGCTCAACAATGCGCTAGGGAAAGTGACCATTATCGATTTTTGGGCAAGTTGGTGCCGTCCTTGCAGAGTTGAAAATCCGAATCTCGTACAGCTTTATCGTTCTAATAAAGAACGGGGTTTAAGTATCGTAGGGGTTTCATTAGATAGAGACAAGAATAAATGGATTAAGGCCATAGAAGACGATGGACTGGTTTGGGATCATGTGTCACATTTACAATTCTGGAATGATCCAATTGCTAGGCTCTATAAAGTGTCTGCTATACCTGCTACGTTTGTACTCGATGAAAATGGCGTAATCATCGCCCGCGATCTTCGCGGAATGGAACTATACACCAAAGTGGAGGAATTATTAAGTAAAAGCTAAAATTGTTGGTTGCGATATAGGAGTACACCTGCCAATACCAATGTGATAAACAAAATTCCTAACATCAACTGAGAGGTGTAAATCACTTTGAAATTGAACAGAATAGTCATCAAAATCCCACCTAAGGCTCCTCCAAAATGAGCAGTGTGCCCAATGTTATCATTCTGTGCTTTCATACCATACAAGGTGTAAATCATATACCCGATTCCAAAGAGATATCCCGGAATGGGAATAGGAATAAAAAAGAGCATTAATTCCATTTCAGGGTACAAAAGTAAGGCGCTAAACAAAACTCCCGTAACCGCACCACTAGCTCCTACTGCGATATAATTGGGCTGATTTCTGTGAAATGCATACGCAAATAAATTTCCAGCTAACAAACTTCCAAAATAAAGCAATACAAAAGGAAGTGCCCCAAGGGTAGATACAACAAAAGACACGAAAAAATAAAAAGTAAACATATTAAACAGCAAGTGGGTCGTGTTTACATGAAGAAAGGCAGAAGACAACAAACGGAAGTATTCCCCCTTTTGAATCTTATGAACTTCAAAACGATACTTGTCAAAAAAAAGATCTTGTTTAAAACCCCTTAAGCTAACAATAATATTTGCCGCTAAAAGGAGTATTCCTACAAATGGAATTTCTTGTAACATTTGGATTAAAGGTCAAATACAATACCCTGTGCCAAGGGAAGTGCAGCGGAATAGTTTATTGTATTGGTTTGTCTTCGCATATACACTTTCCAAGCATCAGATCCGCTTTCACGTCCCCCACCCGTTTCCTTTTCACCCCCAAAGGCACCTCCAATTTCCGCACCAGAAGTTCCAATATTGACATTGGCAATTCCACAATCACTTCCCAAATGCGATAAAAAGGTTTCCGTTTCGCGCATATTGAGTGACATGATCGATGAAGAAAGTCCTTGTTTTACTTCATTTTGAATGACAATGGCTTCTTCAATTTCCCCTTTGTATTGCATTATGTATAAAATGGGCGCAAAGGTTTCTCGATTTACAATAGGTGCATCGTGTTCAATAAGAGCTACGGCAGGTTTTACATAGCACGCACTCCCATACTCATCGGAAGGCAATACGCCCCCTTGAACCAACCAGCTTCCTCCTTGCGCATCTACTTGATCCAAAGCCTCCTTATACATTTTCACTGCATCGGTATCGATCAATGGGCCTACATGATTCTTTTCATCTAGTGGATTGCCGATTCGTAATTGCTGATAGGCTTTTTGCAATACTTCTGTAAACGCATCAAAAATAGATTCGTGGACAATCAGTCTTCGTGTCGAGGTACAACGTTGTCCACAGGTTCCTACAGCTCCAAATACAGCAGCCCGCATGGCGGTGTCTAGGTCTGCATTGGGAGTAATGATGATGGCATTATTTCCACCCAACTCCAAAAGTGATTTTCCCAATCGGGCGCCAACGCGCTGGGCAACATCTTTACCCATTCGGGTAGATCCAGTGGCTGATAACAAGGAAATGCGCTGGTCCTCTGCCATCCACTGGCCTACCTCAGCACCTCCATTAAGCACACAGGAAACTCCCTCTGGAATGTTATTTCCTTTTAACACTTCCGCAATAATGTTTTGACAAGCAATACTGCACAAGGGGGTTTTTTCACTGGGTTTCCAGACACAGACATTTCCACATACCCAAGCCAGAGCCACGTTCCAACTCCATACTGCTACGGGGAAATTAAAGGCCGAAATAATCCCTACAATCCCTAAAGGGTGGTATTGTTCGTACAGACGGTGGGCAGGCCGTTCTGAAGTCATGGTCAACCCGTGCAATTGGCGCGAAAGTCCCACAGCAAAATCACAGATGTCGATCATCTCTTGCACTTCTCCCAGACCTTCTTGAAGGGATTTTCCCATCTCCCAAGAGACCAACTGCCCCAAGTCCAATTTTTTTTCTCGGAGCTTGTTTCCAAATTGTCGTACCAGTTCCCCTCGTTGTGGAGCTGGAATTTTCCGAAAACTCAAAAAAGCGTGTTCAGCTCTTTCGATTAGATTTTCATAATCTTCTACAGTCGCGGTCTGAACGTTTCCTAACAAACTGCCATCTACGGGACTGACAGCTGCTATTTCGGAACCGGATCCCATCCACTGCCCTCCTGTACTACATCCTTTTTGCTTCGGTTCGACGGCTAAATTTTTTAATATCGTTTTGATAGACATAAATTATTTTTTTAATTGTGAGATGAAGGTGCTTTCAAAAATCCGATCTGCGTTGGCCGTTTCAAAGCCTTCTCTTCGGTGTTCGCGACGGAGTTCTGCAGCGGGTAAATCCGCAAATTCGGGAAGCGGGCTGCGCTCGGCAAACTCCACATAACTCCCAGCGATAACTTTTGATTCTTGATTTGCAAAAGAAGCACGAACAGTATTGGCTACAGAACTAGTTTGCCGTAAAAGTTGATCGCCACTTATTTTTATTTCTCCTCCCGAAGTGTTGAGTTGGATTCCGATTTCCTTTAAAAAAGAATTAAAAGATTCCAACTGATTATACGGTTTTGGGAGATCGTGTACACTTATGGTATAGTGGTTTAGATAATATCGATTGTAAATCACCCAAGCCGCATATTCACTTTCGGCCAACAATAATTCATAATCTTCAAGAGAAGGCAACTCCCAAAGTGGCGTTTGAAAATAAGTAGCCACAGCAGTCGCGTCGTTTACGTTTAAATGATCTACTGGATCTGCAGTCACGGTATCGGTATAGGTTCTGATGATTTTTTGGGTCGGTTCCGAAAGTTGATCCACTTTCAACTCGCTGATAAAAACTCGAGGTAAATCCGATGTAGGAGGTGCAAACCAATAGGCGTCTAGCTTTTTGGCTTCAAAATGATAAAACTCCATTCTTTGATAGCCGTGCGCCAAAAAAATCTTTTCAAAAGAAGCAATTCCCAGATTTGGAACCCCCATCGTACGAAAAGCAATATGGTCGTTTATGATTTCACTTTGACTGGCAACCATCCCCTTGCGAACCATGGCAGCTGTAATTTTCCTTACATCGGGGACCCGTTCTGCATAGATCGCAAAGAGCGCATCCAGAATTTGGGTCATGGTGGTGTTGCTTTGAAATTGCATGGAGGTACGTTTTAGAATATTTATAAAAATAAGGCTCCTGTTGGAGTTTCCAAGAATTTTTTAAAAGGAATTTCTTCCTGTTTTAAAAACCCTTTTTGTGGGAGAACCCCCGCTGCAACCAGTTCGATTACAGCCACCAAAGAAGCTGCTGTGGTCCATGATATGGCACGCCATTTCTTTCCCTCAATTTCTATGGGATGAAAGTCTTTGTAGTATTCTTTTCGGGATAAGGTCTTGTTTTGCCAGCCTTCTACAACCGCATAGACATAAACCACGTCCTCTTCTACAGGAGGCTTTGCATTACTTAAAATGCGTTCCAGTTGATCTTTGTCATTTTTTAAAATCAATTCATACATCAAAAAACGCATCAATTTTCCATGACCAGGATAGCGAATGGTTTTGTAATTTAAGGTATCCACCTTGCCTTCAAAAGTATCACAAAGTGTACCCAGCCCACCAGAAGTAGTAAACGCTTCAAATTCTTGCCCTTCAATGTTGATGTATTCAAAGCCTTCCAGCGAGGGGACGAATTTCTTTTGACCGTTATGTATGGCCTCTGCATCGTTTAAATACTCATTGATCACACCATGAGGTGACCAGGTAAAAGAATAGGCCAGTTGACCGTTGGGATACCGAGGCAATGCCCCCACCCGGAGCTCTATATCTCGAATTTGATCAAAACTGTAAGTCAAATCCATTCCTATAATTCCTATTAAACCTGGAGCCAGTCCACATTGGGGAGCCAAAACAGCTTGGGAAGTCGCCCCTAAGTCTTGAATAAATTTTGTAGTCGAAACATCTTCCGTCAAATCAAAATAATGGACTCCTTCATCATGAGCTAACTGAGCTATGGGTTTGTTCAAAAAATAAGGAAGTGCAGAAACAACAGCGTTGTACTTCGAAATTTCACTTTTCATAAAGCCCAAATCTTTGACATCACCTTGAAGACATTCAAAAGGCAAGGTATAATCGTAATGAGGATGCTTTTGATCTAAGGCAGTTACAGTAAAATTTTTGCTTAACAGGACGCCCACTAGACTCCCTACTTTGCCCATTCCTAAAACTAAAATATTTTCCATTTGCAACAAATTATGCGTTTATTGTTATATATGTAACAAATTTAACAGAATTAAAGCAAAGGATTTGTATTCAAACAGCAACTTTGGATTAAAAGTTTTAAACAAACAGAAGCGTTAGAAAAGTGTACTTTTGAAAAAAAAACTAGGTGAACGCACTCATATATTATTTAAGTTTCCCGCTGTTGTGGATTATTTCGCGTTTGCCGTTTCCTGTTTTCTACCGATTTTCGGATCTGGCCTGTTTTATCCTCTATCGCTTGGTAGGTTATCGAAAATCCGTCGTACAAGGCAATCTTAAAAAAGCCTTTCCCAATCTAGCTCCCGCCGAGCTACTCCGAATTGAAAAAAAGTTTTATACGCATTTATGTGATTTGTTTTTGGAAATCATCAAATCCATGGGGATGCGGAAAGAAGAAATGCTGAAGCGCTTTCAGGTTAAAAACATTGAGGTATTAAAAACCTTTGAGGAACAGAATCGCTCGATCTTTTTAGTCTGTGGACACTATGCGTCTTGGGAGTGGATGATGTCCTTAGGATACCATATAAAACACAAGGGCTATGGAATCTACAGACCCATTTCAAACCCCTATTTTGATGCTTTAATAAAAAGAATACGAAGCCGTCACGATGCCTACATGATTCCACAAAAAGAATCGGTTTCTATTATCAAAAACAAAGAAGCCTCAGGAGAATTGGGTATCTATGGTTTTGCAAGTGATCAGTCGCCTAGACCTAAACCGTTGACCTATTGGAGGTCTTTTTTGGGGGTTCATGTCCCTGTCTATAACGGTGCTGAACGTTTGGCAATTAAGCTGGATGTCCCCATAGTATTTGCAAAAATAAAAAGAGTAAAACGCGGTTACTACGAGGTGGAGTTTAAAACCCTGACCAATCAACCCAAATCCTTAAAAAAAAATGAGATCACAAATCTTTTTACTGAATGGTTAGAAGCTCAAATTAAAGAAGATCCAAGCCAATATTTTTGGACGCACAAGCGCTTTAAATACGCTAAAAAAGAAGTTTAATCTCTTGAACAAATCGGCTGGCAAGTGCTGCTGCAGCTGCTTCATTTGTTGCCTCAGTATAGATGCGAATGATGGGTTCTGTATTGGACTTGCGCAGGTGTACCCATTCGTCTTTAAAATCAATTTTTACTCCGTCAATTGTAGAGATTTTTTCGTCTTTGTATTTTCTTGCAATTGTCTCTAAGATTGCATCAACATCCATCCCCTCTTCTAATGTAATTTTATTTTTACTCATAAAATAGGAAGGATAGGTACTGCGGAGTGCAGCGACACTTAGCCCCCTTTCAACCAAAAGGGAGATGAATAAAGCTACACCTACCAAAGCATCCCTCCCGTAATGCAATTCTGGATAAATCACGCCGCCGTTTCCTTCGCCACCGATGATTGCCCCTACGTGTTTCATTTCAGTGACTACATTCACTTCACCTACCGCACTAGCGGTATAGGTTCCTCCGTGCTTCAGAGTCACATCTGCAAGAGCGCGGGTGGAAGACAAATTGGATACGGTAGCTCCTACTTCTTTGGAAAGAATATAATCCGCACAAGCAACCAAGGTGTATTCTTCTCCAAAAAGTTTTCCCTTTTCATCCACAAACACCAAACGATCCACGTCGGGATCTACCGCAATTCCAAAATCGGCACGGTGTTTCACTACAGCTTTGCGTAGATCTCCTAAGTGTTCTTTTAAGGGTTCCGGATTGTGAGGAAACTCTCCATTGGGGGTACAATGTATTTGAATCGTTTCCACGTCTAAAGCCTCCAAAAGTTTTGGGATGGCAATACCTCCTGAGGAATTTACCCCATCTATCACTACTTTAAAATTTCCGTTTTTGATTGCTGCGGTGTTTACGGTTTGCAATGCCAAGGTAGCCTCAATGTGTTTTTCGATGTAGGTTGTATCGGATGTAATACTTCCCAAAGCATCGACTTCAGCATACTGAAAATCTTCGTTTTGAGTCATTTCTAAAATTGTGGCACCCGCTTTAGCGTCAATAAATTCTCCAGCTGCATTCAACAATTTTAGGGCGTTCCACTCCTTGGGGTTGTGACTTGCCGTTAAAATGATTCCTCCTTGCGCTTCTTCCTTAGGGACAGCTACCGCTACAGTAGGTGTGGTGGAAAGGCCTAAATCAATTACATCTACTCCCATTCCTACTAGGGTCTGATTGACCAAAGCGTGTACCATAGGCCCTGAGATTCGTGCATCCCTTCCCGTGACGACGGTTAGCTTTCCTTTATTTTGGGCTTTTAGCCACTGGGCATACGCACTAGTAAAAAGCACAACATCTAAAGGAGTTAGATTGGATTGGGTTTTCCCTCCTATGGTTCCTCGAATACCTGAAATGGATTTGATTAAGGTCATCTCATTGATTTTTATTTGAACTGCAATTTAGCGGATAATCGATTAATATAAATTGATTACCAACTATAATTCAATCGAACCAAACCCATCAAAGCATTGGGAATGTCATTTTGCACTGCGGGTTGAATAATATATTGAACATTGGGCTGGATGGAAAACGCGCGACTGGAATTGAAATGATAGGTCAACTCAATCGCCGTTTCGTTTTTTACAGTACGCCACAAATTTGAAAAAAAACTGTGGGCTACTGCCAATCCCAACACATCGTCATCTCGTTTTGGAAAAATCCCTTGATAGACAAAACCGCCCCCAAGGTAAGCGCTTACTGGATTTAAAGACGTTAGACTATAACCAGCTTGTACAAACCCGTTGAGCCCTTGCGAAAGATCTGACTCCTTACTGAATACTTTATCTGCGATAAAATAGATCCCCTGTGAACGGGGTTTATACGCTGATTCTGTTTCTATGTCTTGAGAATGATTCCAAAAGCCAAGCTTATAGGTGGTTTGCGTCAGACTATCCTTTTGAGAATGGTATTGAAGTTCGTGGATGTTCATCACTCCCTCCGAACGGTTGAGTCGCCAGTTAATGGAATTGGGGTTTTCTGATTCGCTTCCTGGATCGCCATCATAAATGGCGCTGTATAATACTAGATTGGGTTTTATTTTCCAGGACATCACAGCAGCTAAAGTGGCAACAGGAAAAATGGAAGTAGGGACATTTACAGAAATATCGGGTTGGATACCGAAGGAACTGTTGACAAAAAAACTTCCAGCATCACTTACAGCAAAAACGGAATTTAGATTGTGTTGTCCCAACAGCACCGAGAATTGTGCATTGAACTGATGTTCATACCAAAATTCATAGAGACGGGAATGCGACTCAGCCTCAATATTGTTCGCTGCTTGGAGATCGCCCATAAGTGTAGAAAGAGAATTTCCATGGTTATTTAAGAAGTAAACAAAAAAACGTCCTCCTTTCCATAAGCCTAAATTTTGGGTTTCCAATAGAAAAGTCAAGTCGATGTTTCCAAGGTAGGCACCCCCCCGACCCAAACCTCCAACTGCATTGTACGCAAGGTCTGCTGTGTACCCTCCTTCAAATTGAACTTTCTCTTGAGCGAGGGTACTATTTAATAAGAAAAATAGAAAGAAGCAGTGTAGCGCTATGCATTTGGTTGAAAGGAAAAGTGAATAGTTGAAAATCTTATTTTTTGGTTAACAAAAGTCTATAAAAATAACTAATGTAAGCGCTAAGACAAGATAAATAGCGTTCAAAAAACTACTTTTACAAAGTGAATTTTTTAGCCCATGTATACTTATCGGGGAATAATACTGATTTGGCAATAGGTAACCTCATTGCAGATCGAATAAAAGGGAAAACTATAGAATGGCTTCCTTTGGAAATGCAGAAGGGTGTTTTACTCCACCGTGCCATTGATCAATTTACAGACCAACACCCCTTTTTCAAAGAGTGCGTAAGCACCTTATTCCCAAAGTACCGTCACTACAGCAGGGTGATTGTGGATATGTATTTTGATCATTTTTTGGCAGCGCATTGGGAGCAGTTTCACGAACTTCCGCTTCAAGAGTTTTCACGTGCTTTTTACAAAAAACTCCAAAAAGCAAGTGCAGATTTTCCAGAACCGATTCAAAAATTTAGCACAGCTCTCATTCGCTATAATTGGTTTGCACACTACCAAACGATTTCTGGACTGCGTATGATTTTGAAACAAATGGAGCAACGCACACGTTTTCCCTCAAATTTAGCCGCTTCAACTGAAGATTTAGTAGAAAAATATTCCTATTTTCAGGGTCATTTTTTCGAATTTATAAATGAAGTTATCGCCTTTACAAAAACAAAAACAAACGATTTATGAAACTTTTATTTACAAAGAATTATTGCTATTTGACCCTCTGTCTGGTCTTATTTCTCTCGGGTTGTACTCTACCCAAACCGATTAAAGGAGCGGTTGTCAGTGCGCGAGAAGAAGCTTCTGCCATAGGAGTAGCTATAATGAAACAAGGAGGAACCGCCTTTGACGCTATGATTGCCACAGATCTTGCCCTTACGGTTTGTTATCCCAATGCAGGAAACATCTCGGGCGGAGGATTTTTTATGTATCGCACCGCTGCTGGGGAAGTCGGGAGTTTAGATTACCGTGAAAAAGCACCTTTAGGAGCTTCTTCAGATATGTATTTAGACAAAGAAGGAAACATTGTGCCAAATAAAAGTACACTTGGTGGTTTGGCCGTGGGAGTTCCGGGGACCGTTGCGGGGCTTGTTGCAATTCACAAAAAATTTGGAACCTTAGCTTGGGAAGACCTTGTACAACCCGCAATCGATCTAGCACGAGAGGGATACCTAGTTACTGAAAAACAACAACGCAGTTTTGAAAGTAAAAAAGAGACATTCATTGCGCTAAATGGTCCTGACACCTTATATGCACAGGGATTTCAAGCGGGCGATCGGGTTCAAAATACCGCTTTGGCAGAAACTCTTGAGCGCATTGCCATGTTTGGCAAAGCCGGCTTCTACGAAGGTCCTGTTGCGGATGATCTTGTAGAACGAGTTCGAGAAACGGGAGGCATCATTACCCACGAAGACCTCTTAGCTTATGAACCCGTTTGGAGAGATCCCATTAACTTCCAATACAAGGAGTTAAACATTTACTCGATGGGTCCTCCATCCAGCGGGGGAATCTGCCTTGGGCAAATACTAAAAATGATTGAACCTTATGATGTAGGTCAATACGAACACAATTCCGTGGAGGCAATGCAAGTCATTGTAGAGGCTGAACGTCGTTCGTATGCAGATCGAAGTTTGTATTTGGGAGACCCAGATTTTATTCAGATTCCAAAAGACAGCCTTTTAGATGTCGATTATTTAAACGAAAGAATGAATTCTTTTACATTCGAAAAAGCCACAAAATCAACGGATATCGCCCCTGGAACAATTCAATGGGAAGAAAGTGAAGAAACCACACACTATTCCATTGTAGATCCTATGGGAAATGCCGTAGCCGTCACCACGACACTTAATGGAAGTTACGGCTCCAAAGTGTTTGTAGAAAAAGGAGGTTACTTTCTCAATAACGAAATGGACGACTTTAGCAGTAAACCTGGAGTGCCCAATATGTTTGGGTTGATCGGAGGAAAAGCCAATGCGATTGCACCACAGAAACGTATGCTCAGCGCAATGACACCTACCCTAGTGGAACGCAATGGAAAATTAGCCATGGTGGTGGGGACCCCAGGAGGATCGACCATCATCACTTCTGTCTTACAAACGATTTTGAATGTTTATGAATTTGAGATGGATGTACAAAGCGCAGTATCAGCAGCCCGTTTCCACCATCAGTGGCTTCCAGATGTAGTGGTCTTTGAACCAGGACGCTTTGACCCTGCTCTAATAAAATCCCTGCAAGACAAGGACTACAACATCAAAGAAGAGTACAGTCGAATCATAGGGCGTGTAGATGCCATTCAGATCTCTGATTCTGGAGAAATTACCACGGGAGCAGACCCCAGAGGAGACGATACCGCAGTTCCTCTTTTTTAACGTTAAGGGACGTATAAAGTGCTTTTTATATCTATTTTTGTAGGCTGATGCTATGAAAGAAAATACGGAAACCATACATATAGAAGGGGCACGAGTGCACAACCTGAAAAATATCCATTTGGATATTCCCAGAGATCAACTGGTGGTAATCACAGGACTCTCTGGGAGTGGTAAATCCTCACTGGCCTTTGATACTATTTATGCTGAAGGCCAACGCCGCTATATGGAGACGTTTTCTGCTTATGTACGTCAGTTTTTGGGAACCATGGAACGCCCTGAAGTCGACAAAATAGACGGGCTCTCCCCCGTAATTGCAATCGAGCAAAAAACAACTTCCAAAAGCCCGCGTTCCACCGTGGGCACGATTACAGAGCTGTATGATTACATCCGTCTCTTGTATGCGCGAGTTGGAACGGCCTACAGTTATATTTCACAAGAAAAAATGGTCAGCTATACCGATTCCCAAATTCAAAAGCTGATTTGTGAAGAGTATTTAGGAAAGAAAATCACCTTACTAGCCCCTATCATCAAATCCAGAAAAGGGCATTATCGCGAGCTTTTTGACTCGCTTTCACGACAGGGGTTTTCGAAAGTTCGAATCGACCAAAATGTAATTGACTTGCGACCCGGCATGAAAGTAGATCGTTATAAAACACATGATATAGAATTGGTCATTGATCGGTTTAGTGTAAAAGAGGATAAAGAATTCCTCAAGCGATTGGAAGCTTCCATGACTACGGCAATGCACTACGGTCAGGACATACTGATGATTCTCGATATGGAGGAATCTGGTGTACGCTACTTTAGTCGAAATTTAATGTGTCCTAGTTCTGGGATTTCCTATCCTGCTCCGGAGCCCAATACTTTTTCGTTCAATTCTCCGAAAGGCATGTGCCCCGACTGCAAGGGACTGGGGGTTCAACACAAAGTGAATTTAAAAAAACTGATCCCTGACGATACCCTATCAATCGCGAAAGGGGGATTCGCACCTTTGGGAACAAAAAAAAATAACTGGACCTACAAACAAATTGAAACCATAGCCACTTGCTATGATTTTTCACTTTCCGATCCCATCAGCGACATTCCAAAACAAGCCCTAGAAGTACTCCTAAAGGGAAGTCGTGAAAAATTTGAAATCCCCTCTAAAACTTTAGGAATTACGCGTTCCTACAAAATTGATTTTGAAGGTTTTGAAAATTACATTCAAAACGCCTATGAGGAAGCAGCCACCACTACAAGTATTAAAAGATGGGCAGATGGATTTATGGACAGTTATCAATGTTCGAGTTGTAATGGATCTCGACTGAGAAAAGAAGCCTTACATTTCAAAATTCGAGAGACTACCCTTGCGGATTTGGTTGCTATGGACTTAAAAGACCTTTATGATTGGACACAGCAATTGCCCGAATACTTGAATGAAAACGAAAAGAAAATTGCTACAGAAATCGTTAAAGAAATTTTAGTTCGTTTGCAGTTTCTTTTGGATGTGGGGCTCGAGTACCTTCAACTTAATCGTTCCTCCAAATCCTTATCAGGAGGTGAGGCACAACGAATTCGACTAGCAACTCAAATTGGATCTCAGTTGGTGGGTGTGTTGTATATTTTGGATGAGCCCAGCATTGGTCTTCATCAGCGGGACAACAGTCGGCTGATTGATTCGCTTTCCTCGCTGAGGGATTTGGGAAATTCGGTCTTGGTGGTAGAACACGACAAAGACATGATGCTACGCGCAGACCACCTTATTGATATGGGTCCGCTAGCAGGAAAAAACGGAGGAGAAATTATTTCCCAGGGAACTCCAAAAGAAACCCTCGAAAAAGATACCTTAACCGCCAACTACCTCAATGGCAATTTGCAGATTGCGATACCCGAAAAAAGAAGAAAAGGGAATGGCAAAAAAATCAAACTCAAAGGATGCACTGGGAATAATTTGAAAAATGTTGACATTGCGATCCCTCTCGGTTTAATGATTGGAGTTACGGGTGTTTCAGGCAGTGGAAAATCAACCTTAATTAATGAAACGCTGTATCCCATACTGAACAGTCATGTCTATCGAGGAGTAAAAGTACCCATGCCGTATGACAGTGTAAAGGGGTTAGAACATATCGATAAAGTTGTAGACATCAACCAAAGTCCTATTGGCAGAACACCGCGCAGTAATCCCGCTACCTATTGCGGTGTATTTAGTGAAATTCGAAACTTATTTACCCAAACACCCGAAGCGCAAATTCGGGGGTATAAACCTGGACGCTTTAGCTTCAATGTGGTAGGAGGCCGCTGTGAAACCTGTCAAGGAGGAGGAATGAAAGTCATCGAAATGAACTTCCTGCCAGATGTATATGTAGAATGTGAAAGTTGTCAAGGAAAACGATTTAATCGCGAAACGTTGGAGATTCGATACAAAGGAAAGTCCATCGCAGATGTACTCAATATGTCCATAAATGAAGCCTGTCGCTTTTTTGAACCCATTCCAAAAATTTACAGAAAACTCAAAACTATACAAGATGTAGGACTAGGCTATATCAATCTGGGACAGTCTTCCACTACCCTCTCAGGTGGGGAAGCACAACGTATTAAACTCGCTACTGAGCTCTCTAAAAAAGACACAGGCAAAACCTTTTATATTTTAGATGAACCTACCACAGGACTTCACTTTTGAATGTGCTAACTATTTTAGTGGACAAAGGCAATACCGTACTAATCATCGAACACAATCTGGATGTGATCAAACAAGTGGATTATATTTTTGATATGGGACCTGAAGGGGGGCGCTACGGAGGTGAATTACTCTGTGAAGGAACCCCCGAAGACCTTTTAAAATACAAAGAAAGTCACACTGCCCAGTTTTTGAAAAAAGAATTTGAAACGTCCTTAATACCCCAAAAAACATGAACGAATTACGAAAAAAAAATTGGAACGAAATCAAAACGAATGACTCATGGGCACTCTTTAAGATCATGAGTGAATTTGTCAATGGCTACGAAAAACTAAGTGCCATTGGTCCTTGTATTTCAATTTTTGGTTCCGCACGAACCCCTTCAAACCATCCTACCTATGAACTCACAGTTGCTATTGCAAAAGCAATTGCTTCCTCCGGGTATGGGATCATCAGTGGTGGGGGGCCTGGAATTATGGAAGCGGCCAACAAAGGTGCGAAGGAAGCCGGAGGTGTTTCGGTTGGATTGAACATCAGCCTCCCCATGGAACAAGATAGCAATCCGTTTATTGATCAAGACAAACTCATCGATTTTCAGTACTTTTTTGTCCGTAAAGTCATGTTTGTCAAATACGCTCAGGGGTTTGTCGTCATGCCCGGAGGAGTCGGTACCTTAGATGAACTCTTTGAAGCTTTCACATTGATTCAAACGGAAAAAGTAATAAAATTTCCCATCATTCTGGTAGGACGCGACTATTGGAAAGGATTGATCGACTGGATCAAAGAAAAACTTTTGGGAGAACAAAACATCAGCCCAGAAGATTTGGACCTCTTTGAAGTGGTCGATACCGTGGAAGAGGTCATGGAATGTATAGAGCGGTTTTATACAAAAGACAACTTTAAACCTAATTTTTAGATGTCAAAGACTCCCTCTTTTTGCTACTGTATTCTTTTGCTTGTTGCAACATTAGGTTGGAGTCAGACAGATTATACTATTGATGTACAATTGGATACGGAGAATGAATCTTTGATTGTTTCTCAAACCCTAACCTTTCAAAATCCAAGTGAACAGCCTCTTTCTAAAATCTACTTGAGTGATTGGGCAAATTCTTACCAAGGAACCCCCTCCGCTTGCAAATCATCTTGCCAATCAGTTCAATCGCAGCTTTTATTTGAGTGCTAAAAGTAAATTGGGATACACCCGTATCCAAGAACTCAAGTACAAACAAAAAGAAGTGACTTGGTCCCGACTGGAGGATCAATTGGATTTGATCCAGATCGATTTGGACAACCCGATTGCTCCAAAACAAGAAATCACACTAACGCTGCTCTATGTAGTTAAAATCCCGGACGACAAATTTACGGGACTAGGAATTAATGCCAACGAACGCTACTTCCTCAGAGACTTTTTTATTAGCCTGACTCCCTTTCGAGAGAACAACTGGCTTTTACACAGCAATTTGGGATTGAGAGACAACAGCCACTTGTCTTCCAATTATTCTGTAAATTGGACCTATCCCGGCACCTACTATTTAGCAAGTAATCTAGAGCAAATTTCAAACTCAAGCAGCCCATCAGATGGTCTCAACATCTCACAATGGAAAGGAGTCCACGTCTCCAGTCCTGATTTTATTTTCAATACAGAAAATGAATATGAAATCTTTACTTTAGGTGACGGATTTACTATCGTGACAGATATTTTACCCAGTAAAAACAGTGAGGTAAACCTCAAATCGTCTCTTAAAAAAATACATCAATTTGTCGGAACCTTTTTACTCCCTTTAGATCAAAAAAAACTACTTGTTTTAAGGAAAGACTACGCTAAAAATCCTTTGTTTGGTATCACCGAAGCCCTTTCTTTTTTAAATCCTTTTAGCGATGCTTTTATATATGAAACAAAATTTATCAAGGCCTATCTAGCCACGTATTTACACGAGTTGTTTCGTATCGACAAGCGGAAAGATCATTGGATTCCTGGTGGAATTCAAACCTACGTCATAATGAAATACGTGGAAACATTTTATCCGGATAGTAAATTCCTTGGGGCGCTGAATGAATTTAAATTTTTTGGAATTCGTCCCTTTAAAAGATACAGTGCTGCTCAAATTGGCTTTAACGAAAGTTTTTCTTTTATTTATGAGTGGGCAGAACACGGCAATCGGCAACAGTCCGATACCTTAGGAAGAGAACAACTCACAAAATCCAATGAACTCTTAAATTCACCCTATCATGTAGGTTCGGGTTTGTTTTATTTAGATCAATATTTAGGTAAAAACATTCTTTCTGAGGGAATTTATGAATTTTCTAAAACTAGAGGTCAGCAGTCCTTTGAAACAATTTTAGAAGAAAAAAGCAATGAAAATCTGAATTGGTTTTTTGAAAATTACCTTTCCGATCGGGAAGCATTCGACCTGTACATCAAAAACATCCTCAGGAACAAACAATCCCTTTTTGTCACCATCAGTGAAAAGAACAATAAATCGGTGCCTTTTAAATTGGATTTGGTCAAAGACGACAGTCTAGTAAAAGAACAATGGATTCACCATAAAGGAAAAGATACCATCATCCAACTAAAAAGAGAGGATATTGATTTTTTAGTGATTAATTCCAATCGTTTTTTACCTGAAAAAAACCGACTTAACAACTGGAAATACCTCAAATCCTCCACTGGATTTAAACCGTTAAAATTTACGTTTTATGGGGATAGTGAAAATTTGAAACGCAATCAGATTTTTTATCATCCCATATCCGATTTCAATGTCTATGATGGGTTTACGGGAGGCATGCGAATTTATAACACTCGGGTAAAAAATCAACCTTTTGAGTTGGACTTACACCCACAGTACTCGTTCAAGGAAAATGACTTTGTCGGCTTTTTTAGAACCCGCTACCGCTTTATCAACCACAAAAGTAAAAACTACCTCAATCAAGCCTTTATCACAGGAAAAAGCTACCACTACAATACCAATCTACGCTATACTTCCATTCAACCTTCTTTTTCCATGTACTTTAGGCCTTTGGATTTAAGATCCAATAAAAGACAATTGTTAAATATTTCCTGGTACAATGTCTTTCGCGACCGAGATCCTGAGGTCGAAGTCAATCCCGACTACAGTGTGGTCAGCTTACTCCACGCCTATAATAATGAAGATGCGGTCAATAAGTTTTCTACGAGTTCCAATCTTGAAGTGGCTAGCAAATTTGGAAAAATCCAC
>Ga0209308_10002344_pt1 | contig 16509 bp, 18 predicted proteins | sample COGITO_mtgs_1204_3_FD_184806 | JGI IMG/M metagenome (GOLD analysis project Ga0209308, IMG submission 184806) | Pelagic marine microbial communities from North Sea - COGITO_mtgs_120405 (SPAdes) (version 2) | ecosystem: Environmental > Aquatic > Marine > Epipelagic ...
AACGGCCTCGATGGACCTGAGTTGGCAGCGGTGCTGTCTGCCCTGGTCTACGAGACGCGGGGCGTCGGACGTGGCCCGTCGTTTCGTTGGCCGACAAGCCGCGTGCGTAAGACAACCGGTCGCCTGCAACAGATGGCGAATAGGTTGCGTAATCTTGAACAACTGCGCCTCGATGATTTCTTGACCCGAGAGCCAGATCCTGGTCTCGTCGAGACGGTGTATGGCTGGGCACTGGGCGAGCCGTTGGATGTCGTGCTCGACGAGGAGATGACAGGCGGCGACTTTGTGCGCTCGATGCGCATGGTGGTGGACATCTGCCGTCAGGTGGCCTCGGTCGCAGATGGTGAGCTCCGGGAAGCGGCCCGAGATGCGGTGTATGCAATCGATCGAGGCGTCGTCCGCGGCGCCAGCGATCTCGTGGCCACGGCTGACGAAGAAGAATAATCGGCCGCTGTGGCAATTGCGAAGGGAGAGCAGTGGGGGCGTCCAGGACTGCTGCCCCCGGGTGCGCCAATTGCATCCAGCGATGCCGATGCGGCCACATACCTGCAGACGGCCAGCACCACGGCCAGTGCAGCGCCCCGGATAATTGGACTCGAAGCGGGAGATCTGGCTCGCACCCTTGGTATCCGGGCGCTGTACGACCCGAGGTCACCGAAACATCTTGTGCCGGTCGACGCGCTCGAAGTTGAACTCGACGATGGGTCGGTGCACCACGGGGTAGCGCACGCTGTCATCGGTTCTGTGCGGTGGCGTCGAGGGGCCGTGGCCATCATGAACGCTGCCTTCATCGGCACACGTAATATTGCTCCTCGTGCTCATCCCGGTGATGGAAAGGTTGATGTGGTCTGTCTCGATCTGGATCTAAGTGATCGAACAAAGGCCTGGAAACGGATGGTCACTGGCACCCATGTGCCCCATCCGAACATCACGATCCGGCAACGCCAAGATGGTGCCATCGAACTCGATCGACCGGCGCGGGTGCGTGTCGATGGCCGCTCAGTGGGGACGAGCGCAACCGTGCGCTATCGGGTCATTTCAGGTGCTGTCGTGGTCGCCGTGTCGTGACCAAACACATTGACACGGCAACATGTCCGACTTGGTCTGAGATCCCGCCTAAGGTTTGCATCCTGTGAGCGCCTACATCGCCGAAGAATTCGACGACGCCGAAGCCGACGTGCTTCGTCGGTACTTCACCAATCTGGACCTCCCCGTCTTTGCGTTAGTGAACTTGCCCGAAGTTGTTAAGGGTGCGTTGTTCGCGCGCTATTCCCGATCTGCTAAATCGCTTCGTCGACTGTTCCTTGATGAGTTCGTTGGAGACCTCGACATCGAGGGCGACGTCACCATCGATGCGACGGTTGGGCTGGAACGTGCCGAAGAGCTGTACACCCGAATCTTCTTCGAGTACGGCGACGACTCTGTCGCCCAGCTCGGTGGTGTGCATCTGGCGTGTGAGCAGGCCTCTAACCTGCTGACCAAAGTGCTCGAGTGGGGTCGGCTCATGTCGTACCTCGAGCAGAGCACCCGGTACATCGCATACGACACCCGTTTGGGCGGTCGTTACCGGTACTACCGACCGCCTGCGGTACTCAAGTCTGAACTCGGCACTCGATATGTAGCCGAGATGGACCGCATGTTCTCGGGTTATTCGGCTTTGATCCCAGGGCTAACCGAATTCTTCCGCACCCAAACACCGAAGCGCGAAGCCGACTCGGACTTCATCTATCGTCAAGCCATCAAGGCCAAAGCCCTGGATTCGATCCGGGGCATGTTGCCAGCGGCATCGATTTCGAACCTCGGTATCTACGGCACCGGCCAGGCCTACGAAGCGCTGTTGCTCCGTATGCGAACGCATCCGTTGCCCGAGGCGCAGGCCTATTCCGACATGATGCTGACGGAACTGCGCAAGGTCATTCCGTCGTTCCTACGTCGAGTAGATATCGAAGATCGTGGTATTGCAACAAGCAACTACTTCGAGACCAACCACGGTGCGATGTCAGATATTGCGTCGTCGATCTTTGGTGATACTGAACCAGAACCTGCTCCAGGTGTTCGACTGTTGGACTTCGACCCAGAGGGCGAAGCCAAGGTGGTCGCTGCTGCGTTGTATCCGCACACCATGTTGCCAGAAGACCAGGTCATGCGACGAGTGCATGCCATGTCGGTCGAGGAACGGGTGGCAATCCTGCGGGCGTACTGCGGGGAACGAACGAATCGTCGCCACCGGCCCGGAAGGGCTCTCGAGAGGCCGTTCTACCGTTTTGATGTACTCGCTGACTACGGCGCTTTCCGTGATCTGCAGCGACACCGGATGATGACGATCGACTGGCAGACACTTCGACCGGATCATGGCTATGAGAAGCCCGAAGCGGTTGAACTCGCGGGTGTTACCGGCGAGTTCGAAGACGTTATGGAACGTTCAGCGGAACTGTTCGACACCCTGGTTGATCCGTTTCCGACCGAAGCGTCCTACGCCGTGTCGCTCGCCTACAAGCTGCGATTTGTTATCGACCTGAATGCACGTCAAGCCATGCATATGCTTGAGCTTCGGACCTCGCCTCAGGGCCACCCGGCCTACCGAGTCGTCTGCCAAGACATGCACCGATTGATCGCCGAAGAGGCCGGACACCATGCGATCGCCGAGATGATGCATTTCGTAGACCATTCCGAAGAACAACCCTTGGAACGGCTCGATGCCGAGCGGCGGGCCGAAGCAAAAAGGTCCGGGCTGTCCGGTTAGGTTGCCGTACGTGACAATGAACCTTGGATCGGTGCGCCCACTTGGGCGCTGCGCTGTCTATAGTCCCGCGATACAGAGATTTCGAATGGACACCCCCTGTGGCTGAAGACGAAGAAATAGTCGAAACCGAAGAGCTTGAACTTGCCAACACAGGCGACGATGGCGACGAGCTTGATGAAGACATCGAAGACGATGATTTCGAAGACGAGGTGTTCGCCGTCGATGGTGAGTTCTCCGATGACGATGACGATGACGATGATGATGAAGACGACGACGATGCCAAAGCTGCTGCCAAGCAGACTGCAGCCAAGGCCGACGAAGACGACGAAGACGAACCAGATCCCGATGATGTCGAAGAGGACCTTGACGTCATCCTGAAGGATCGTCTTGCTTCAGGCGATGACCTCGACGACGACGAGGAAGACGACGAAGATCAGGTCGTAGCACCGCCGATTACCGCGACCGAGGGCGACAAGGTCGCACCCAAACGCGAAGACGAGTGGACCTGCACCGGGTGTTTCCTGATTGTGTCGGCCCGCCAGTTCGGCAAACGTTCTACTGCGACCTGTCCGTCTGGGGTGTCGGACTGTCCTTCGCTTGCGAAGTTGTGAACCCAACGGGCGGCGACAAGTCAGTGATTGATCGGATGCTCGATGCGGGCGTGTTTGCCCCACTCGGACTTCTGATCACCCGCGATCAGGTGCGTGACGACGTCGTCGCCGCTGGCCGCAAGCAGGTGGCGTTCGCCCGATCACTTGGCAGGGCAGCGCTACAGGGATTTACACGCGGCACTTCTGCTGCCCCAGCGACACCCACTGCTCCCGTAGTTGTCGAGGTCCCCGGGTATGACACCATGACTGCTCGTGACGTTGTAATGCTGCTCAAGGCAGCTACTACAGCGCAGGCACAATGGATCAAGTCTCACGAGTCAGCCGGCAAGCGGCGGGTGACGATCCTGCGCGCAGCCGACAACGTTCTCGGCTGACGTGCCCGATCTCGTCTCTGCACGTCCGGCAACACCAGCCGACACCATGGTCACGGCAGCACTTGCACAACAGGCGATGGTGACCGTGCGAGATGAACGGGGCGGACGTTGGCATCTCGACCACGATAGCGACACCACCGATCCTGCGACCCGCCATGCGCTCGCTCTACAAACAGCTGGTCAGCAGCTTGTGGTCGGATGCATCGAAGACGTGGTTGTCGGTTACGGGCTGGCATATCTGAGCCCTACGACTGATGGCCAGATCTGCATGATCGAGGAGCTGGTGGTGCACCCACGGGCCCAAGCAATCGGTGTTGGATCTGAAATCTTGGCCCAGGTGCGATCGTGGGCGATCGCAACGAGTTGTCAAGCCATCGAATCTCAGGTGCTACCGGGCAATCGGGCAGCGAAGAACTTCTTCGAGCGAGTGGGCATGAAGACCCGCAAGATGCGAGTCAGCGCAGACCTCTAGCCCGTACCTGCGTTAACGCCGACCCTTGTTGTTGCGCTTGCGGGGTTTGACCTCGATATCAAACAACGCCGCAATACCGGGTAGCCGGTGAGCAAGACGGTCAACAGTGTCGAGCAACTCGTCGTCGGTGTCGGCATCCTCGGGCTTGGCCTCGGGAGCGATCAAACGACGGATGGGTGACCCAGCGAGCGCCTCGAGCACCATGGTCCACCGATGAGGTTCTTCGTCGGGGCTCAAGGCCTCGGTGGTCGCAGCGCTGAGCTGTTCGACCAGGTCGAGCGGAAGCGGCACACCAGCCTTGACTGGGCGCCCACTATTGCGAAGCGCACGTACGACACGTCCTTCTGCCAGTGCCTCGCGAAGATCACGTGACCAGGCACCCTGGTCCTTGTCGATGCGAGCAGCAAGCTTGCTGCGGAGCATGGCCTGGGTTTCTGCGATTATTTTGTCGGACGCAAAGGCATCACCGGCGATGACGATCTTGCGAAGTTCTCGCACATCTGCGGTGTCCATCTCGGCAGCAGCGGCTTCGGCCTGGTCTCGCCATTCGGCGATTGCCAATGCCGGCAGAAGGTCGTCGGCGATTCGCATGATCGGGCCCACGTCGATGGCGTCGCGGCCCGCAGCCACTGCGGCTTTGTTCTGACGTGCAAGCGCACCAGAGACGCCGTCGCGGCCTTCGTGAACGAGTTGCTCGGCGACAGGGCGCCGGCCTTCGGGCAACGAGGCAACCCATGCTTCGCGATGGGTTCGTTTGACGTTGAGTTGGTTTCGGCGGTTCTGACCGCGGCCGCCGCCATCGCGGTTGTCTCTGCCTTTGTTGTCGCCCCGGGGACCGCGTTCGTCGCGGCTATCGCGCGGCCCGCTGCGTGCACCATCGCGCCCACCACGACCTCCGTCGCGCCCCCCACGGCCACCGCCTCGACCCTTCTTGGCGAGTTGGGTGGTGACAGCTTCGGTGTGCTGCTGGGTACCAATGACCTCGAGCCGCTCGACCTGGTTGGGCTTTGCGCCCTTCGGCGCGGCGATCGAGATCAGCTCGGCTCCGTCCAAGGTGAACTCTGCTTCGGCCCGCAAGACGTCGCCGACGGCGCATCCTGCTGGTAACAAGGAAGCACTAAAGTCGCCCTTTGGTTGTTTCGCTCCGGCGGCACGCCACGTAAACGTGCCGTCGCCGCGATCGCTGGTGACCTCAATATCGATGCGTGTAGACATGACGATTGTCAAAGCTATCCGGCCGCGAGGCAACTGAAACGCTTCTTTGTGAACCAACAATGATCTGGCGCGAACGATTAGCTCCAGTTTTGGCCTACGCTTGCCGTGGTGTTCACGACCCGGGCGGTAAAACCGAAGCAAAGTCGGCGTTCTGCAGCGGGTCGACGAGATGTTTGGGTAGCAGCGAGTTGCATGCTGATGATCGCGTTTGTGGCCTCGGCTTGTGGTGGTTCTGATGCGGCAACGAGCCAGATAGCGACCAACGACGACAGCGTCGATGTCGGTGGCACGTCGCCTGGTTCCACCATTCTGAATTCGACCGCTGTCGCCACGACAATCCCAGTGGCAGCTCCGACACCGGTGCCGCCACCAACACCGATTCCACTTCCAACGGTGCTACCTGAATTCGGGCCTACGGGGAGACCAACGGCGGCTGGCGAGGTCCAGGTGCTCACGGCAAAGGCATCGGTCTCACGTCCAGTCGTGTATGACGAACCCGAGGGCAAGCCAATCCCAGTTACTTACGAGTACCTGAATGGAACCATCGACCCCACCTATGACTGGTTCGTGAACCCCACGTATTTTGGAAACGCACTGGCGGTGATGGTGCTCCAGGGTGAGCCAGGCGACGCATGGGCCGAAGTGCAGATTCCGACCCGACCAACCATGCGTGGTTGGGTCAACGCCGATGACTTCACCTGGTCCTCGTCGAACTACTACGTTCAGGTCGATGTCGGTACCAATCAGGTCAAGGTGTGGAACGGTGACGAAGTGATTGTGGACCAGATCGCTGTCGTGACCGGTGATGTCGGACGTGAAACGCCGGTGGCGTCGACCTACATCGATGAGATCATGCCCGGGCCGAGCGGCGCCTACGGTCCGTGGTTGCTGAGTCTGGGTGTCTTTAGCGAGGCGATCAATACGTTCGGCAGTGCAGGTGGTCTGCCAAAGGTCGCACTCCACGGCACCAACCGGCCAGACCTGCTTGGTCAGTACGCTTCGAATGGATGTATCCGGCTGCCGAACGACGTGATCACGATGCTCGCATCCGAGGTGCCGGTTGGTACTCGCGTCGATTTGATTCGCAGTAGCTGAGCCGTTAGGTCGTATCCTTGCGCACGTGAGCGCTGACCTCGAAGAACACCTCGAACTCTCACTGGATTTCGACAAACTGGCGGGCGTCGCAGCGACCGATCAGGCGGTGGTGCCTGTGGTGCTCCAACACGTCGACACTGGTCAGGTGTTGTTCGTGGGTTACGCGAACGAACTTGCCTTGCAGACGAGTTTGCACGAGCGAATTGCGGTGTTGTGGTCAACGAGTCGCAATGAGCTGTGGCGCAAGGGAGCAACGTCGGGTGACACGTTGGTGTTGATCGATGTCCGGGTCAATTGCGAGCAAAACTCGTTGTTATACATGGTCAGACCGGTTAACTCTGGGGTCTGTCACACCGTTGGCAGTGACGGCAGTACCCGGCCGAGTTGTTACTACCGGGCGATTACCGATATCTCGTCACTTCGTTTCGTCGACGATGGTTGATTTCTCGCTCCTACCAGCCGGTCTGCTCGATGATGCCGGGTTGTCGCGACCCAAACTCGTTGCGATGTTTGCTGTGGCTGTAGCGACAAGCATCGGCCTCGGCTTCGTGAGCTGGGGTGGCACTGTGATCTATCCGTTTCGGTTGTTTGCGACTTGGGCCCACGAAATGGGCCATGGCATTGGCGCACTCGTCACCGGCAATAGTTTCCAGGAACTCAACATCTACCGCTCGCTGGGAGGCCAGGCCCTCATCGGCGGTGCAGATGGGTTCTCCCAGGTCATCGTTTCGTCTTTTGGCTTGCTCGGTCCAGCAGTGCTGGGTGCCGCCGTACTTCTCGCTGGCAGTCGGGTGCGCACTGCTCCCTACGTGCTCGGTGCGCTCGGTGGAGCGGTCGTGCTGTCGGCCCTTGTCTGGATCCGAAACCCCTTCGGGTTTTTTGCCATGGTCGCGATAGCAGTTGCTCTTGTGCTGGTCGCACGGTTTGCACCACCGATAGCCGGGGTAGCGGTGGCTCAGTTACTGGCGGTGCAGCTCACATTGGCAGCATGGTCGAGCCGCGACTATCTGTTCATCAAGGAATTCGAACGCAACGGACGGTTCTTCGATTCAGACACTCAGAACATCGCCGACGAATTGTTCCTGCCGTACTGGTTTTGGGGCAGTCTGGTCGGCGTTATCTCCTTACTCGTCGTCGTCTGGGCCTTCTGGGTGGCCTGGCTTCGTCCACTCGCCAACCAGGAAGCATCATGAATTCGTCACAACTACGCGCATTGATCGTCGACGATCCAATCGAAGCATGGAACGCTGCTGGTTTCGCTGGCGAAGATGTCGTCACCATTGGGTCCACAACCATTGTCACCACCGCTGCCAGCGAGAATCGGGGCGACGGTCATCGACATGGCATCGTTGGGGCGTCAATTGACGGCGTGGGTGAACTCGACGGGCTCCAACTTGGTACCTGGCGCGCTGCTGCCGCAGAGATTGACACGATTGAGCACCCGAACGGCGTGGTGGCGATCGATCATGTGGTCGTCATGACTCCCGATTGTGACCGGACAACCGAGGCATTCGAGGCACAGGGCATCGAAGCTCGTCGGGTCCGTAAAATAGAGTTGGCCGATGGCGATCGGCGTCAGACCTTCTTCTGGCTAGGCGACGTGATCTGCGAACTTGTTGGACCCGATACTGCTGACGGCGACGGCGCAGCTCAATGGTGGGGCCTGGCGCTTACAGTGCGTGATCTCGAAGCGACTGCAGCGATGTTGGGCGACTTTGTCACCCCGATTAAGCCTGCGGTGCAATCGGGACGCTCCGTGTGCACCCTCCGTCGCGATGTTGGTCTGGGCGTGCCGATTCTTTTCATCTCTGAGCATGTGGCGAGCGACGAACAAACGACCCCATGATGCACGAACTATCGCTCTACGACGGCCTCACCACGACCCGAACCATCCGCCGTTATCAGGACATCGAGGTCACCGACGAGCAACTGGCCACGGTGATGCACCTGGCGACCCGAGCTCCTTCCGGCTCAAATCGCCAACCATTCCGGTTTGTCGTGCTTCGAGATGGTCCACGAGCCCGCAACGTGCGTGCGCTCCTGGCGGAAGGAGCGGCCGAGGTTTGGGGCCAGAAACGAGCGCGCCGCGAGTTCTCCGACGGCGACCCATCTCCCGCAACTATTCGGATGTTGGCATCCATGGAACAGTATGTCGCCACGTTCGCGGATGCTCCGGTGATCGTGCTTCCGTGCATGCTTCGTTACCGGGATCCCACGCCGAGCGAAGGTGCCTCGGTCTATCCGGCGGTGCAGAACTTATTGTTGGGTGCCCGTTCTGTTGGCCTCGGCGGAGCCCTCACCATGTTTCATCAGACCCGCGAAACCGCCATCCGTGCCGCGTTAGAACTCCCAGACGCGGCGTTCATTGCCGGCACGATCACACTTGGTGTCCCTGCAGGCCGTCATGGGCCGGTCCGGCGTCGTCCGATGTCACAGCTTGTGTTTGAAGATCAGTGGGACGTGAGTCCCAAGTGGGCGGTGGACCCCGCAGGCACCCGATTTACCGGCGGCCCCAAGAATGCCTAGCAGCTGATGGCCAACGGTTAGCGACTAGCCGAGTACGTGCTCGAGCGCTGTCAGAAGATGATCGATGTCGGCCTGCGAGGTGTAATGCACCCATGACACTCGGATGACACCATTGGCCACGTCGAGACCGACTCCGTCGAGGACGCGCGGGGCATAGAAATCCCCAGCGCTTGCCATGATCCCGTGGTCGACAAGACCAGCTGCGACCTGTGCGCTTTGTTGACCTTCGGCCGCAAACGCAACCGTGGGACAGCGGTGCATTCCTGCCGATGCCTCGGTTGGGCCAACAACCCGGACATCGGAGCGGGCGTCGAGCCACCGCAAAACTGGCTGTAATAACGCTGTTTCGTGGCTCTGCCACGCGTCTTTTGCCGCTTCACACGCGCCCCTCAAGTCACCGTCGTAGCCGGGGGTGGTTGCTTCGACATAATCGAGCACGGCGCCGGCTGCAGCGACTTGTGCATGGTCGGGCCCGGCAGGCGCCATCCGTTTTCGAGGAGCATCGGCGTTGAAGTGATGGCTCTGGTTGGGTAGCCATTCTGCGAGTTCATCCCGCAGCACCATGAGTCCTTGATGGACGCTGTAGGTCTTGTACATGCTGAAGAGATACACATCGGCACCAAGTTCTCCTACATCGACGAAACCATGAGGTGCATACGACACGCCGTCGACGATTGTTCGAGCCCCCGCCTGACGGGCTAGGGCGCAGATGGCAGCGACATCGTTCTCGGCACCCACAATGTTGGAACAGTGTGGGAAGGTGAGCAGTTTGGTCGACGATGACAGGAGCGCTTCAAGGTCAGCAAGGTGGAGCTCGCCGGTGGTTTGGTCGACACCCCACTCGCGTAACGTTGCTCCGGCTGCTTCGACCATGCGGCGAGTCGCTCCGGTATTTGCTTCGTGATCCTGGTTGGTCACGATGACCTCGTCTCCGGGCTTGAGCCGTTCGCCGAACGCCTTGGCGAGGACATAGGTGTTCATCGATGTAGACGGCCCGAAGAGGATTTCGGAGTCAGCAACACCGAGCGCTTCAGCCCAGCGGGCATGGGACTTGTCCATGAGCTCGCCTGCGGTAGCGGACTCGGCGTACCCGGCATACGGCTGGACCTTTGTCTCGGTGTAGAACCGGAGCAGAGCATCGATTGTTTGCCGACAAGCAAACGACCCACCAGCGTTTTCAAAGAAGCGAGGTTCCTTGCCATCATCAAAAGCAGGGAAGTGGGAACGGACCAGTTCGAGATCGAGCACCTATCGATCATAGGATTGTGGCATGTCGAAACCTGATCCTGTACCGCGACCCACGTCAGGAGACGATGCGCTGGCCCATATCTTCCTTGGCGAAGAGGGCCTGCAGGATCCTTCACCGTACTACCGGTACATGCGCGAAGAAGCGCCGATGCACCGCAGTGCAAACGGGGCGATCTTTTTGTCTCAGTACGACGACTGCCGCGAAGTGCTCCGCGACAACCGGCTCGGCAAGTCCACTACGAACGAAAGTTTGCTGTCCTCGGGTGACCCCGAGGCAGCCCAGGTGCGCAAAGACCAGCAGATGAAAGCCGTGGAAGAGAACCACGCAGCATCAATGCTGTTTCTTAATCCGCCGGCACACACCAGACAACGTGCGCTCGTGTCTCGCGCTTTTACGCCCCGCCGGGTCGAAGCGTTGCGAGCGAGCATTCGGACGCTTGCAGAGGGCATGGTCGACGAGTTCGTCGAGGCGGGAGGCGGTGATCTTCTCGATGCGTTGGCGTTTCCCCTGCCTGTTGCGGTGATTGGCACAATGGTCGGTGTTCCAGAAGCAGATTGGCCCCAGTTCCGCAGCTTGATCACGGCAACGGCGGCTGGACTGGAACCTGCAGCGACTGCGGATGACCTTCGCGAGGGCTACGCCGCCCACGCCGTGGTGCGCGGCTACTTCCAGGATCTGGTCGCGGAACGCAAGGCCAACCCTGCGGATGACCTGCTGTCGGGTCTTATCCAGGTGGCCGATGGCGACGACCGCCTCAGTGACAACGAGATAGTCGCGGTGACCACACTGCTGTTCGCTGCGGGCTTCGAAACCACAACCAACATGATTGGGAATGGCATGGGAGCGCTGCTTCGCCATCCCGACCAAATGGCCAGGCTGTGGAATAACTCTTCGCTGCTCAACCCTGCAGTCGAGGAGATGCTGCGGTGGGATTCCCCGGTGCAGCTGGATGGCAGAACTGTTCTGGAAGCAGCCGAAGTGGCGGGTGAACCCGTCGAAGTGGGCACGCGCGTGATGACACTGTTGGGGGCCGCGAATCGCGACCCAAAACACTTCGAGGATCCGGAACGTTTCGACATCACCAGAGACGAGGGCCCGCCAATGAGTTTTGGTTCGGGAATTCACTATTGTCTCGGGGCGAATTTGGCTCGGGCAGAGACCCAAGAACTGTTCGGAGCCATGATCAAACGATGCAAAACCGTCGAACAGACTGGCGAACTCCGTAATCGTCGCAGGATCACGCTCCGGGGTTATCTGTCCGTACCGGTCACGGTGACTGCCAGTTAGGGGCTAGGGCCACTATGATTAACATGTGCATCGGCGTCCCCCTGCTTCACTTCTTGCGCTTTTGTTGACTTTGGCCACAGCAGCCACAGCTTGCACTCGTGCATCGGGAGAGGTCGCAACGCTCGCGATGATCGCGGAGGAGCCCACCGTTGCCCCCACAGCGGTACCAACGACTGCCCCGCTCCAGGTCCCGACAGCGACTCCACTGCCGACGGCAACACCTCAGCCCACTGTTGTGCCACCAACAGCCACTGTTGTGCCGACCGTTATCCCGGCAACCGCTGTACCTGAGCCGACAGCTACCACCGTGCCGACAGCTACCACCGTGCCAACAGCTACCACCGTGCCAACGGTGGTAGCTGTGCCGACCGTTATCCCGGCAACCGCTGTACCTGAGCCGACAGCGACCCCTGAGCCGACAGCGACCCCTGAGCCGACAGCGACCACTGAGCCAACAGCTACGAGTGAACCTGTACCAGCAGTTGGAGGCGAGACTGGACCTCCGTCCTCGCACGTGGTGGCGAACATGGGCTTCGTAACACTTGGCCACGCGGGCTCAACGACAGTCAGGATTCCTGCAGGGCTGGTTGAGCTCATTGGTTTCCATGAGGCAAGCCATCCGGGGTCGAAAGCCATCAATGCTGCGGCCAGCGGTCTACCGACCATGGTGTTGAGTTCACGCGGTCGTGGCACTCCAGCGCAGTCTGCGGCCGACATCGTTGTGCCACCAGGTGAGCCACTACGAGCGCCGGTGACCGGCACCGTCGTAGCTGCCCGCCAATACGTCCTGTACTGCAAACACCAGGATTCGCTGGTGTACATCGAACCCGATGGACTCCCCGGCTGGCAGGTCCGCCTGTTCCACGTGCAAGGCGATCTTCCTGCCGTTGGTTCACGGGTTATAGCTGGCGAGACCGTAGTGGCGTCGGGTGGGGCGAACCCGCTGCCATTTGAGTCACAAATAGACGAGTTCACGGCCGAGCCGTCGTGGCCCCACGCCCATCTCGAGGTTGTGGACACGAGTGTCCCCGACGACCGTCCGCCTGGCGGCGGCTGTTAGCTCGGGCGTGATCGGGCTGCGTTCGCACGAGCAGCGTTTGTGCGAATGGCAGTGATCAACTCATGGTCACGGGAACGGGGCAAGTTGTGGCCCATGCGGGGAAACATGATGAGTCGTGAGTGCGGAATGGCTGCGGCTGTAGCGACACCCCCTGATGGACGGACCAGCGTGTCTTCCAGCCCGTGCACGATAAGCGTCGGTGCGGTGACCTGTCGCAGCGCTTGGGTGCGATCCGGACTGGCAGCAATCGCTTGAGATTGCCGCAACACGCCCGCGGGGTTATACGCACGGTCCAGGCTGATAGCGCTACGAACACGTTGTTCGTGTTCATCCCAGTCTCGTCCACCGACTCGCCGAAATAGTTCGATGGTGACGTCGAGTGCTTCGGACCGACTTGGCTGACCGCGCCGCGCAATGGATGCCACAACGCCTGGGGTTGGTCGTCCAGTTCGGCGATCACCGGTGTTCGACATGATGGAACACAACGATCGGGTGCTCGTGGGGGAACCAGCAGCGATGAGCTGGGCGATCATGCCTCCCATCGACATGCCCACAATATGGGCGTCGTCTAGATCAAGCGCGTGCAGCAGTCCGAGCGCGTCGTTGGCCATGTCTCGAAGTCGGTACGGAGGTTCTATCGAGCCCGGGTGGAGGTTGCCCTTGATCAGCTCCCACCGAGTAGGCGCGGGAACCGTGCTATAGGAACTGAGTCCGCTGTCGCGATTGTCGTAACGAATCACTTGAAAGTGTTGTGCGAGTCGGTCAACAAATTCCTGTGGCCAGTCCGTCAACTGGCCACCGAGTCCCATGATCAGCAGAAGTGGCTCGCCGCTCCCCGAGATCTCGTATTCGATATCGACGCCGTTCACCTGTACTTGGGCCACGAGGGAACGTATCAGCGATAGGGACAGTGTCGACACGCACTGTTGCAACAGTGACCCCTGCGACGGTGATAACCCTCGGTCATCACAAACAGGCCAGTCTCGGGGTCAAAATACCCATGGAGTCCAGCTTCATCGGCGGCGAGATGAGCCGCGTGCCATGTTTCTGGTTTGGTCATCGGCGAACGTGCAATGGATGGCCATGTGCGAGCCATGATGCTTCGGCAAGGGATTCGGACATGGTCGGATGGGCATGGATCGTCCTGGCGATGTCTTCAACGGTGGCGGCAAGTTCGATAGCCAGCGTCGCTTCGCCAGCGAGTTCGGATGCGTGTGGTCCTACCGAATGCACACCAACAACAGTTCCGTGCTCATCGGTGACGACATAGGTGGCCCCTGACGTCTCGCCGATGGTCCGAGCTCGCGCCGATGCGACGTGCGGAAATCGGTGGCTCACGAGAGTGCCGTGATCCTTGGTAGAGCCGTGAGCCTTGGTAGAGAAGTCAGCGGAGGGAAGCGGCTCACCAACACTCATGATCTCGGGGTCACTGAAGATGACCTCGGGGATCGCTGCCGGGGAAAACGAACCAGGGCGTCCGACGATGGCATCGACGGCAGTCTCGGCCTCGGCTGATGCTTTGTGGGCTAACGCTGGCCCGGCGACGAGGTCGCCGATCGCATAGATGCCAGAAGCAGCGCGCATTTGGTCGTCGACCACAATATGGCCCTGGGAGTCGAGTTCGATCTCTAGGGTGTCGAGTGAGGCTTTATCGCTGTTCGGTCGTCTGCCAACAGCGACCACGATCACGTCGGCCCCGATGTGCTCGCCGGTGTCTAGGACCAGGCCGTGTGCGGTTGGTTGATCGGCCGTGACCCCGACCCGGACCTGAATTCCGAGGGCGGCCAACCGGCGTTCGACAGGCTGCCGAAGGACGGGCGCAACCTGGGACAAGATGGTGTCTGCAGCGTCGACGATGGTGACCTGTGATCCGAGTTTGGCCCAAGCGGTGCCAAGTTCGACTCCGATGTATCCTCCGCCAATAATCGCCATCGATGCGGGCACCGATGTGAGTGCAAGTGCTCCGGTCGACGACATAATTCGTTCGCCGAGTGGAAACGCCTCGAGCATGATTGGACGTGATCCCGTTGCGATGATGGCGTTGTCGAACTCAAGATGGCTGACGTTGTCGTCGTGAGCGATGCTGAGCCGGTCGTAGCGAGCAAAACTGGCTGTGCCGTATAGGACCTCGACCCCTGCGTCGCTCAGTAACGCAGCCACGCCACGGCGCAGCTGCCCGCTCACCGCGGCGAGGTGTTGTGCGACAAGCTGCCCATCGACCGTGACCTTGGCCCGGAGCCCACGCTCTTGTGCCGCGAGTGCGTTGTGCCGCAGGTTGGCGAGCTCAATGAGCGCCTTTGAAGGAATACACCCGACCGTAAGACAGGTGCCGCCAACGTGGGTCTTTTCGATCAGGGTCACGTCGAGGCCAGCGTCGGCAGCTCGGAGCGCTGCGACGTATCCACCGGGCCCAGCGCCGATGATCGCAAGTTCGGTCCTGCTGCTAATGGCGCCCACGACCATGAGTCAGAGCACCAGTTGTAACGGGTCGGCGAGCAAATCGCCGATGAGGGTGAGGACTCCTGTAGCGGTGTCACCATCGAGCTGGCGATGATCGGCTCCCACCACAGTGTGCATGGTGGAGCGGGCCACGACCTGGCCATCGAGAACGAACGGCCGCTCGGCGATAGAGCCGAACCCGACGATCATGGATTCGGGTGGCCGAATAAGAGGTGCAGCCTGCTCGCCACCCAGAGCGCCAAAGTTGGTGATCGGAAGTGTTCCCGGGACAGGACACCCTTGCGGGCGCCCCGCACCAGCTCGGTCAGTGTCAGACTGAGTGTCGCGAAGTCAAGCCGATCAGCGGCCTGTAGGACAGGTACGACTAAACCGTGGGGAGACGCCACGGCGACGCCGACGTTTATGTGCGAGTGATAGGTGATTGTTTCGTCGGTCATATTGAGCGACGCGTTGGCTTGGGGGTGAACGACGAGTGCCTTGGCCACAGCAGCGACAAAAAACGCCAGCGGTGTGAGCTGTCGATACTCAGGACGGCCGGTGGCTTTGAGCCGGCTGCGGAGATCCATCAACGCTGCTGCGTCGATGTGCGCAAAGGCGTGGATGTGGGGGACCTCGGACCACGACTGGGCCATGTTCTTGGCCACGGCGCGTCGCACTCCACGGAGAGAGATCACGCCGCCAGGCATTGAGCTCAGCGGTGTCGCTGGGTCCACAGGTATCGCTGGGTCTGCAGGTGTTGGTAGGGCCGGGGTCGAGATCATCGGTTGTACCAGCAATGCCTCCTGAGCCGCGTCAGGAGAAGCAGCAGATACCGCCTGCACTGCTGGCGCCGGCACAGATTCGGCCGGGGGAGGGCTGCCGGTGATTCGATAGGGGGTTTCTAGATCGCTGAGGAGGATTCGCCCACCTGGACCACTTCCTGACACGCGTCGGAGATCGATTCCTTGTTCAGCGGCGTAGCGGCGTGTCGAGGGCGATGCCTTGATTCTTGGCATCGTTACCTCGGGTGCCGTTGGTGTGCCTTCTTCGTCGACAGCCGTTGTATCGGTGGTGTTACCATCGATTATTGCGATGAGTTCGCCGACCATGATGAGGTCTCCGACCGCGCCGCCGAGTTGCACGATGGTTCCTGCGGTGGGTGCAGGTAGCTCGGCATTTGACTTGTCGGTCATGACTTCGATCAGCGGTTGATCGCGAGTGACCTGGTCGCCTACGGCCACGAGCCAGCTGATGATTTCTGCTTCTTCGAGCCCTTCGCCGATATCGGCGAGCCTGAACTCGTGCCTCATGGTGCGGCGTTGATCAGTTTGTTCACGGCAGCCTCGATACGTCGGACATCAGGGACATAGGTGTCTTCGAGCATTCCGACGGGATACGGCGTGTCGAAACCAGATACTCGGATCGGCGGAGCTTCGAG